>Ga0169931_10005143_pt1 | contig 20044 bp, 17 predicted proteins | sample Kivu_15m_20L_FD_129675 | JGI IMG/M metagenome (GOLD analysis project Ga0169931, IMG submission 129675) | Freshwater microbial communities from Lake Kivu, Western Province, Rwanda to study Microbial Dark Matter (Phase II) - Kivu_15m_20L... | ecosystem: Environmental > Aquatic > Freshwater > Lake... | reverse complement strand
GACGTCGACTCGTCGCGCCGTTTTCGTTTCTTTCGCTGAATGGTACTCTCATCCGGCAATGTACCCGTTTGACGACAAAATGGGAAATTGAATTGGACGGAGAGCGGGAAGAGGGCAGGGCTTTTGCAAAGTCAGGGACAGGCACCCTGACTGACCTGACGTGACTCGACGATGTAGGCGCTGGAGTGGCTGTGATCAGGAGAACGGGATCGGCTCCTGGTGTCCCAACGGGACACCGCGTACCAGCCCAGGGCAAAGCCCTGGGTACCGTCAGCGGCATCCCCCGGCGTTCTGAAGGAACGCCGCATATTCGTGAATCGAGGGCGTCTGCCCAATCCCACCCGTTGCGGCGTTCCTTCAGAACGCCTGATTGGAGGGCCTCGGATACCCAGGGTTGCACCCTGGGCTGGTATGCGCCGCCCCTTCAGGGCGGAAGCTCAATCGACTTTGCAAAAGCCCTCGGGAAGAGGGGGATGGAGCGGGCAGGGGAGGGGAAGCGCGTGGAGCGGTCGATGGAAGACGGAAAGAGGCGGACGGAGCCGGTGGGACAGCGGAACGGGGCGGCGCTGATCGCCCTGGGCCTCCTCGCGGGGTTGCTGTTGGTCTTTGGGCTGGGGCGGCTGCCCTTGATCGGGCCGGACGAGCCGCGCTATGCCGACATCGCGCGGGCGATGGTCGCCACCGGGGATCTGATCACGCCGCGCCTGGCGGGGCTGGAATGGTTCGAGAAGCCGGCGCTGACCTACTGGTTGACGGCGGTCGGGTATCGGCTCTTCGGGGTCTCGGAGTTTGCCGCGCGGATCGGGATCGTCCTCTGGAGCGTTATTGGAATCCTCGCCGTCTATGGGATGACGACGCGGCTGCGCGGGGCTTTGTATGGCTACTTGAGCGCCTCGATGCTGGTCAGTTGCGCGATCTGGGTGGGGTTCAGCCGGGTGGCGACCTTCGATCTGCCGCTCGCCGTCTCCTTCACGCTCGCCCTTCTCTGTTACCTTGGCTGGGAGCGGAGCGGTGGAGTCCGCTGGTGGGCCGGGCTCGGGGTCAGCCTGGGTCTGGCGTTGCTCGCCAAGGGGCTGGTCGGGCTGCTCCTCCCGGGGGGGATTATCCTTGCCTATGCCGTCTTGACGGGGCAGTGGCGTCCGCTCCTCCACCCTGGACGGCTCCTTCTGGCGGGCGGCCTCATGCTGGCGGTGGCGAGCCTCTGGTACGGGCCGATGCTGGCGCGCCACGGGCAGCACTTCGTCGACGAGTTCTTCATCGCCCACCACTTTCAGCGCTACCTGACCAACCAGTACCGCCACCCCCAGCCGGTCTACTTCTTCGCGGTGATCGGCGTGCTTGGCTGTTTCCCCTGGAACTTTCCGCTGCTGGCGCGCCTCTTTGGGCTTGGGCGGCGCTGGCGCGATCTGCGCGCGCCGGAGGGTCGCTTCGAACTCTTCCTCTGGCTCTGGGCGCTGGTGCCGATCGTCTTCTTCTCCTTTTCGGGGTCGAAGTTGCCCGGGTACATCCTGCCCTCCTTTCCGGCGCTGCTGATGTTGGCGGCGCTGCAGTTGCAGGACTGGGAGGCGGAGGCGACGCCCTCCCGCGGGCAGGTGGGCAGCGTCGTCGCGACGATGGTGGTGCTCTTTCTGTTGGGGGTGGTCGTCGCCCTGGCGGGGCCAGGGTTGCTGGGGCTCGACAAGTTCACGGCCTACCGGCTGGCGGCGATCGGGGTGCTGGTCTCGATCGTCTACCTGATGATCTGGTTCTTACTGCATCTGCGGGCGGCCAACCGCTTTCTGCCGTTCGGGTTCGCGGTGGTCATGGTGGCGATCGTCAACCTGGTGACGCCGGTCCTCGCCGAGCGCGAGACGCTCAAGGCGCTCGGGGAGCAGGCGGTACGCGAGGCGCGCCCGGGCGAGCGGCTCGTCTTCTTCCTCAACAGCAACCACCGGCTCAACTTTTACGCGACGGATCTGCCGTTGCGGGACGAGAAGTCCTACTTCGTCATCGCGCCCTCGCTCGAGTCGATCCCGTTGCTGATCAAGCGCCACGGCGGAGAGAGCCTGCTCGTCCTCTCACAGCGCCAGTGGAGCGGCGCGCTGGTCGAGAGTCCGCTCCTGCGAATGGAGCGGCTGGGCGAGCAGCGGGGGCCGATCAAATGTTCGCCCAATTGCGATCTGGTCCTCTTCCGCGCGCGAGCCGCCCGCCCGTGATCGCGACGACCAATCAAAATAGAATCGAGAAGAAGGAAGCAGGAGGGGAGAGAAGACGTGGACCGATTGGAAGAGAGACCCTTGCTCGGTGAAGATCACCTCATTCAAGCGACCAATTCGGCGGCGACGCTGCGGATGATCGCCGGGGTGACGACGCGGCTGGTCGACGAAGTGTGCCGTCGGCATCAGACCTCGCCGACGGCCTCAGCGGCCCTCGGTCGGACGCTGACCGGTGCGCTCCTCTTTGGGCGTACCTTCAAGAACCTCGAGTATGTCACGCTGCGCTTCGATTGTGAGGGGCCGATCAGGGGGATCGTCGCCGAGGCGAATGCGCACGGGACGGTGCGTGGCTACGTGCGCCGACCGCTGGCCGACGCGCCGTCGACTCCCGAAGGAAAGCTCGACGTCAAATCGATCGTCGGCGCGGGGATGTTGCACGTCATTCGCGAGGCCGGCTCGGAGATGGGAATCTCCCGTGAACCCTACGCCGGTTCTGTCCCGATCGTCTCGGGGGAGATCGCCGAGGATCTGGCCCACTACCTGGCGACCTCGGAGCAGATCCACTCGGCGGTCGCCCTGGGCGTCTTTCTCGAAGGGGAGGATCCCCGGGTGACGGCGGCGGGCGGCTATCTGATCCAGGTGCTGCCGGGCGCGGACGAGGAGGAGCTGGCCGATCTCGAGGCTCGCCTGCGGGAGGCACCGCACGTCACGCACGCCATCCGGCGAGGAGCCAACGCCGAGGAGCTGCTGCGGGAGGCGCTCGGCGACTTTCCCCTGACGGTGCTCGCCGAGCACCCGGTCTCCTTCTACTGCAAATGCTCGTACGAGCGGGCGATTCGCATCGTCACCGCGCTGGGGCCGGAGGAGGTCGCCGATATGCTCGAAAAGGATCGGGGGGCCGAGCTGACCTGTCACTACTGCAGCGAGGTCTACCTGCTTGATGAGGAGGCGCTCCGCTCGATCCTTGACCCAGCGGAGCCCGTTATGTAGGGAACGACGGGCCTCAGGCCGGCGGCTGGTCGAGGTGGCGCGGCAGGCTCGACCGCCACGCCGATTCGAGAGACGCGACTGGCGCCTCGACGAGGGGCCGGCCGTCGAGTGAAATGTGGAGCTGCTCGCCGCCGACGACGCCGAGGATCTCGCACGGGACCTGGTGCTCGCGCGCGAGGGCGAGGACCTGCGCGGTTCGCTCGGGGCTGACGCTGAGGACGATCCGTGACGGCGACTCGGCGAAGAGGAGCGTCGCCGGATCGTCGAGGGCACTGGCGGCGGCGTGCGCGCCGAGGTCGATCGAGGCCCCGATCGCTTCCCGCCCATAGGAGGAGAAGCAGGCCTCGGCGAGCGTGACGGCGAGGCCGCCCTCGCTGCCATCGTGGGCCGATTGGACGAGCCCCTGTCGGATCGCCGCGAGGCAGGTCGCCTGCACCGCCGTTTCGAGCGAGAGGTCGAGCGAGGGGACGGCTCCGCAGGCCTCCCCGGTCAGCGCCGAGAGCAGCTCGCTCCCGCCGAGGTCGCGCCCTGTCCGGCCGAGCAGCAGTATCTGATCTCCCGCCTGCTTGAACCACTGGGTGGTGATGTGACGGGCCTCTTCGATCAAGCCGAGCATGCCGATCACCGGGGTCGGATCGATGCCGCGCCCCTCCGTCTCGTTGTAGAGGCTGACGTTTCCGCCCGTCACCGGCGTGCCGAGCGCCCGACAAGCCTCGGCCATCCCGTCGATCGTTTCGCTGAACGACCACATGACCTCGGGCCGCTCCGGGCTGGCGAAGTTGAGGCAGTTGGTGACCGCGAGGGGCTGCGCGCCGCTGCAGACGACGTTGCGGGCCGACTCGGCGACGGCGAGCCGTGCCCCGGCGCGCGGGTTGAGTCGACAGTACCGCCCATTGGCGTCGAGCGACATCGCCAGGGAGTGGCGCGTCTCCTTGACGCGGATCACCGCCGCGTCCGAGCCGGGCAGGACCACCGTGTTGGTGCGCACCATGTGGTCGTATTGGCGATAGACCCACTCTTTCGACGCCAGGTTGGGGGCGGCGAGCACCTCGGCGAGGAGCTGCCCGAGCGTCTCGGCCTCGCTCGCTCCCGCGGCGCGGCGCGCGGCGATCGCCGCGGCGATCCGTGGGGCCACATCGGTCTCGTCGACCGGGACGGGCTGGAGGGGGCGCTGGTAGCGTGGAGCCTCGTCGGTGAGGGCCAGATTGGGGATCTCGGCGACGACGGCTCCATGGTGGCGCACCCGCAGGACCTGCTCCTCGATCACCTTGCCAATGACGACGGCGTCGAGATCCCAGCGTTGAAAGATCTCCAGCAGCTGGCGCTCGCGTCCCTGGACGGCGACGATCAGCATGCGCTCCTGCGATTCGGAGAGCATCATCTCGTAAGCGGTCATGCCCGTTTCGCGTTGGGGGACCAGATCGAGGTCGATCTCGATCCCCGTGCCGGCGCGCGCGCCCATCTCGCAGGAGGAGGAGGTCAGCCCGGCCGCTCCCATATCCTGGATGCCGAGGATCGTCTGCTCGCGCATCGCTTCGAGGCAGGCCTCGAGCAGCAGCTTCTCCGAGAAGGGATCGCCGACCTGGACGGTCGGCCGTTTCTCCATCGCCGCCTCGTCGAACTCCGCCGAGGCCATGGTCGCTCCGTGGATCCCGTCCCGGCCCGTCTTCGCCCCGACGTAGATGACGGAGTTGCCGACTCCCTCCGCCTTGCCGTAGAAGATCTGCTCCCGGCGGACCAGGCCGAGCGCGAAAGCGTTGACGAGCGGGTTGAGCGAGTAGCCCTTGTCGAAGTAGACCTCCCCGCCGATCGTCGGAACGCCGAAGGCGTTTCCGTAATCCCCGAGCCCCTTGACGACCCCAGCCATGATTCGCCGGTTGCGCGCGATGGCGGCGGCCGAGGTCGCCTCGCTCGCCGCGTCGATCTCCGCGTCGCGGATCGGCCCGAAGCGCAGGCTGTTGAGCGCGGCGACCGGGCGCGCTCCCATCGTGAAGATGTCGCGCAGAATCCCCCCGATGCCGGTCGCCGCTCCCTGGTAGGGCTCGATGAAGGAGGGATGATTGTGCGATTCGATCTTGAAGGCGGCGCACCAGCCGTTGCCGATCTCAACGATGCCAGCGTTCTCTCCGGGCCCTTGCACCAGGCAGGGACCCTCGGTCGGCAGGCGACGCAGGTGGACCTTCGATGACTTGTAGGAGCAGTGCTCAGACCACATCACCGAGAAGATGCCCAGCTCGGTGAGGTTGGGAGCACGACCCAGCAGCTCCTCGATTCGTCGATACTCGTCTGTCGTCAGGCGATGCTGTTGCAGCTGTTCGGGTGTCCAGGTCATAGGCGCTTCTTTGCTCTGTCAAATGCGTGGGCAAGTAGGGCCGGCGGCGGACGTCAGGCGCGACGGCCGATCCGTTCGTTGAGGTGGTCGACGATCGACACGAAGAGGGCGCGACCATCCTGGCTGCCCAGGGAGAGTTCGGCGGCGCGTTCCGGATGGGGCATAAGCCCGAGGACATTGCGCTCCCGATTGCAGATCCCGGCGATGTGGTGGCGCGAGCCGTTCGGGTTGGCCGCCTCGGTCAGCTCCCCGTTCGGGGCGCAGTAACGGAAGAGGACCCGATGCTCCGCCTCCAGCTCGGCGAGGGTCGCGTCGTCGCAGAAGTAGTTGCCCTCGCCGTGGGCGATCGGGATGCTCAGCCGCTGCCCGGCCTGGTAGGCTCTGGTGAAGGGCGTGTTGGTCTCCTCGACGCGTAGGGTGACGTGCTCACAGAGAAACCGCAGGTCCCGGTTGCGCAGGAGTGATCCGGGCAAGAGCCCCGCCTCGCAGAGAATCTGGAAACCATTGCAGATCCCCACCACCAGGCCCCCCTCGGCGGCAAAGGCGGTGACCGCCCGCATGACTGGCGAGAATCGGGCAATCGCTCCTGTCCGCAGGTAGTCCCCGTACGAGAAGCCTCCTGGCAACAGGATCACATCGTGCCCCTCGACCGAGTCTTCCTTGTGCCAGATAAAATTGACAGGCTGTCCGATCACCTTGCTGATCACGTGGTAGGTATCGTGATCACAATTCGATCCGGGGAAGACGACGACGCCAAATTTCATGGTGGTCAATTCCTTTGGGCCAAAGGTGAGAACTAGATATCGGTTGTACTACAACGCGCCGAGGTTGTCCAACGGCCCCCTCTCTTCTTTTTGTGCTCGATTCGGGGCGATTCGGGTTGGCGTGGCAGGGCGTGGTGGGTTGAGGGCGAGACAAAAGAGGGCAGATTGCCGGGCAGGATCGAGGGAATGGTTGGTTTGATTCGGCGTCTCGCGTTAGAATGCGCTATGAATTGTCGACGGTGTGGCAAATCTGCCCGACTCTTCGCTCGATTTTGTCGGAACTGTGGGGCGCCCATGCCAGCCGAGGGCGACGCCGTCGTGGACGTCTGGCGAAGCACGATCGAGCTGCCGATCTCCGAGGCACATCTTCTGGAGAATCGGGCGGAGAAGCCGGCCGGGAGGGAGGAGCAGACGATTCCGCTGGGACCACCCGCGGGGCCTCGTCTCTCTTCGTCCATCTCCGAGCTGGCAGAACCGGAGGGGGAGCGCGCGTCGTCGGGCGCGGACGATCCCCTGGCAGGCTCACTGAGCGCGGTTATTCCAATCTCGGGGCCAATCTCGGAGTTAGTTTCCGAAGAGATGAATCGGCAATCTCCCCTCCCCGCTTCCCCCTCCCCCTTTTCCCAGCCGAGGATCGCCGAGGGTCGTGAGAGGGACGCCGCCGTTGTCGGAGCGGCTTGGCCCGAAGTGGGAGGGATGGCTGGGGTCGTCGAGCCGGCCGCGCCGGCGGTCGAGGAGGAGGGTGGGAAGCGGTTTCGGCTCTCGTCACGGGGGACGGGCGCGATCCTCCTCTCGCTGGTCGAGGGGGCCTCGGCGAGGGCGGCGGGAGCGCGGTCTGGCTTTGCGTTTCTGCTGCTGCTGGTGCTGGGGATCTTCTTTCTGGCCTATCTTGCCTGGCGGTGAGTCTGCTCCGTGGGGAGCGGCGACGACCAGGGGAACAACGAAAGACACGAGACGGATCACGGATGAGTCAAACCCATTTTGAGCAGATTGGTGGGGAGGAGAAGGTGCGAGCCCTCGTCGATCGCTTCTACGACCTGATGGCGATGTTGCCCGAGGCGGCGGGAATCCTGGCGCTCCATCCGCCGGACCTGACCTCTTCGCGCGAGAAGCTCTTCCTCTTTCTGGTGGGCTGGTTGGGAGGCCCGCCGCTCTACGTGCAACGCTACGGTCATCCAAGGCTGCGCGCGCGCCATCTCCCCTTTGCGATTGGAGAGGCGGAGCGGGATCAGTGGCTTCTCTGCATGCGGCAGGCGCTGGAGGAGCACGTCCCGAACGAGGCGTTGCGCCTCCACCTGAGCCAGGCCTTCGCCCAGCTCGCCGATTTTATGCGGAACAAGGAAGGGTAGCGTGCGAATCATTCCATTTGGGACCAGTTCCGGTCGGCCGACGCTGCAGCGGCACGTCAGTTCCCTGGCCGTGGTGGGGGAGGGGGAGTGGTGGCTCTTCGATTGCGGCGAGGCGGCCCAGATCCAGCTGATGCGGGCCGGGTTGTCGGCGCACAAGCTCGAGGCGATCTTCATCACCCACCTGCACGGGGACCACTTCAACGGGCTGCCGGGGCTGCTCTCGACGATGTCGCTCGATCAGCGGCAGCGGCCCCTGCTGCTCGTCGGGCCCCCCGGTATTGTCGAGTACCTCGCGCTGCTGCGGCGGTTGAAGAGTTGCTATGTTGGCTACCCGTTGACGGTGCGCGAGTATGGCGCGCGTGATTTTACGGAGCGGGGGGGGCTGACCGTTTACGATGAAGATCGCTACGTCGTCACCGCGCAACCGCTCGATCATCGGATCTTCGCGATTGGCTACCGTTTGACGGAGAAGGACCGGCCGGGCCGGTTCGATGTCGAGCGGGCGAGGGAGCTGGGGATCCCGGCGGGGCCGCTCTATGCCAGGCTCCAGGCGGGAGAGGCGATCACGCTCGCCGATGGGCGGCGCATCGAGTCGGCCGAGGTGGTCGGGCCGCCGCGTCCGGGGCTCTCGCTGGCCTATTGCCTCGATACGCGACCGTGCGTCAACGCCGTGACGCTGGCGCACGGGGTCGACTGCCTGATTCACGAGGCGACCTTCACCGACGAGCATCGCGACGAGGCCGATCAGTATGGTCACTCGACGGCTTCGCAGGCGGCAGAGGTCGCCCATCTCGCCAAGGTCAAGCGGCTGGTGATCACCCATTTCAGCTCGCGGTATCCGGACTATCGCCCACTCTTGGCCGAGGCTCGCCGAGGCTTTCCCGAGACCGTCGCGGCGGAGGACCTGGTCGAGCTCTCCCTCTGACGGGAGGGGGCTCGATCTCGCGCTTTCCTCCCCTCCCCCCCCCCAACTCTTGTCCCCGCTGTCCTCCGTTCCTGACGGAGCGGAGCCGAAAGGAGAGACTGTATGGCCCATCGACCACGTCGTACCTTCCTGCGCCAGGCCGCCACTGGCGTCGCCGCTGTCACTGGAATGACCACCCTGTCCACCGCGGGGGAGGCGGGGAGCCCTCCGGTGAGCTCGCTCTCGCAGGAGCGGGTCGCCGGGGCCAACCGTCGGATCCGGGTCGGGTTGATCGGCTGCGGCGGAATGGGCTGGGGCGACCTGCGGGATATGCTGCGCGTCGGCAATGTCGAATGCGCCGCTCTCTGCGACGTGGATGACGACCAGGTCGCCAGGATCCGTCGCAACGTCGAAGACCAGTTTGGCCAGCGGCCAGCCCTGCTCACCCGCGACTTTCGACGGGTGCTCGACGATCGGCAGATCGACGCGGTGATCGTCGCCACGCCGGACCACTGGCACGCGCTCCCGACGGTGCTCGCCTGCCAGGCCGGCAAGGATGTCTACGTCGAGAAGCCCCTCTCCCTGACGATCGGCGAGGGCCGAGTGATGGTTGACACTGCCCGGCGCACCGGTCGCGTCGTTCAGATGGGCACGCAGCAGCGCAGCGGCTCGCAGTTTGCCGAGGCCGTCGACTACCTGCGCAGTGGCCGCCTTGGCAAGATCCGGCTGGTCAAGACCTGGGCCTACCAGGATTGGATGGGCAATATTCCCGTCTTGCCGGATGAGGCGGTTCCCTCGACCATCGACTATGACCTGTGGCTCGGCCCCGCGCCGCGTCGCCCCTTCAACCGCAATCGGTTCCATTTCAATTTCCGCTGGTACTGGGACTACTCCGGCGGGCTGATGACCGATTGGGGAGCGCATATGATCGACATCGCCAATTGGGGAATGGGGGTCAAAGCGCCCCGCGCGGCGATGTCCGTCGGCGGGAAGTTTGGCTTTCCGGAGGACGCCGAGGAGACACCCGACACCCAGCAGGCGCTCTGGGAGTTTGATGGATACAGTATGATCTGGGAGCACGCGACGGCCATCGGGCGAGGCCCGTACGACCGTGACCACGGGGTCGCCTTTCACGGCAACAATGGCGTGCTGGTCGTCGATCGCGGCGGCTGGGAAGTCTATCCAGAGAGCGAAACGGTCAAGCGCAAGCGCTCCTACCGCATGGCTGGGGAGCCTCGGCGCGCGCCGTCGGGCGAGGACTCTCACCTGGCGCACGTCCGCAACTTCCTCGAATGTGTCGAATCGCGGAAGCATCCCCGTTCGGATGTCGAGATCGGCCACTACTCGATGATGGCGTGCCACCTCGCCAACATTGCCTTCCGCGTTGGTCGCCGCGTCGAGTGGGACCTTGAGCGCGAGCAGATCGTCAACGATCCGCAGGCGCAGGCGCTGGTCACCAAGGCCTACCGCGCCCCCTGGTCCCTCCCGAGCGGGAAGTGAGGAGGGGGAGAGTCGTCAGCTGCGGCGTCGGCGGGTCGAGGCGGGCGCGCTCATCGACCCGAAGAGGCCCCGGATGATCTGTCGGCCGAGGCTCGACCCGATCGATCGGGCCGCGCTCTTGGCGAGAGCGCCGAGGACGTCTCCGGCGGCCTCGAGGAGCGGCGATTCCTCTTCGCGCGGCGGTGCGGAGCTACGGGAGGGGGGCGGGGGTTGCGGGGGTGCCTGCTGCGCGGCGATCTCCTCGCGGCGCTCCTTGAGCCGCTCATAGGCCGATTCGCGATCGACGGCCGCCTCGTAGTGGCCGGCGAGCAGCGAGTTCTGCATCACCTGCTGGCGTTCCTGCGGGGTGATTGCGCCAAGGCGGCTCTCCGGGGGAGCGATGAGGGCGCGCCGCACGATCCCCGGTCGGCCTTTTTCGTCGAGCATCGAGACGAGCGCCTCCCCGACGCCGAGCTCGGTGATCGCCGCCTCGACGTCGAGCCTGGGATTCTGCCGAAAGGTGCTCGCCGCCGAGCGGACGGCCTTCTGGTCGCGCGGTGTGAAGGCGCGCAGCGCGTGCTGGACCCGGTTGCCCAACTGCCCGAGGACGACGTCCGGGATGTCGAGCGGATTCTGACTGGCGAAGTAGACGCCGACTCCCTTCGAGCGAATCAGGCGGACCACCTGCTCGATCTTCTGGAGCAGCGCCGGCGGGGCGTCGCTGAAGAGAAGGTGGGCCTCGTCGAAGAAGAAGATCATCTTCGGCTGCTCGAGGTCGCCGACCTCCGGGAGGTCCTCGAAGAGCTCCGCGAGGAGCCAGAGAAGGAAGGTCGCGTAGAGTTTCGGGGAGCCCATCAGCTTGTCGGCGGCGAGGATGTTGATATAGCCGCGTCCCCCTCCATCCGTCTGCATCAGATCGGCCAGATTGAGCGCCGGTTCACCGAAGAAGGCCATCCCGCCCTGCTGCTCCAGTTCGAGGAGGCGGCGTTGGATCGCCCCGATGCTCGCGGCGGAGACATTTCCGTAGCTGGTCGTCAGCGTCCTGGCGTTCTCGGCGACGTGCTGCAGCATGGCGCGCAGGTCTTTGAGGTCGAGGAGGAGCAGTCCCTGGTCGTCGGCGACTCGGAAGACGAGCGAGAGGACCCCTCCCTGCGTCTCGTTGAGGTCGAGGATTCGGGCGAGCAGCAGCGGGCCGATCTCGGAGATGGTCGTGCGCAACGGGTGTCCCTGCTCGCCAAAGAGGTCCCAGAAGACGACCGGGTAGGCGCGGAAGGTGAACTGGTCGAGCCCAAAGAGCCCTGCCCGCTCGCGGATCTTCGGATTCTCTCCTCCGGGCTGGCACATTCCGGCGAGGTCTCCCTTGACGTCGGCCAGAAAGACCGGGACGCCCATCCGGCTGAAGTGCTCCGCCAGGACGCGCAGGGTGACGCTCTTGCCGGTGCCGGTCGCTCCGGCGATCAACCCGTGCCGGTTGGCCATCTTCGGCAACAGAACAATCTCTTCCTCGTCTCGCGCAATCACGATTGGATCTGCCATAGCTCTTCTCTCTGTCGGTTCTCTGGGGGATGGAAGATGAGGCCCGGGTGGGGGACGTCTCCCCGTCCGGCCTCGACCCACGCAGTATTTCCCAAAGAGAGGATCGATGTCCAGTTGATCGGCCGTCGCGCGTGGTTGCTGGTTGCCGGGCGGGGACCCGGTCTCTTCTCCACGCGCTCCGGAATCTGTCGTGGAAAGAAGGGGGGTTCACCTCCGCTGGGAGGGGTGGTACACTCCGTCTATTACGTAGATTACACTTGCCGCCCGCGGTCTGTTTCCGCGCTTCGCAAGGAAAGGAGCCCCCTGTGGAATTCAAGGTCGGGCAGAAGGTCGTCTATCCCAACCACGGTGTCGCGACGATTGAACAGATCGAGTCTCGTCAGATTGCGGGGAACCAGCAGGAGTTCTATCTTCTTCGGCTGCAGATCAACAACTCGACGGTGATGGTGCCGGTCCAGAATGTCCTGGCGATCGGGGTTCGTCGCTTGATCCTGCAGCGGCAGTGCCAGGATCTCCTGGCGGAACTTTGCGCGAGATTCCCATTCCCGAGCGCGCGCGATTGGAAGGATCGCTTTCGCGAGTTCTCCGACGTCATGCGCCGAGGCGATGTCTTCGCGATTGCCCAGGTGCTCAAGACGCTCACCTATCTCAACCAGCTCAAGCCGCTCTCGTTCCGCGAACGACAGATGATGGAGAAGGCGCGATATCTGATCGTCAGCGAGCTGGCCGTCGTCTCGAAGAAGCCGGAGACCAACGTGGGGCCGCGGGTCGATGAGGCGGTCGCCGAGTCGATGCGCGTCCCGGCGCCTTGACCCGGTGGAATCGGTCATCCGGACTCTGCCCTCTCCCCTGGAGAGGGCGGGACCGTCATCCCCTCGGTCGGTGGCGGCGCGGGGGCGACGACCTGGGCGCCGCGGGTCCAGCGCGGGGCGAACGGGCAATGGCGGCAGCACGATCCGCAGCACTCGCCTCGGCGCAGGTGAAAGACCCGCGTCAAGACCATGGCGGCCCCCTCCCAGTAAAAATCGACGCCCTCCAGCAGCGGAGCCCGTTCCTTCAACTCTTCCTCCCGCGAATCGATCAGGCGGCTGATGTCGTTATCGCCTCTTTGCCCCGTTGCCCCCCGTGCCTCCAGCAGAATCCACTGCTTGACGCTTTCAGAGAGACCCCGTTATGATGGCTCTTTTTTTACCCTTCCGTCAAAGAGGGAGGGGGGACAGCCACCACATCGTTCGTCATGCGAGAACTTTCCCGACTGTTGCGTTATCTGCGCCCGTACCGGACGATCTTTGTCGGCTCACTTTTGTTGATGATCGCGACAGGTCTGCTCGAAGGGGCGACGATTCTGCTGCTGCAGCCGATCTTTGACACGCTGGCGGGCAGTCAGTTTGGGCAGGCGGCGGTGGGGAAGCCGCTCTTCTGGACGCGGTGGCTGCCGGGCGGGACGGCGGGGCTGGACGTCATCGCCTACCTGCTGGTCGCCTTCACGCTGCTCAAGGGGGCGACGGAGTACTTCTCCTCCTACTCGATGAGCTACATTGGGCAGCACGTCATCGCCGACCTGCGCTCGTCGCTCTATGACCACTTGATTCGTCAGGCGGCGCCCTTCTTTGCGCGCCATTCGACCAACGAATTGACGGCACATCTGGTCAGCGACGCGGCCCTCGTCGAGCGGTCGGTGTCGGATACCCTGCGGGATCTCTTGCGGGAATCAGTCTCCCTGACGGTCTACCTCGTGCTGCTCTTCCGGCTCAACTGGCGGCTGGCGTTGGCGATTCTGCTGCTCGGTCCGCCGGTGGCCTGGTTGACCACGACCTTCAATCAGCGGCTGCGGCGGCACCTCCATTCCCGGCAGGAGAGTGGCGCGGAGATGTTGGACGTCGCGCAGGAGGCGCTCTCCTCGCAGCGGGTCGTCAAGGTCTTCGGCATGGAGGACTACGAGAGCGCGCGCTTCGGGCGGTCGGCCCGGCAGCAGATGCGGGATCAGTTGCGGGCGATGCGGATCTATTTTCTCTCGCCGATCGTCCTGGAGACGGTGGGAATCGTCGCGGTGGCCTCGTTGTTGCTGTACGCGCAGCGGAGCATCCTGCTTGGGCAGATGAGCCTGGGTGGGTTTGCGACCTTCCTGGTGGCGATGTTCAAGGCCTACGATCCGGTGCGTCGGCTGAGTCGGTTGCAGCACGATCTGCAGCAGGGATTGACCTCGGCGGCCCGCATCTTTCGGCTGCTCGACGAGGCGTGCGAGACGCGCAGCCATCCGGGGGCTCGACCGATGGCTCCCTTCGCGCGGGAGATCGAGTTTCGCGGGGTCTCCTTCGCCTACGGGGGCGGCTTTGACCAGCAGGTTCTGCAGGGGATCTCCTTCTCGGTCCGGGCGGGGGAGATGGTCGCGATCGTTGGGCAGAGCGGGGCGGGGAAGAGCACGCTGACCAACCTGATTCCGCGGCTCTATGACGTGACGGAGGGGGAGATCCGGATCGATGGCGTCGATGTGCGGGATCTCGAGTTGGCGTCGTTGCGGGAGCAGATCGCCATGGTCACCCAGGAGGTGAGCCTCTTCAACGAGACGGTGCGGGCCAACATCGCCTATGGCGCCGGGGGGCGCGATCCGGGAGCGGAGCGGATCGACGCGGCGGCCCGGGCCGCGCTCGCCGAGGAGTTCATCCAGCGGCTGCCGGAGGGCTACGAAACGGTGGTCGGGGAGCGCGGGCTGATCCTCTCCGGAGGGCAGCGACAGCGGGTCGCGATCGCGCGGGCCCTGCTCAAGGACGCTCCGATCCTGATTCTCGACGAGGCGACGAGCGCGCTCGACACGGAGAGTGAGCGAATGGTCCAATCGGCGCTCAACAATCTGATGGCGGGCCGGACAACGATCGTCATCGCGCACCGCCTCTCGACGGTGCGGCGGGCCGATCGCATCCTTGTTCTCGAAGCGGGCCGCCTCGCCGAGATGGGCACGCACCAGGAACTGCTCGACCGCGGCGGGATCTACCGGCGCCTCTACGAGCTGCAGTTTGCCGAGGAGGATCGGCCCGTCGCGTCCGCGCAAGAGGGTTGAAAAAGGGGAAGATCGACGATGATCAGGAGTATGACAGGATTTGGGCAGGGGGCCGTCAACGGGCAGACCTTCAGTGTGACGGTCGACCTGCGCTCCGTCAATAACCGCAGCCTCGATATCCACTGGCGCGCGCCGGCGGAGTTGGCCTCGCTGGAGATTGGCTTGAAGAAGCGGATCCAGGCGCGTCTTTCGCGGGGGCGGGTCGATGTCAATGTCAGCTTCTCCCAGACAGGGACGGTCGAGTACGAACTCAATCGGGCCCTGATTCGGGGATACCTCGACGCCTTGCGGACGATGCGGGACGAGTTTGGGTTGGTCGGCGAGCCCGACCTGCCGACCGTCGCCCGACTGCCCAATGTCCTGCAGCCGAAAGCGGCGCAGGGGCTGGCCGAGGAGGTCGTCCTGGGCATCGAGGAGGCGCTCTCCGTGGCCTTGAACCGCCTGGTGGCGATGCGGGAGGTCGAGGGAGAGGAGCTGCAGCGCGAACTGCTCCTGCGACTGTCGCGAATCGAGACGCACCTCGCGGTCATCGAGGCCAATGAGGCCGGAGTTGTCGACGCCTACCGGGAAAAGCTCCGCAAGCGGGTCGGGGAGTTGCTCGACAAGACGATGCTCGACGAGACGCGCCTCACCCAGGAGGTGGCCTACCTCGCCGAGCGGAGCGACATCACCGAGGAGATCGCGCGGTTGCGGAGCCACCTCTCGCAGTTGCGTGACCTGCTCTTGAACGAGACCGGGACCGAGATCGGCAAGAAGCTCGATTTTCTCCTGCAGGAGACCAATCGGGAGGCCAACACCGTCCTCTCCAAATCGGCGGAGTTGGCGATCTGCGACGCGGCGATCGCCATCAAAACCGAGGTCGAGAAGCTGCGCGAACAGTCCCTCAACGTCGAGTGAGGCAGCGGGGGTATGAGCGGAAACCTCATTATTGTGTCGGCGCCATCGGGGGCGGGGAAGACGACCCTTGTCGCGGAGGTGTTGCGGGGGGATGAGTGGGTGCGCCCGTCGGTCTCCTACACCTCGCGTTCTCCCCGGCCGGGGGAGGTCGATGGGCAGCACTACCACTTCGTCAGCCGCGAGCGATTCGCCGCGCTCATCGAGGAGGGAGACCTTCTCGAATGGGCGCTCGTCCACGGCAATTATTATGGGACGGGGCGTCGGGCCATCGCACAATTGCGGGGAGCGGGCTACGATGTCATCCTGACGATCGACGTGCAGGGAGAGCGGCAGATTCGCCAGGCCTATCCCGATGCCTTGAGCGTCTTTATTTTGCCCCCGTCCTACGCGGTCCTGGTCGATCGCCTGGGAGGACGCGATGGGGCGGCGGGGCCGGATCTCCGCTTGCGGTTGCGCAATGCCCTCGACGAAGTGGCCCAGTATCGCCACTTCGACTACCTGGTCGTCAATGATCAGTTGTCGGAGGCGGTGGCCGAGGTCGCGGCGATCATCCGCGCGGGCCGGGCGCGACGCGAATGTCGGGCGCCGAAAGCCGAAGAGATTCTACAAACGTTTCAACAGTCAGAATGATAGCCGGGAACAATGGAGGTGAATGGGAATGGCAGCCAAGAAAGAGACCAGCGCCGTGGAGAGGCCACAGGAGGGTGGCGCGACGCCGGGAAAGATCGATAGCAAGTATCGCAAGATCCTGATTGCGGCCAAGCGGAGCAAGCAGCTCGCCCGCGGCGCCCGTCCACGGGTCGTTCTGCCCAATGCCAAAGTGACTCGCGTCGCCCTCGAGGAGGTCGACCAGGGCAAGATCGAGTTCGAGATCCTCGACGCGGAGGAAGAATAGAGGGGGCCGATGCCGGTCGAACCGCGTAAGGAGGCCCGCCACGTCCTGCTGGGCGTGACGGGGTGCATTGGCGTCTACAAGGCGGTCGAGATCCTGCGTGGCCTGCAGCAGGCGGGGGCGACGGTCCAGGTGGTCATGACCCGGCACGCGACCGAGTTCGTGCGTCCCCTGACCTTTGAGGCGCTCTCGGGGCGTCCGGTGGTGGTGGGGATGTACGAGCGCCCCGACTACGCGGTGATCGAGCATATCGCCCTGGCGCGGGAGGCCCAGCTTCTCCTCGTCGCTCCGGCGACCGCCAACGTCCTCGCGAAGTTTGCCCAGGGGCTCGCCGACGACTTTCTGACGACCCTCTACCTGTCGAACACCAATCCGGTGCTGGTGGCGCCGGCGATGAATGTCGAGATGTGGCATCACCCGGCGACCCGGGAGAACCTCGCGCGGCTGCGTGCGCGTGGGGTCTCGATCGTCGAGCCGGGATCGGGCTATCAGGCTTGCGGCGAAGTAGGGGTTGGCCGTCTCGCCGAGCCGGCGGAGATTGTCTCCCGGGCGCTGGCGTTGATGGTCGCGGAGGGAGCGGGTCAGCGGCGGGACTTCGCGGAAGCTCACGTCCTGGTGACGGCTGGACCGACGGTCGAAGACCTCGATCCGGTCCGATTCCTCACCAATCGATCCTCGGGACGGATGGGCTATGCGTTGGCCGAAGCGGCCCGGGACAGGGGGGCGCGGGTGACGCTCGTCACCGGACCTGTCCAGTTGCCGCGCCCGCAGGGGATGGAGGTCGTCGAGGCCCGCTCGACGCGGGAGATGTACCGGGCGGTGATGGGGGCGCTCGAAGCGAGGACCATCTATCTCGGCGCCGCGGCGGTCGCCGATTTTCGACCGGCAGTCCAGGCAGAGACCAAGATCAAGAAGCGGGGAGACGGTCGCGTCACCCTCGAACTGGAGCCGACAGAGGATATCCTTGCCGCGGTCGCTGCCGCGCCGGGGCGGGACGGACGATTCGTCGCCGGCTTCGCCGCCGAGTCGGAGAACCTCCTCGCCTACGCCGAGTCGAAATTGCGGGCCAAGGGGCTCGACCTGATCATCGCCAACGATGTGACGATCCCCGGGGCCGGCTTTGACGGGGAGACCAATGTCGCGACCCTCCTGCGCCGGGATGGCCAGCGGCGAGACCTTCCGATCCAGACCAAGCGGGCCATGGCCGACCGCATCCTCGATGAGATTGCCGGGATGCGTTCGATTGAGGCGCCCCTCACGGAGCACCGCGAGGAGGTCTCCCGATGAGTGATCCGGGCGAGGGGTGGCGGGAAGAGTTAGCGGAGCTGATTGCCGATACCGCCGAGCATCTCCGCTTCTTTCAGGAACTCGGTGTGGTTACGCTCGATCCGCCTGCGCCGCGGGCAGCAGCTCCGCAGGGAGAGGAGACGCCGGTGAAGAGAATGGAGGCGAGATCCCCACTGCCTCTCGTCGAAGAGGCAGGCGCCGGGGAGGTGGGAGAGACGCTCGAGGAGATCCGCCGCGATCTGGGGGCGTGCCAGCGATGCAAGCTCTGGTCGACCCGTACCCAGCTGGTCTTTGGCGAGGGCAACCCGCAGGCGCGGCTGATGTTTGTCGGGGAGGGCCCCGGAGCGGATGAGGACGCCTCGGGACGCCCGTTTGTCGGGCGGGCGGGTCAGCTCCTTACCCGGATGATCGAGGCGATCGGGTTCCAGCGCGACGAGGTCTATATTGCCAATGTCGTCAAGTCCCGCCCGCCGGGAAATCGCGCCCCCGAGCGGGACGAGGTCGAGGCCTGCCTGCCGTTTCTGCGCCGTCAGATCGCCGCGATCCGGCCGAAGTTGATCGTCACCCTCGGCAATCCCGCCACCCAGGCCCTTCTCGATTCCAAGGTGGGGATCACCCGCTTGCGCGGCACCTTTCACGCCTATCCCGCTTCGAGCGAGATCCTGGTGCTGCCGACCTACCACCCGGCCTATCTCCTGCGCAGCCCCGACAAGAAGGTGGAGGCCTGGGAGGATCTCAAGAAGGTGCGGGATTATTTTCAATCGTCCGACCGGTCGACTTCCCCGTCCTCCTAACGCCTATGCCCACGAAGAAGAAGAGAGAGCTGCCCGTCCTGCCAGCCACCCCTGCCACCCCTGCCACCCCAGCCACACCTGCACGTAAGGCCTCTCCCCGGTTGCGGTACGACTGCTCGGTCTGCCCGGCCTACTGTTGCACCTACGAGTGGATTCTGGTGACGAAGCAGGACATTCAGCGGCTGGCCCGCCGCTTTGAACTCACCTTCGAGGTCGCGGAGAAGCGGTTCACCAAGCTGATCAAAGCCTACGGCCACCGGGTGCTCCGCCATCGCCGCGATTCAATCTACAAGAGCGCCTGCCAGTTCCTCGACCCAGTCGAGCGGCGCTGCACCGTCTACGAGCACCGTCCGACCACCTGCCGCAGCTATCCCGAAGAGAATCGGTGTGGGTTCTACGAGTTTCTGCGGTGGGAGCGCGTCCATCAGGATGACCCGACCTTTATCCCCTTCCGCCATCAGGATTGAGAGGAAGGCAGGGCATCGAGGTCGCTCTGCCGCGGGAGGAGTCGTTCGAGGGCGCGGCTGAGGTCGTGCGGGAGATGGTCGCAGAGGGGGGAGAGGTCGAGATGGGCGGCTCCCCGCCGCAGATCCCTGCAGAAGACCACCTCCCCGAGAAGGAGATCGGCTCCCTGGCGGAGCGGAAGGCGCAGTGACCAGGCGAACGCGGATCCCCGCATCTCCACGGCCCGTCCCGGACGATCTTCCCAGGACCAGAGGATGGTGCGGCCCGGCGTCGGGGCCGTCTCCCCTGGGACACTCGAAGTTGGGCTGCTGCTGCCGTTGATCTCGATCCACCCGCAGTCGAACTCACCGGACTCCTGCAGGTGAGAGAGGGCGGTGAAGACCTGGTCCAGCTGTTGAGCTCGCGCCAGATCGGCGCTGACCCGTCGGAGCCGGACATTGGCGGCAATGGCTCGCCGCCGTCGATCCACTCGATGCCGGATCTGATGGCCCAGTTCGCTGAACTCCGGATAGCGCAGGTGCTGCACGCCGAAGAAGACTCCCACTCCCACGACGAAGAAGATCAGGGCCCCCAGGTTGCGTTGCGGATCGAGGAGCATCAGCCCGAAGAGGGCGAAGAGCCCGCACACCCCGTAGAGCAGGATCGCCGCTTGTCGCTGAGTCAATCCCCGATCGAGCAGCCGATGGTGAATGTGCCCCCGATCACCCGCCAGCAGCGGCGCGCCGCTCAAAAAGCGGCGCACCAGCGAGAGCCCCGCCTCGGTCAGGGGCAGGCCGAAGGAGACGAGCGGAATAGCGATCGCCACGATCGTCGAGCCCTTCTGCGACCCCGCCAGGGAGAGTCCCGCCGCCATGAACCCGAGGAAGAGGCTCCCGGAATCACCGAGGAAGATCGTCGCTGGATTGAAGTTGTAGCGCAGAAATCCCATGATCGCGCCGATGAGGATGACCGAGAGCAGGCTGATCTCGGGATGGCCCTGGGCGATCGAGAAGATCAGAATCGAGAGGAAGGCAAAGATCGAGGCGCCCGCCGCCAGCCCGTCGATCCCGTCGATCAGGTTGAAGGCGTTGGTGACGAGGGCTACCCAGAAGGCCGTCGCCAG
>Ga0169931_10005142_pt1 | contig 20045 bp, 22 predicted proteins | sample Kivu_15m_20L_FD_129675 | JGI IMG/M metagenome (GOLD analysis project Ga0169931, IMG submission 129675) | Freshwater microbial communities from Lake Kivu, Western Province, Rwanda to study Microbial Dark Matter (Phase II) - Kivu_15m_20L... | ecosystem: Environmental > Aquatic > Freshwater > Lake... | reverse complement strand
CCACAGGGGCGGTCTGACGGGAGAAACGAACGATGTTGTTCGCAGTTACGTGTGTGCTCTGACCGAGCAGGCTTCAGTCACCCTCCTCATACCCCGTCGAAACCATTGCAGCCCCGTGAAGGGGGAATGGAGCTGAGCGGAATCGAACCGCTGTCCGAAGCACTGGTGTGAGCCACCTAGTCCGGCCGAAACCGGACTTTTTCATTGTGACAGGTGCCGACTGGAGCTGCCGGGGTTAGGGCATCACCCGCCTCAGCGACTGCCCTGCAGCAGGCTGCACAACTGGCTGAACAGGGTCTCGGCGCGGGTGACGCCAAGCGCCATCGACTCACCGCTGCGGATCTCAAGCTCCAGCTCGCCGGTGTTGCGCCAGTTGCTCCAGTCACACACCAGCGCCACCTGCTCGCCCAGGCGACGGCCGCTGTTGGGTGGATCAGCGGCGTAGAGGCAGTGATGGGCGCTGGTGCGCTCCTCCACCTCCAACCCCAGACCACAAATCAGATCCCGCAGCAAACAGGAGAGGTCATCGGTTGGCAGTGCAACCGGTACACAGGTGTGGCAATAAGCCATGGGGGTACTCCTCACACTCACTAGCTGGTAACCAACGCAGTTGGCTCCGAGAACGTCCAGGCAGCCCTGGATGCTCCACTTTGGCTGCTGGCACAGGGGCTGCTGGGGCAGGTCACGAGCGCTGCGGTGGCACGCCCTGGGCTTGACTGAGCCCATGACCACCACAATCAGCGCAGTGGCCGTGGTGCCGCCCGGGCTCGAAGAGCCCGCCGCGGCCGAGCTGGCCGCCCTGGGTGCCAGCGATCTGAAGCCACTGCAACGGGCCGTGAGGTTCGGCTGCGATCAGGCCACCTATTACCGGCTGCATCTGCGGGCCCGCTTGCCGTTTCGCTTGCTGCGGCAGCTGGCGCGTTTCCCGTGCACAGGCAAAGAAGCCCTGTATCAGGGAATTCAGCGGGCCGTCGATTGGCACCAGTGGCTGCCGCCCGAGCGCAGCTTCAGGGTTGACGCCAGCGGCAGCGCCCCCGGCCTCAACCACAGCCACTACAGCGCTCTGCAGGTCAAGAATGCCCTGGTCGACTGGCAGCGGCAGCATTTTGGGGCGCGATCGTCGGTGGATCTCGAGGCCCCCGATCTGAGCCTGCACCTGCACCTGGGGGGCGGCCAGGCCGAGCTGAGCGTCGACGGCAGCGGCGCCAGCCTGCACCGCCGCGGCTACCGGCCCCGCCAGGGGCTCGCCCCGCTCAAGGAGAACCTGGCCGCCGGCCTGATTCGGCTCACGGGCTGGGATGGCCGGGTGCCTCTGGCCGACCCCCTATGCGGCAGCGGCACCCTGTTGATCGAAGCCGTGGCCATGGCCCTGGGCCAGCCCCCTGGCCTTGGGGCGTCCACAGGGGAGGCTCGCCCCCTGGCCCTGCAGCGCTGGAGCGACTTTGACCCTGCGCTGTGGCAGCACGAGCTCGAGGCGGCCCGCCGCGCCGGGCGGGCCGGCAGCACGGGGTGCCTCAGCGATGGCACACCCCTGGCGCCGGTGTGGGGCCGTGACGCCGATGCCGCAGTCGTCTCGCAGGCCCGCGCCAATGCCGACGCTGCCGGCGTTGGGCCCTGGCTGAATCTGCAGAGCGGCGACTGCCGCAGTTTCGAGCCGCCGGCCGGTGCGGGAATGCTGGTCTGCAATCCGCCCTATGGGGCGCGGCTGGGCGCTGGCGAGCACGACCAACTCGAGCAGCTCTACGCCGACCTGGGCGCCATGGTCAAGTCGCGCTGCAGCGGCTGGACCCTGTGGCTGCTCAGCGGCAACCCCGAGCTCACAGGCGCCCTACGCCTGAAGACCAGCCGACGCGTCCCCGTGAGCAACGGGGGCATCGACTGCCGCTGGTTGCGCTACGACATTCGTTAACGCCCCAGCAGGGCCTTGGTGGTCTTGCTGAGACCGGCGGTGGTTTGGGGCAGGTAGGGGCCCTTGAGCAGCTGTCCGCCCACCCGCACAAACAGCCCGGCCAGCACCAGGTCCAGGGCTGCAAGCACCAGGGCCGCCGTGATCCAGCTGAGGCCCCGGGCCTGGTGCAGCCACAGCAGCAGCGCCAGTTCGGCGCTGATCAGGGCCAGGGCCACCAACACCAGGGCCCCGCTCACAAACAGGGCGCCGCTGATGAGCCGCCGTTTTTCACGGTCGGCCTCCTGCAGGGCCATGCGCACATGCAGGTCCATGACCGAGGTCATCAGGGCGCCGATGCGGCCGGCGGCGGCCCTGGCCACCCCTGGAGTGGCCGCACCGTTGCGGCTGACGGGATCGTTGCTGGATTCAGGCGTCATGCAAGCGGCACCACAGACTCAACGCTTGGGCTTAACCGGAACGCCGGCCCGAGGCCAGCATCAGACCCAACAGCAGGCCCACCGCACCGGCCAGGCCCAGGGCCAGTAGCGGCCGTTCGCGCACCGGCTTCTCGAGCCGCGGCCGCAGGGTGGAATTGAGGTCATCGAGCAGATCCTCGAGCTGGCGCTCGAGCGGTTCCAGACTGCTGGCCAGGCGGCTGGTCTGCTCGCCCGCCACCTGCAGCAGGTCATGCAGCTGGCTGCGGATGGCCCCGCCGGTCTTACCGGTCTGGGCGGCGATCACCTCGACCACCTCGTCAAGGCTGCCGCGGGTGGCTTCGAGGGCCTGGCGGGCCACCTCGGGCCATTCGCGCTGAATCGAGGGCAGCAGGGTCTCGAAGCGCTCGCGGAACTGCTGCTGGGTAGTGCTGGTGTCCAGGCTCATCGGCGGTCTCGGCTGAAACGCTCAGAAAACGTGCTGGCTTCGCTCAAGTTAGGGAGGGACTTGAACCGGCGAAACCCTCCGCTACATTTCTGCTGCTCGGCGCACGGGCCTGTTGGTTCACATCAATCAGGTCGAGCTCAGTCATTTCAAGTCGTTCGGCGGATCGATGGCGATTCCGCTCGAGCAGGGCTTCACGGTGGTCACGGGCCCCAACGGCTCCGGCAAGAGCAACATCCTTGACGCGGTGCTGTTCTGCCTGGGTCTGGCCAGCAGCCGCGGCATGCGGGCTGAGCGGCTGCCCGACCTGATCAACAGCGCCGTGCTGCGCAACGGCCGCGCCGCCGAAACGGTGGTCAGCGTGCGTTTCGATCTGAGCGACTGGCGGCCCGATGACGCCGAAGCCGGGCTCGACCCCCCGGCCGAAGGGCCCTGGATCAAACCCGGCCAGCAGCACTGGACCGTGAGCCGCAAGCTGCGGGTGGCCCCTGGGGGCACCTACGCCAGCAGCTTCAGCGCTGACGGCGAACCCTGCAACCTGCAGCAGCTGCAGACCCAGTTGCGGCGCCTGCGGGTCGACCCCGAAGGCAGCAATGTGGTGATGCAGGGCGATGTGACCCGCATCGTGTCGATGAGCGCCCGCGACCGTCGCGGGATCATCGACGAGCTGGCCGGCGTCGCGCTGTTTGACAGCCGCATCGAGCAGACCCGCAGCAAGCTCGACGCCGTGCACGAATCGCAGGAGCGCTGCGGCATCGTGCAGCACGAACTGCTGGCCTCGCGCCATAGGCTCGAACGCGACTGCGCCCGCGCCCGCACCTACCAGGAGCTGCGGCAACGGCACAGCAGCGGCCGGCTGCAGGAGCAGGTCCTGGTGGCCGAGGACGCCCGCCGCCAACTCGACGCCCTGGCCCAGCGGCAGCAGGCCCTGGGCCACCAGCAGACGATCACCGGCGAGGCCATCGCCCGGGGCGAGAGCGCCGTCGCCGAAGCCTCGCAGTCCCTCGAAGCCCTGCAGGCGGAGGTGCGGGACCTGGGCGAAGACCGATTGCTGGCCGTGCAGGCCGAGTTGGCCGGTCTGGAGGCCAGCGGCCGCGAACTAGCGCGCCAGGCTGACAAGCACCAGCGCGAGGCTGAAGAGTTGCAGCGACAGCGTCACGAGCTGGCTCGGCTGCAGGGCGAGCTGCGTACGCAGCAGCAGGCCCTCAGCTCGAGCGCCGACGAGGACGACCTACAGCAGGCCGAAAACGCCGTCAGGACCGCCGAAGCCGCGGTCGAGCTGTCGCGGCGGCGACTGGGGGAGGTGGCCGGTCGCTCCGGCAGCTGGCTCGAAGCCCAGAAGCAACGCAGCCAACAGCGTCAGCAGCTCAGCGAGCAGCTCGGCCCGCTGGAAGCCGAACACCAGCAGCTGTTCGAGCGCCTGCGCCAGCAGCACGAACGCCTGAGCGAAGTCAGTGAGGCCGCCAGCAGCGAGCTGAGCAGCAACCAGAGCGTGCAGCAACAGCTGGCCAGCGTCGAGGGCGAATGGCAGCAGCTGCTGGAGGCCCTGCAACAGCAGCAGCGCCAGGTGCAGGATCTGGCCGAGGAGCTGGCCCTGCAGCAGCGCACCCGCAGCCGGCTCGAGCAGGAGCAGGCGGGCCTGGAGCGGGAGATCGCCCGGCTCGACAGCCGCCGCGAGACCCTGCAGGAGAGCCGCGGCACCGGTGCCCTGCGGGTGCTGCTTGAGGCCGGCCTTGAGGGCATCCATGGCCCGGTGGCCCAGCTCGGCGAGGTCGACGAACGCCACCGCATCGCCCTCGAGGTGGCGGCCGGCGGCCGGCTCGGCCAGGTGGTGGTCGACGACGACCGCATCGCCGCCCGGGCGATCGAACTGCTCAAGCAGAAACGCGCCGGACGGCTTACCTTCCTGCCGCTTAACAGGATTCGTGGCGGCTCCGGCGGCAGCGGCAGTGCCGCCCTGCAGCGGGGCAGCGCTGGGGCCGGCAGCGGCGCGGCGGGACTGATCGGCCGCGCCGTCGACCTGGTGCAGCACGAACCGGTGTATGCCGAGGTGTTCCGCTACGTGTTCGGCGACACCCAGGTGTTCGACACCCTGGCGAATGCCCGCCGCGAGCTGGGCCGCAGCAGGGCCGTGACCCTCGAGGGCGAGCTGCTCGAAAAGACCGGCGCCATGACCGGCGGCAGCCTGCAGCAGCGCAATGGCGCCCTGAGCTTTGGACGCAGCAACGATGGCGATGAGGCCGAGCCGCTGCGCCGCCGCCTGCTCGAGCTGGGCGAGGGTCTGGTGGCCTGTCAGCGGCGCGAGGCCGAGCTGGCCCAGCAGCTCGAACGGCTGCGGCCCGCCCTGCTGCAGCGGCAACAGCGCCAGGCCGCCCTGGAGGCTGAACGGGCCGCCGCCCAACGCAACCTGAACCCGTTGCAACAGCGCCAGCAGCAGCTCGAACAGCGCCTGGCCCAACTGCGCGCTGCCGTCAGCACCGACCAGCGGCGCCAGCAGGAGCTGGAGCAGCTGCTGGCGCCGCTGCGGCAGCAGCGCAGCGGTCTCGAGGCGGCCGAGCTACAGGCCCAGGCCAGCGGCGATGCCGATCGCTGGCAGGGACTGCAGCAGGAGCTTGAGTCGGCCGATGGGGCCCTGGCCGCAGGGCGCCATCGGCGCGATGGGCTGCTGGCGGCACGGCGCGAACGGGGTCTGGCCGCCGAACGGGTCAACAGCCAGCTCCAGGCCGTGGCGGCCGATGAGCAGCGGCTGGTCCAGGCGGTCAATGCCCTGGTGGCTGAGCGAGCCCAATGGAAGGAGCAGCAACAGGCCGAGCAACGGCAACGGGGGGCGCTCGAAGCACAGCAGACCGAACTACAGGAGCGTTTCGGCCAGCAGCGGCGGGCCCGCGATGCCGCTGAAGCCCGCCTGGCCGAGCAACGCCAGGCCCTGCAACAGCAGCAATGGGAGTTGCAGCGGCTGGGCGAAGAGCTCACCGCCCTGGCCGAGCAGCAGCGCAGCGAGACCACTCGCGTCGAGCAGCTCGAGCGGGAGCTGCCCGACCCGCTGCCCGAGGTTCCCGAAGAGGTGCGACGCGGCGGGCTCGAGGCCCTGCAGGGCGAATTGCGCAGCCTGCAGGCCCGCATGGAGGCGCTCGAACCGGTCAACATGCTGGCCCTCGAGGAACTCGCCGAACTCGAACAGCGCCTGGCCGACCTCGAGGAGCGGCTCGACGTGCTCAACAAGGAACGTGAGGAGCTGCTGCTCCGCATCGAGACCGTGGCCACGCTGCGCCAGGAGGCCTTCATGGAGGCCTTCACCGCGGTGGATCGCCACTTCAGAACGATCTTCGCCGGCCTCTCCGACGGCGAAGGCCATCTGCAACTCGAGAACCCCGAGGCCCCCCTCGAGGGGGGGCTCACCCTGGTGGCCCATCCCAAGGGCAAGGCGGTGCGTCGCCTGGCAGCGATGAGCGGTGGCGAAAAGTCACTCACAGCCCTGAGCTTTCTATTTGCACTGCAGCGCTTCAGGCCATCGCCCTTCTATGCCCTCGACGAGGTCGACAGCTTTCTTGATGGTGTCAATGTCGAACGGCTGGCCGCCCTGATCGCCAGCCAGGCCGACGAGGCGCAGTTTCTGGTGGTGAGCCACCGGCGCCCGATGATCGCCGCTTCGAGCCGCACGATCGGCGTGACCCAGGCCCGGGGCACCCACACCCAGGTGGTGGGGTTACCCCCCGCAGCCTGAACCGCCGGCGTGGGTCACAATGACGCGAAGGCCACCTGCAGGATTTGAGCTCCTCCATTCCCCCGTCAACAGATTCGGGCAGCGCCACCCCCAGTGATCGGCTGTGGCTGCGTTCGGAGCTGATGGGCACCCAGGTGATCACCCGCGACACGGGCCGGCGCCTGGGCGTGGTGGGCGAGGTGGTGGTCGACATCGACCGGCGCGAAGTGGTGGCTCTGGGCCTGCGTGACAACCCCCTGACCCGCTTTCTGCCGGGGCTGCCCCGCTGGATGCCGCTGGAGCGTATCCGCCAGGTGGGTGACGTGATTCTGGTGGATTCGGCCGATTCCCTGGCCGAAGGGTTCAACCCCGATCGCTTCAGCAGAGTGATCAACTGCCAGGTGATCACCGAAGCCGGCGAGTCCCTGGGTCGGGTGCTGGGCTACAGCTTCGACATCGAAACGGGCGAGCTCGCCACCCTGGTGCTCGGCGCGGTGGGCGTGCCGCTACTGGGCGAAGGCGTGCTCAGCACCTGGGAACTGACCGTCGAAGAGATCGTCAGCAGCGGCCCCGACCGGATCATTGTTTACGAGGGCGCCGAAGAGAAGCTCAAGCAGCTCGGCACCGGCCTGCTCGAGAAGCTGGGCATCGGCGGTTCCAGCTGGGAGCGCGACGAACGGGAGCGCTACCGGGTGGGCATGGTGCCCGTGGAGAACCAGTTGGCCCCGGGCCTGCCCAGTGCGACCGAGCAGCGCCGCATTCAGCCCGCCAGCACCCAGGCCTTTGTGCCCGAAGAGGAGCTTGATTACGTCGAACTGGAGGAGCGCCGTGAACGCGAACCGCTGCGCCAGCGCCGCTATCTCGATGACAGCGACGACCGTTACCGCAGCCAGCGCCGCCATGACCGCGACGACGGACTCCGAGATGTTGACTCACGCGACGAGGACCAGCGCTACGACAATCAGAGTGACGACGAGCCGCGCTACCGGCAGCAGTCCCAGCGCGCCGTCGAACCGCGGGCGCCCCTGCCGCGACGCGAGCCCCACTATGACCCGCGCGAACCACTCGATGTCGAACCCGAGGTGATCGACGACCCCTGGTGAGGCCGAAGCGCTGAGGGTCAGCGCTCCTTGAAGTCGAGCGATAGCGAATTGACGCAATAGCGCTGACCGGTGGGAGCTGGACCATCGCTGAACACGTGTCCGAGGTGGGCATCGCAGCCGCTGCAGCGGATTTCGGTGCGCACCATGCCGTGGCTGCGGTCTTCAATGGTGGTGATTGCACCGGCGGCGACCCCATCCCAGAAGCTGGGCCAGCCGGTCCCCGAGTCAAATTTGGTGGTCGAGCTGAACAGCTCGGCGCCGCAGCAGACGCAGTGGTACATCCCGGTCGCCTTGTGGTTCCAGTAGGCACCGGTAAAAGCCCGCTCGGTGCCGCCCTGCCGGGCCACCGCAAACTGCTCGGGAGTCAGCCGCTCGCGCCACATCGCCTGATCGCCGTCAAGGCTGCGGGGCAGCCCGCTGGGCAGGCCGCAGGCCGAGGCATCAGCAGAGTTGGCCATGGTTCGAAGACAGGGAGCCGAACCCTAGTCAGCGCTGCGGCTCGTCAGCGCGGGAGGCCGGCAGCAGCTCCTGCACCAGAGCGGCCATGGCAGACACCGCACCAGGCTGCCCGCGCAGGCTGCGCAGATCGTCGCGCATGCCCGCCAGACGCTCGGGGCGGGCCAGCCAGTCGGCCGCCTCAGCGGCGATCTGCGTCGGCGTGATAGCACCCACCCGCTCGGGCACCACGCCCCGGCCCGCCGCAATGTTGGGCCAGGCCAGAAACCCCCGGTGGCGCATGCGCCAGGCGGTCAGCGCCAGCCCAAGCAGCCAACGCAGCAGCGGCAGCCGCGCCACCACACCCAGGGCCCCGTCCCAGGCCTGCATCACCTGCAGATGCTGGGTGGGTACCAACACGATCATGGGCACGCCGAGCGCTCCCAGCTCAGCGGTGTTGGCCCCCACGGTGGTGAGCGCCAGGGCGCACTGGCTCAGCGGCCCATGGGCCGGTTGGTCGAGCACCAGGGCAATGGTGGTCCCCGCCGGGGTCACCAGGTGCGGCACCCCATCGAGCTGCAGCTGGGGTTCACCACTGCTGTAGTGCTGCGCCAACGGGTTGGTCGCGCCGGCATAGGCCCGAAGTTCGGCCGGGCTGGTGGTGGCAGCGACCGGCAGCAAAAAGCGACAGCCGGGACGCAGGGCGGCCAGGCGGTCGGCGGTCTCCAGCAGAAACGGCATCCCCACCTGTAGCTTGGCGCGCTTGGAGCCCGGCAGCAGGGCCACCCAGTCGCCCGGTGGCAACGGTGTGGTGCTGCGTGCCTGTGCCGAAAGATCGGCCATCAGATCGCCGACCACCGTGCAGCGCCGCTGCAGGCGGGGCGGCAGTCTGGAAGCCGCCGCAGGGCCCATGGCCGCAATGCGGTCATTCCACTGGGGCCAGCGCGCCACCCACTCGGCATAGGTGAGATGGCGATAGCCCAGCCGGGCCGAGAGCAGCACGGTCCAGAACTGATCGCCCCCCAAGAACACCACCAGGCCCTGCCGCGGCCACGCTGCGTAGCGCCGGGGCCGCAGCAGCAGGCTCCAGAACCGGCGCGCCGGCACGATGCGCTCGAACAGGCCCCAGCTGGCCGCGACCTGGTGCTCGACCCCGGTGGCATTGGGGCAGGGAACAAGCACCAGCCTCAGGGGCCAGGGCGATCTGTCATGGAGATACTGGGCCAGCGGCCTCACCCAGGTGCTCAGTTCACCGGGCCCGTTGCTCACCAGCACGATCACGGCTGGGGCAGAAGCGGTGACCATCAAGAAAAAAGTGCGGATGGCGAGACTTGAACTCGCAAGGCCGAAGCCACACGCCCCTCAAACGTGCGTGTCTACCAATTCCACCACATCCGCGTGGTTGTCAGAAGCGGAGGGCCGCTCCAGCCGAGCAATATACCCACAGGCTGACCGGATGAGCGCTGATACAGTCCGCTGCGGCCATGCCTGCTGCACCCAGCCCTTCGCGGATGCCCATCGGCAAACTGCTGATCGCCAACCGTGGCGAAATCGCGCTTCGGATCCTGCGCAGTTGCCGCGAATTGGGCATTGCCACCGTGGCGATCTACAGCACCGTCGACCGCAATGCCCTGCATGTGCAGCTGGCCGACGAAGCCGTCTGCGTGGGTGAGGCCCCAAGCAGCAAGAGCTACCTGAACATTCCCAACATCCTTGCGGCGGCGATCTCCCGCGGGGCTGATGCGATCCATCCGGGCTATGGCTTTCTGGCCGAGAACGACCGCTTTGCCGAGATCTGCCAGGACCATGGGCTGATCTTTGTGGGCCCCTCCCCTGAGGCCATCCGGGCCATGGGCGACAAGTCGACAGCCAAGGACACCATGCAGACGGTGGGGGTGCCCACGATTCCTGGCAGCGAGGGCCTGCTGGCCGACCACCGCCAGGCCGCGGTCCTGGCCGAGCGCATGGGGTATCCGGTGATGATCAAGGCCACCGCCGGTGGCGGCGGGCGTGGCATGCGCCTGGTGCCGGGGCCCGAGCAGCTCGAGAGCCTGTTCAAGGCTGCCCAGGGCGAAGCCGAAGCGGCCTTCGGCAATCCGGGCCTCTACATGGAGAAATTCGTCGACCGGCCCCGCCATGTCGAGGTGCAGGTGCTGGCCGACCGCCACGGCAACGTGGTGCACCTGGGCGAACGCGACTGCTCGATCCAGCGGCGGCATCAGAAGCTGCTCGAAGAAGCCCCCAGCACGGCGGTGACGCCCGATCTCCGCCGCCAGATGGGCGCGGCCGCCGTGGCGGCCGCGCGCAGCATCGGCTACGAGGGCGCCGGCACCGTCGAATTTCTGGTGGACCGCAGCGGCGCCTTCTATTTCATGGAGATGAACACCCGCATCCAGGTGGAACACCCGGTCACCGAGGTGGTCACGGGCGTCGACCTGATCGCCGAACAGCTGCGCATCGCCGGCGGCGAGCCGATCAGCTTGCAGCAGAGCGAGATTCAGCTGCGGGGCCATGCCATCGAAGTGCGCATCAACGCCGAAGACCCGCGCCAAAACTTCAGACCCGCGCCCGGCAAGATCACCGGCTGGCTGCCGCCCGGCGGCCCTGGTGTGCGGGTCGACAGCCATGTTTACACCGGCTATGAGATCCCGCCCTTTTACGACTCACTGATCGGCAAACTGATCGTCTGGGGCGTCGACCGTGACCATGCCCTCAAACGGCTGCGTCGGGCCCTGTCGGAATGTGCCGTGACCGGGATTCCGACCACCATTGACTTTCACCTGGCACTGCTCGATCGGCCCGAATTTCAGCGCGGCGACGTGCACACCAAGTTTGTGGAGCAGGAGATGCTGCCCCAGCCCTGAACCCCGTCAGGCGACCGGTAGCGACCGCTGCATCAATTGGGTGATCAGGCCCTGCTGCCCCACCAGCAGTTCCCTCAGCAGGCTGATCAAGCCCACCCAGACCACAGGGGTGACATCGACACCGCCGATCGGCTGAATCAACCGTCGGGTCGGAGCCAGCAACGGCTCGGTCGGCGCGCCGACCAGTCGCATCACCCCTTTGTTCAGGTCGATCTGGGGATACCAGGTCAAGACGATGCGAAACAGAAACAGCAGCGTCCAGCCGGCCAGCAGCAGACCCAGGGCCAGGTGAAGCAGGGGCAGGGCCGTCACAAAGCTCTAAGCAGCACGCGCCCAAGCCTAGGAAGCGACGATCACTGCCTAGGATCCGAGCTATTGCGCAGCCGCCCAGGCCATGACCCCTTCCCTCGCCAACTTCCTCAGCAGCCTCGTCTGGGGCGCGGTGATTGTGGTGGTGCCAATCACGGTGGCCCTGGTGCTGATCAGCCAAAACGACCGGGTCGACCGCAAGCTCTGAGCGAGGGGGCCCTCCTGACAGGGTCCCTAAACTGAGTGCGCCAATTCCCTTGCCCGTGCGGGCTGGGTTCACCAGGGTGACACCGCGTGGTCAACGCCAGCCTCAACTGGGCCAGCATCGTCGGCATCGTGCTCGCTGTGGGTGGTGCGCTGCTGTACTTCATGCGCAGCTTCAAGCCGGCCCTAGCCCGTGATTACGATGTCTTCTTTGCCGCCGTGGGCCTGCTCTGCGGCGGCATCCTCTTCTTTCAGGGCTGGCGCCTCGACCCGATCCTGCAGTTCGGGCAGCTTCTGCTCGCCGGCACCACCGTCTTCTTTGCCTACGAGAGCGTGCGCCTGCGGGGGGTAACAACCGAGCAGGCCCGCCGCTCGTCCTACTTCGAGGACGACGAGCCGCCAGCCCCCTACCGGCCGCAGATGGGGGGGCGCAGCTGGGATTCGGGCGTGGACCGCTTTGACGAACCCGAACCGATCCGGCGGCGCATCCCCAGTCGCGACGACGACGAAGCCGACGATTTCTACCGGCCGCGCCGTCCCAGCAGCCGTGCCGCCATACCGGAACGGGCCGCCAGCCGACGCGGTGCCGCAGAGGGTTGGGAGCGCGACGCACCCGAACCCCGGCGTCCCTCGCGCTGGAGTGCCGGCGGCTCCGGCACCACCGAAGCACCCGAATTCGGTGCCCGTCGCCGTGAGCGCGACAACCGCCCCGAACCCCGCCGCGGCAGCCGTCCCGCGGCAAGCGACGACGCCATGCCCCGCTCGAGCCGCCGCGGACCGGGTCCGGCAACACCAACTGCAGCAGCCCAGACAGCGGCGGCGAGAGCACCATTGGGGGAACCGCTGCGCAGCAACCGGGCGACCCAGGCGGGGATCAGCGATGCCGACTTTCGCCCCGTTGATGGTGGCGTGTCGAATACCGCGCCGAGCACCACGCCGAACACACGGCCGGCTCCCGAGAGCCCCGCTGCACGCGAGCCAAGGCCGCGCGACAACTCCTCGCGGTTTGACGACTGATTGGCTGGTCGTCGGATCCCCCTAATCGCCGTAATGGTCAGCACCGCCGCCACCCTGGGCCTGGCAGGGTGCAACGGCGACAGCATGGGCCTTGGACTGTTCAACCGACGCCAGGCTCCCCCTGCCGCGCTGGCGAGCGCACAGCAACGCCGCGATCCCGCCCTGAGCGGTGACGGCCGCCTGTTGGCGAGCATCGTCGAATCCAGCGGACGCAGCAGGGTGCTGCTGCAGGAGCAACCCGGCGGGCGCGTGCTGCCCCTGCGTCACCTGCGCGGCCATCTGCCCCACCGCTCACCGGCCCTGAGCTGGAACGGCCGCTACCTGGCCGTGCTTCTGCAGCAGGGCAACCAGACCATGGCGGCCATCGAAGATCGGCTGACCGGGCGGCTGCTGCGTCTGCCGCCGCCGCCAGGTGCCAGGGTCGAGCAGCTGAGCCTGGCACCCGACGGCCAGACCCTGGCCCTGCAACTGGTGCAGGGCGGCCAGCAGCGGATCCAGCTGTTTGACCTCTCGACCCTGCTGGAACCTGACCGCGCTGCAGGTCTGCGCAGCAGCAATGCACTGCCGTGAGATCAGTGTGATGAACGCGCCGCGCCTGACCTCGGGTTTGCTGCTGAGCGCCCTGCTGCCGGCCCTGATCAGCGGCTGCATGGGAGCGATGCCGGTGCCGCTGAATGGTCTCAACCGCCAGCTCGAGCAGGCCGGCGGCCATCGCAATCCTGCCCTGGGTGAACGCTGGCTGGCGGTAATCGAACAGCGGGGCGGCCGCGAGCAGGTGCAGTTGATCGATCTGCAACAGCAGCAGCCGGTGCCCCTGCCCGGACTCAACCGGGCCGACGCCCTGCCGATCAGCGTCAGCGTTGATGCCCGGGGCGAGCGTCTGGCCCTGGTGCGGCAGCTCGAGGGCCGCAGTGAGGTGGTGCTCTATCGCCGCTCGCTGCAGAGCCTGCAACCGATTGCCATGGGGCCTGGCGCTATTGCCACGGCGGTCGGCCTACGCGCCGATGGACGGCAACTGGCGGTTCAGGTGAGCCGCGACGGGCTCTGGCAGATCGATCTGGTGGTGCTGCCCTGACCAGCCATCAGGGCACCAGGCCCGCCCAGTGCAAAAAGGTGTCATGGCTGATGAGCTCAACAAGAAGCACAGCCACGAACCCAACCATGGCAAAGCGACCGTTCACCCGTTCGGCATAGGCACTCCAGCCAAAGGCCGGCACCTCGGAGGTGGTGGCACTGGTCTCAGGGGTGGTCATCGGATCAGCCATGGCGGGTGAGGTCGTAACCGGCAGCGGGAAGCAAGCGCCAGCTTCCCGTACCCTCGAGCTCGAGAACAGTGTCGTGGAAAGCCGTCAGGGTAGGGCGGTGACCAACACTGACAAACGCCATCTCCCGCTGGCTCAGCAGACCGTAGAGATAGGACTCGGTCGCCACATCAAGGGCGCTGGTGGCCTCATCAAGCACGACGAAACAGGGGGAATTGAGCAGCAGACGGGCAAAGGCCAGGCGCTGCTGCTCACCCAGCGAGAGCAACCGGGGCCAGTCCTGTTTGATCTCAAGGTCGGGGTAGCGCTGCACCAGCTCAGCCAGACGCACCTGCCCGAGCACATGGCGCAGCTGCTCGTCGCTGAAGCGATCGGGCGCCTGGGGGTAGCTGAGCTGTTCACGCAGGCTGCCCAGCACCATGTAGGGCTTCTGGGGAATGAATAGCAGATCGCCCACTGGAGGACGCTCCACCCGGCCAGCGGCGGCCGGCCAGAGACCACTCACCAGCCGCAGAAACGACGTCTTGCCGCAACCTGAGGGACCCACCACCAGCAACCGCTGCTGCCGATCCACGGTGAGACTCAGATCACGGATCAGATAGCGGTTCGAGCGGGGCGGCAGCAGGTCCACATGGCTCAACAGGATCGAACCCTGCCGTTGGGGCATCGGCTCTGCTGCCTCTGGACCGTCGTGTTCAAACCGCTCAGCAGCTTCTCGACTGAGCTCCTCAACTTTGCCCTGAAAGCTCTCAAGGCGGCTGATTGATGCCGAAAACGCTGACAAACGCTCGATGTTATTAACAATATAGCTGACCGAAGAAAAAACCATGGAGAAGGCGATGCCAGCCTGACCGAAGACACCGAAATCAACACCCTTGGCGAAATAGATCGGCGCAATCACCAACCAAGGCAGAAAACGCGAAAAGTAGTCGTAGGAGCGCTGAATGACATTGATAAGCGCTTCCCAGATAATCAGGCGGTCATTATTACGGATTGCACCACTGAGTCTGCGGCTCGTCTCTTTGCCCTCTTGATTTTCACCTCGGTAGAAGGCGATCGATTCAGCGTTATCGCGGATGTGAACCAGTCCATATCGAAAATCGGCCTCGAGCTTGAGCTGCTGATAATTCAGCGCCACAAGCTTACGGCTGGCAAACACCACCAGTGCCGTTCCAGCCAATGAATAGGCCAGCAATACGAGAGCGAGCTGAACGTTAATGCTCCACAGCACGATGATGAAGCTCACAAACGTGAGCAAGGCCGAGAGAATTTCAACCGTCACATTCAGACTGGTACCAGTGAAGCTTGCGGCATCCTGAGAAATGCGCTGATCAGGGTTATCGATCTCCTCGTTCGACTCGTCATTAGGATTAAGATTGTAATAAACGCGATTCTGCAAATAGCGCGATAACAACCGTCCGCTGAGCCATTCGCGCCACAGCAAACCAAGCTTGGGGATCAGATAACTCTGCAACGCCCTGATCGGCAGCGCTAGCACAAGACAGAAGGCATAGATGGCGACGGTCTTCCAGAAGCCATCGCGGTCGTAGGCGACCAGGGCGTTGTCGACATTGCGGGCAATGAAACTGATGCCCACATTGATGCCGTTGATCACCAGGATCAGCAGGGTGATCACCCCCATTAGCAACCAGGGAACCCAGCGGCCCTGCCGCAGACGGGTGCGAAAAGCTGCAAAGCAGATCATCCCTGAAGCCATCAACACCATGACCACCGCACCGATGGGGCCATGCCAAACGGCGGCCACCCTCTGGGGAACACCGGGCAGGAAGCGGTCGCGCAGCTCGGGCAGCAGGCTGCCCGCCAGGGTCACGGCACCGGTGAGCAGCAACAGCGTGACACCCACCACCATGGCCAGCAGGGCCAGCACCAGCAGCAGAAACTGCCCGGCACTGCTGCCGCTGTTGCCGTTCTCCAGCGGCAGAAAGTAGGGCTGGGCCAGCCGTTGCAGCTTGCCAAGCTGGGCCCGCAGGGCCTGTAAGGGATTCATGGGGATCGCATGCTCGGCCCATTGTGGCGGTGGGCCAGGCGCTTCAGCCGGGCGGCCAGACCAAGGGCCGCCCGCCGATCACATGCACATGCAGATGGAACACGGTCTGGCCGGCCTCGGCCCCGCTATTGATCACCGTGCGCCAGCTCTGCAGCCCCTCCTGCTTGGCGACCCGGGCGGCAACCAGCAACAGATGGCCCAGGAGCGCCTGATGCTCAGGCCCAGCATCGCCCAGCTGGGCGATCGGCTCGCGCGGGATCACCAGCAGGTGCACAGGGGCTTGGGGCTGCACGTCGCGAAACGCGATGCAGAGGTCGTCGCCATAGACCTGATCGCACGGGATCTCGCCCCGCAGGATCTTGCCGAACACGGTGTCGCCGTCAGTTGCCATGGCCGATGTGACAGGAGGTGGCACTGATCAGACAGTGAACCTGATCTGCGCATGCTGGCACGATGCAGCACCGGCACCCTGCAGGGACTCGAAGCCATCCCAGTTGATGTGGAGGTGGATCTGGGCCCAGGCCTGCCGGCCCTGCAGATGGTGGGCCTGGCCGACACCGCCATCCACGAGTCCCGCGAGCGGCTGCGCTCGGCGCTGCGCAACAGCGGTCTGCGGGTCCCCTTGACCCGCATCGTGGTGAACCTGGCCCCTGCGGCGCTGCGCAAGGAGGGAACGGGCTTTGACCTGCCGATCGCCCTGGCCCTGCTGGTGGCCAGCGGACAGCTGCCGCCTGAGCAACTCGCGGGGCTCTGGTGCGCTGCCGAGCTGGGACTGGATGGCCAGCTGCGGCCGATCCGGGGCGTGCTGGCCCTGGCGATCGCCGCCCGCCGGGCAGGTGCCCGTGCCCTGCTGGTGGCCGAAGCCAACGGCGCCGAGGCCGCTCTTGTCCATGGTCTTGGCGTCTGGGCAGCTGCTTCGCTGCGTCAGGCCCTGGAGCTGCTGAGCCCTGATGGCCCGTCGCGGCGAGACCAGCCGCAACCCCGGTTGCTGCCGCCCCGACCCCCCGCCGCCGCTGCAGTTGATCTGGCCGATGTGCAGGGCCAGAGCCACGGCCGCAGGGCGCTGGAGATCGCGGCCGCCGGCGAGCACCACCTGCTGCTGGTGGGCCCGCCGGGCAGCGGCAAGACGATGCTGGCCCGCAGGCTGCCCGGCCTGCTGCCGCCGTTGAGCGAAGCCGAAGCCCTGGCCATCACCCAGATCCATTCGGTGGCTGGACTGCTGCAGCACGGCCCCGGGCTGATCAACGAACGGCCGTTTCGCAGCCCGCACCACAGCTGCTCGGCCACGGCCCTGATCGGCGGCGGCGGCAACCCCCGACCCGGCGAGCTCAGCCTCGCCCATCACGGGGTGCTGTTTCTCGATGAACTGGCCGAATTCCCCAGGGATGTGCTCGATCAACTGCGGCAACCGCTCGAATCGGGCGAGATCTGGATCCACCGGTCCCGGCTGCAGGCCTGCTTCCCCTGCCGCACCACCCTGGTCGCCGCGACCAACCCCTGCCCCTGCGGTTGGCATGGCCATGACAGCGCGCGTTGCCAATGCCTGCCGTCAAGCCGTGCCCGGTACTGGGCACGGCTGTCGGGACCGCTGCTCGACCGGCTTGATCTGCAGGTGGTGGTGCAGCCTGTGACGGCCGAACAGATGGGCCAGAGCTACCGCCCCGCGGCCCCGGAGCCTGCAGGCAGCCAGAACACGGCAGGGGTGGCGGCACGTGTGCGGGAGGCTCGAGAGCGCATGCAGCGTCGCAACCGCGACGGGCTGAGCAATGGCAGCCTCAGCACCCCAGCATTTCGCCGGTGTGTGCAAATCGATGATGCAGCACTCAGTCTTTGGCAACACGCGATGGGGGCGCGCCGCCTGAGCGGCAGATCAGCCGATCGCGTGGTTCGGGTCGCCCAGACGATCGCTGATCTCGATGGCGACCGCAAGATCGGCGTGAGTGCCCTTGGCGAAGCCCTGAGCTACAGGTCGTTCGATCAGATGAGCTGAAGAAGATCTCAGATGGTGCCCTTGGCTGCACAAGCCAGGGACTTCACAGCCTTGTCAGCTGACAAGCAACAGGCCAGCGAACAAGACAGCAGACGCAATCAACGGCGGCGGCGGCGCTGCTGGGCCTTGCGCTTGTACTTCTCGGTTGGGGTCTCGTGGTGGCGCAAACGCTTGAGGTCAGCAAAGATACCGGCCTTGGAGACCTGGCGCTTGAAACGGCGCAGGGCCGACTCAATGCCCTCGTTTTCGCCCACGGTGACCTGGGTCATGAAGCCGGTGATCGCAATATCAGAAGGCCAACCCTAGCAAGCGGCCGACATCGACCCTGCCCCCTCAACGCAGCGGTGGCACGGACGGCACTTGGGCTGATGCCTGGGAGTCACGGTTCGAGGTGGCCGTTGGGTCCTTAGGGCTGGGTGCGGAGCCTGTCTTGGCATCGCCCGGCCAACCCTCGCGATACAGATACACATGACCCAGGGCCCGACCGCCATAGGCACGGCGCATCACCCGCCAGCCGGGTTCCAATGTGAAGGCCAGAAACGCCGTGGGCCCGGCGGTGCCGTAGGTGCGGCCCACCAGCATCTCAGGCTTGCCCCCTGCCCCGCCCGCCGGCGCGGCCATCAGCAGGTTGTCAGTGCCGGCCTTGCGCACCACGAAGCGGTAGCCACTGCCCAGGTCTTCGCTGCCCACCCGGACCGAATAGCCCTGGGAGTCGATGTAGCGACGACAGATCCCGGTGAAGTCGAAGGTGCCCAGCAACGGCGCCACGGCGACCGGGTTGCTGCCACTGGTCTCAAAACAAGCTCGCCGGCGGGAATCGATCTGCTCATAGATCTGCAGCTGGGCCTTGGTGCCGCTGCTGCCGACCGGTACGGCCACAACCACGAAGCGCGCCTGATCCACTTCGACCGCGTCAAACAGCTGACGGGCTTGCACGCCAGCCGTCAGGCAGGCCGCCTGGAGGGCGGTGGCGGCCATCAGCGAAGCCGTTACAGCTGGGCTTGAACGCAGTGCAGACCAGCGCATCGGTGAATCCGGTATCGGGTCAAATCGTATGGCCGCTGGCGCGCTGGGGCCAGGGGCTCAGGCAGGTTTGTTGATGCGGATCGCCAGCACCAGGGCCGCAACGGCGCCGGGAAGGCTGCCGCCCAGAATCAGTCGGGTGGCCTGAAGTCCGAGTTCGGGATCGCCATAGGCCAACTCAAAGATCGAGCCGGTGGCTGCGATCCCAAGCACACACGCCAGGGCCAGAAACAGGCCCGCCAGTGGTTTCATCGTCATCGGGGCGCTCAGGGGTTCGAATTCAAGGGTTCGAATTCAAGGGTTCGAATTCAGCGGATCGTATGCACGTCGGCCCGGTCAAAGCCCTTCTGCTGCAGACCTTCGTTAAGGCTGAGCTCGTCGGTGACCCGGTCGACAAAGAGCACCCCGTTGAGATGGTCCATCTCGTGCTGGATGCAGCGCGACAGCAGCCCGTCGGCCTTGAGGCGCTGGGGCCGGCCTTGCTCATCGCGGTAGGTGACCTCGACCACCGAAGGTCGCACCACATTGAGGTAGACACCGGGGATGCTGAGGCAGCCCTCTTCGTAGGTCTCGATCGCCGAGCCGAACGAGCGGATCTCCGGATTGATCAGCACCATCGGGGGTGTGGCGGCATTCTCAGGATCGAGATCGATCACCAGCAACTGCTTGTGAATGCCGACCTGGGGTGCCGCCAGACCGATGCCGCTGCTGCTGTACATGCTGCGCAGCATGTCGCGGGCCAGATCGCGCACCGACTCATCGACCTTGCTGATGCGCCGGGCGCTCTGTCGCAGCTCCTGGGACCCCAGGGTGCAGATCGTCATCGGGGGCGCGTCGAGGGCGACCTTGGGGACCTGGACGGTGCGGCTGTTCTGCTCAGCGGAGCGAGCCATCTGGGCAAAGCTGCGCGCCACAGGTCCTAACCAATACGTTGGGTGAATTCTAAGGCGGTCCCTCTGGGGCGCTGATGCCGAACCTCCTCAGCGCCCGCGACACGGTGGGCTCGACGCCAGCGATCAAGGAGCCGCGCCTGGTTGGCGACCAGCTCTACTGGCTCGAGCAGCGGCCCCACGAGCGCGGACGCACCACCCTGCTGCGGCGCCCTGCCACCGATCCACAGGCTGAGCCGCTGGAGCTGACCCCGGCCCCCTGGAACGTGCGCAGCCGCCTCCACGAATACGGAGGCGGCGCCGCGGCCATCGCCGGGCGTGATCTGGTGTTTGTGCACGACGGCGACCGCTGCCTCTGGCACCTCGATTTGGCGGGGCTGACCGCCGCCCCCGACGAGACGGCGTTCACCCGCCTCACCGAGCCGGCCCCCGCCGACCAGGCGCGGGCCTTCGGCGGCGGGGTGATCGAT
>Ga0169931_10005141_pt1 | contig 20047 bp, 18 predicted proteins | sample Kivu_15m_20L_FD_129675 | JGI IMG/M metagenome (GOLD analysis project Ga0169931, IMG submission 129675) | Freshwater microbial communities from Lake Kivu, Western Province, Rwanda to study Microbial Dark Matter (Phase II) - Kivu_15m_20L... | ecosystem: Environmental > Aquatic > Freshwater > Lake... | reverse complement strand
GTCCAAGCGAATAAGAAAATATTCAGAACTGCTTGGAATATAGATTCCATAATACCCATTGATAAGACTTCTCTCTTCTTTAATTCAGAGAAAGCTTCATCGAAAGATTTCATCATGCCTTTTTTAATATTTTCTTCAGGTTTGTTTTCAGCCCAAAATATTTGTATTACTATCATTCCAAGAACAGAAAATGAAATAGACAACCAAAGTGGTGCAAATAGGCCCCAAATACTCTAAATATAAGTATTTAAAATATAGTTTACATAAGCAACGGCACATATCGCAGAAAGTAGAACAGACATAACAGCATCGAGAATATTCTGAGTTTTAAATAATTTCTTTAAAAATCTTTCTTTTTCAACGGTTCTAAATTCAAATTCCTTATGTGATTCAGCCACGACCCAACTTTCGAAGACTGTCATTATTAATCCTCCACTTATTCCAGTAAGTACTTGTGCAAAATAGGCTATAGGTATATTTCCAGTCATTCTCATCAAAGTGTTCGCAATTACTAAGATATTATAAATCTGTGAAAACAGTTTTCTTCCGTATTTATCTGCTAAATTTCCCGTTATTGGACCTGCAATAAATGCAGAAACTGCGTCAATTATATATAATATTCCTATCTCTGACATTGTAAATCCATGATATAGGTTGTATAATGTGTATAAATAAGGAGCCTTTGTCCACATAGAGGCTCTCGTCAATGTGTAACCTACCAAGTATCGAAATTTAAGTGTGTTTTTCCTCATTATAAAAGAAGGAGAATAGCTTATTCCCTGCTGCAGTGTGTTGTTAATAGATGAGTTCATATCAACTATGCTGTTTTTAAGGAAATATATTATGAACTCTAAAACTACAAGAAATATAATTAACAGCAAAATGATAGGCACATAGAATTGAATACGAGAAGGGTCGGATGAATTTAAATTTATCATTTTACAATTGATTAAATTATATTGAATTAATTAATTTTTATATTTAATGTAGGAAATAAAATATAGAAGTTTAGCAAAAACTTATCAAAAATTAAATCAAGACATATTTCTTTAAATTTACTAAATTAAAGTTAGTTTAAATTATATATCTCTGAGAATTTTAGATTATGATAAAAACCCATATGATTAATTTAATTTTCCTTAAAAGACAAGGTATCATCTTCAATATCCAACATGGAAAATCTTTCCAAAGGTTCCTCTTCTATTTCCTCCTTGATATTTGTTTCTTCTAGTATTTTTCCAGATTTGGAATAATTTAATTTTCTAAATAAAATAATATCTAAATAATATTTACCTTCTAGCATCTAATTTGTAAATATATTCAAGAACTCTATTTTTATTGTTGTTGAAAACTCTCATTAAAACTTTTTCCAAATTAGTTTTATCTGATGTGTGTAATCTCATGTAGGTAAACTGATCTAAGAGAGTATCTAATACTTTAACAAACTTGTCCATATTAACTGATTTGTCATCATCTTCCTCTTTTATACTTCTGTAGAATCTAAGGAATTTATATAAATTTTCTTCTCTTAAGAAGTCGAATTTATCCTCAAAAGAAAGTTGAACAACTCCACTACGAATATGTTTTTCTATGAACCTATCCAAGAAATTAATGGCTAATATATGCTCCTCTTTGTTCAATTTCTTATCTTCATATTTTAGAATATCAAGAATTTCTCTAAACAAAATTTTTGGATCCAGAATTGCTTTCAATTCATTATTGGCCAATAGATTGTCCAGTATTACAAAATATTCTTTAAAGTTGTAAGAGAAATGGTGATATAGTCTGACTAAAAGAAAAGAGAATTCATTATCTGCAATCCAGTCCTTATTGAATGACTTGTTCTGCGCGATTAAGTTATTTATAATTTCTATAAAACTTTTCGATTCGCTTCTGATGTCTGAATAGGAAACCATATCTGTCTTTTCTTGGTCACCTCTTTTAGATGAAACGGCCTTTGCGTTTTCTAAGAATTGTAAAATTGTATAGAGAATAAGATTGTTGCCACTAAAGATTTGTTCCATTCTTTCACCCTCATCTTTGTATTCAGTTATATATCTATGATTCAAGTTTCTCAAAACTGTTTTTATCTTCTGTAAATCTAATTTAGTTAGATATCTATAAATCAGGTATTCAAAAAATTCCGCTTTAACTGGAATTCTGAAGTCAGTATAAGAACTATTGATTAGATTCTGGTAATATTGAGAGAATTCCTCGAAATTAGTGATTATTTGAATAAACAGAGTGAAGTTTTCTTCGCTGAGATGAATTCCTTTGTTAAGGACGTAATTGTCTATTAGATTTTTTAGATACTTAGGATAGAAATTCTTATCGCATATTTGCATTATGGTTTTGATGTTGTCGTTGTTGGGAGCGTAATAATATTTCTCCATATGATAAATTATTTTTTCTAAATTTTCTCTGTTTTTGATTGAGCTGTCTAATAAATTGTTGTTAAGTAAAGTTTGATAACCAACATGTCCTAAATTTAAATCAAAAGCTTCAGTTGGAGAATTAACGAACATTTGATAGAAACAATATTCTAAATCAAGGACGATTTCATTTTTTAGAGCCGGGTTAGTGAGAGAGTAGATGACCAGTAAAAATTTATCTCTATTCGATATATATTTTTTTAGAACTTTGGAAATAACTGAATATATATGCTTTTCTATTTCCTCTGCCTCCATCTCATCGACATCTTCTACGAAAATCTTCTCAATCCAATAATTTAAATTAAATTTAGTTTCGACTAATTTTATGTCGATGCTGTCGTTATTTTGTTTTGTGTAAGTATTGAAAAATGTTTCTTCCTGTTCTTTTAATTGTGTTGAAAGATTTTCCAAATTCTCTAGAAAGGTGGTTTTAGATATTGCTATTTCTCTAGGCTCAGCAGTAACAGATATTTTTGCAATTTCTGAACCAGTAGGTTTGATTTTTTGATATTTTATTGGTTCGAATAACTTCAAGGTAGGTTTATACTTTTTAACAGGTAGTGATAATTTCTCCTCTTTCTTTTTTATTACCTCATCTGTTGTTTGCTTTTGGAGAACTACGAATTGTTGTGATTTCTTACTTGAAGAAGCACCAGAAGATTCTTTTACATAATCCTCTCCCTTTTTTTTTGGAACTACGAATTCTCCTTTTTTATCAATAGATGGTTGTGATTGAAGCCTCTTTTGATCTTCTTTTGGTTCTTTTACATCAAATTTTTCCTTTTTTTGAGAAGCTTTGATTTCTTTATAAATCTGACCAAGAGGTTTCACTCCATCCTCAGGTTTCTCTATTGGGGCACAGTATCCTCTTCTGTTTGTTTTGTAAAAGGGATTTTTTTGTGTCTTCTCTCTGTCATAATTAGTAGTCATTCTGTGTTTACTCATCTCCTGTTTGGCCTGAATATCTTCATGAATATGAGTTGGGTGTACTTCGTGTTGTTCTAAACTTATATTAGACTCAGCTTTTACTTCGTTTACGGTATCAGCTTTTTTTCCTGATTTTATTGTTGTATCTTTTTCAGCAGATTTTTCAATTTTAATCGGCTCATGAACATTTTCAATTGGAACAGTATTTTCATTAATCATTTCGATAGGAATTGTATTTTCCATGACTATTTCAATTGGCTTTGTTTCTTCCTGTTTGTTTTCAATTGGTACCGTATCTTCCTTCTTTACTTCAACAGCGACGTCAGCAATTTGTTTTTCTTTTTCTGTAAGAGTTTCTTCTTTCTTAACTTTTTCCTTGTTAGAAATAATTTGAGAAGATTCTTGTTTTTCATGACTTACTTTCTCCTTTAAATCTTGAGACTTCATAGCTTGTTTCTGTGGTTGTTGCTTGGTATAAGCAGGTCTTTCTTGTTTGGGAGCAATTTTTGTCTCTGGAATTCCAGATATTTTAGGATCTCTTTTGGGTTCTCGGCTGCTTCCTTCCTTTTGACTAGTTCTATCGTATTCTTTATTGGTAGAAGCATCTGGTTTGGATACTTTGTTTTCAATTTTATCTTTTCCTAGAAATTTACCAAGCTTGTATTTGGGATTTGTAGTCAAATTCAACTGAATTTCCTTCAAGACATCGATTCTATCTGTGATTATTCTGACATTATCTAAAACAGAAGATAAGTTATTGAATTTAAATGGAATCAAAATTAAATTCAATTTATACAAATCATTGAATGAAAAAATCTCTCCTTCTGTTTGAGATTCAACGTATTTATATAAAAGTTCCAAAGCGTAAATATTTCCAAAATGCTCTGAAACAATTGTAAATTGCTTAGAAAGGTCATTTTCTCCAGAAAATAAGGGATTGAAAATTTCTTGAATATTTAAAAATGTTATTGACTCTTTAATCTTGTTATTAAATGGGACACTTGTGAAATTATCTAATTTATTTTGTAAATATTTATTAAAATCATCAATCGCCTTTTTGATTTTTATATAATCCTCGCTAATATCAATTTTTGAATTATTCATCAACTTTGGGAAAAAGGTGTTTAGATAAAGTTCCAAGTCATTAAGAAATGTCGAGTTGATTGTTTCATTTGAATTTTTGTATTTTACTAAATTATTGTAGATCAATCTGATTTTTTCGTATTCTTGTTGTTCTCTTACATTCTCATTTATTATTTTTATCTTAAGATTTCTTTCGTTATATTTGAACGAATAATCTTTAATCAAATTACTTGAAGGTGTCGTAACATTTTTTTCAATAAAATCGAAATAATCTCTGTTATGAATTTTTTCCATTTCAGAATTTTCCTTTTTTATTAAAAATCTTGTCGATAGAAGCTTGTGAAGATTTTGATTAGAAGGAAGTGTTTCAATAAGAATCTTCAAACACTCAGAAAATTCTCCCTTGTTGATTGACATAAAATACAGAAAATTGTAATTCAATAAAATATCTGAGTTCTTTTCAAAAATTGTAAAGAAATTTTCTCCAAAATAATTAATCAAATGAGGAAAGGCAAAATGTGTTACATTAGATTTTTGATATTCAACCAAGGATTTTTTAGTGAGAATTTGATCGATGAGTACCAAAAATTTAAAAACTGTTGAATGGAAAAAATTTGAGTCGGGTTGTGAATAGTTGATTGCAATTTCATTCAAGCAATCTAAGAAATTTTGGTTTTGCATAATATTGTTATCGCTTAAATTTTTTCTTATCAACGATAAAAATTTTGTTTGAGGGGTATCACTTTGTTTAAGGTTGATGAAATTTTTGTCTAAAAGATTCTTCGACTCGTCTAATCCAAAAGGAGACAAATTAGTCAAAATCTCTTTTGATTGATTTAGATTCAAATTTTGAATTTTCTCAGTTTTTGTTTCTATTCTGTTGATATTGTGAAAATTTTGTATAAGATTAGCTTTGTTAATCTCTTTCCTAGCGAATGTTCTAAAATTACTAGTCAAGGTAAATAAGGAAGACTTGTTCAAATGAAATTTTGAAGAAAGGATAAATTTAAGCATTTAGATATAAAATTTAAAAAATAAATAAATTAATTTAATAAACTCAAAATTAATTTTATATTTTTTAATACTAAGCATTTTTTCAAAAAATAAACAAAATGAATTCATAAAAAGAAAATGAAACAAATTTCTTATTATTCATCATAGTAAAATAGAATTAATTTAAAATTACTTTATTAACTAGAATTAGCGTTTATCTTATTAATCCTCCTATCTATTAGATAAATTAATATTTCAAATAAGATAAGTTCTCTTCCAACAAATTTTTACATCCTAATTCACTGATCTTTTGATAGGCAGAACTAAAGTTATCAAAGAACAATTTTTCGTTTTGGGCGTAACTTTCTACCCACTGTCTAAATTGGTCATCTTTAATTAGAGCAATGTCAGATGGGGTTTTTAAATAGGGGGAATTTCTATCCAAAATTTCTTCATAATAATTGTTATCGAAATTCCAAGGATTACGAGTCCATCTTTCTTCTTTATTTGAGTCTTTATTGCATAGAAATCCGAGTGTTCTATAACCAAAGAGAGCAACAACAAGATCATCGCTAAATCCTAATGCTTGATATTTAGCTCTAATTTCACTGGCATCCATTTCAGGATGAGGGAAATTAGTCTCATCTGCGGCATAATGCTCGTCTTCAATGTCAACCCTTCCTACTTTAATGTCGATGTATGGTCCTCCACAATATTCAACTGCTGCAGCTCCTCCTAATTGAATTAAATCACTGATTGATAATTTTTCAGTAATGTGATTTCCATCTGTTTTTAAATCTTTTATAACTTTGAATGTTTTGTTTAATCCTGAATTCTGTTTTAATTTCCTGAATTTGCTGAAATTGAAATGTGCTCTAGGACCAGAGGATTCAATAGCTGGGTTAAATGATAAAGCATCTGACATGGCTATTCTTAGCATTTGTGGCATAATTGGACTAGAGAAGTAAATATCGAAAAAGGCTTTTCTTCCTATTGATCTAATGTTCATTTATATTCTTATTAATAAAATTATAAATTTTTATTTTTAAAAATTATTTATAATTTTTCTATATTTTAAATTAATGAAAGCTCCTTCTTCTAAGGCTAAGACAAACTCTTACTTTGATAATCCTAGTAGAGAAAAAGATGTTGATTTCACTGAAGTCCTCAATCTCAAGGAGGAATTTGAAGCACTGAAAAATGATTTAGGAGATAATATGACTGAAACCCAAGCTGATTTTCAAAAAAAAATAAACACAATTCTCAAATTTAGATTTAACTTACTTATTTCTTATTTTCAAACTATAAATGAAAAAGGATATATCGAATTGAATGTAAATTATATAATTAATTATTAAATTAACATTTAGAAAAATATAATGAATTTTTGTAGGAATTCTTGTATAAATAAATTTGAAGAGACATTTACAGAATCTGAAAGAAGTTGTCTTAAAAATTGCTCCACTAAATATATGCAACAGTTTAATATATTCAACACATTCAAAACCGATTATGAAGGAAAATATAGCACTGGAATTTTTGTGTTTGATGATAAAAATAAGGAGGCTATTGAAAAGTTTATGGATTTGTTGAAACTGAATAAAGAAAACAGTGCTATATAAAAGATTTTAATATTTTCATCCTATATGTAATTCTCTTTATTTTATTTGCCTTTATATATTCAAATTTATTAAATTTATATTATTTTTATAAATGTTTAAAAATTTAGATAAATTTTTGGTATTTACACAATTTTTTCAGTTTGGAAACAAATCAATTCAATTACTAGTCAGGTCGAAGAATTTAAACATACATAAAATGATTAATAAGCGATTCTGTGAAAAATATCCTATAGAAAATGAAAATAAAACTGTGAGTAAAATAATAAAAGTAGAAATAGACGAAAACAATAATAGAAAAATAATTTTACAAGAATATGATGAGCATTTGAAAAATAATTCGACTGAATCTGAGAAGACACAAAAAAGGAATCTTCCAAAGAAATTCAAATTCTTCGGTTTGGAAAACGAAAACGCCGCTTTGATAGAGGATGAAGATTCAAACAAAATGTCTCCAATTTTCGAAAAAGAAAAGATTGAAGAAAATTTAATTGACTACAATCAATATTTCTCAGATAAATGTAGGATATACGTAAAGGCCGGTGATGGTGGAAATGGAAATTCAAGTATTATAAAAGGTCCGATGTTTAATGACAGGACACCTCAAGGAGGAGACGGTGGAGATGGAGGAGATGTTATATTTATAGCTGATGAAACTGTCCCTTCTTTATCTTATTTGAGAAAATCTCACATTTTCGGGAACGATGGAAGAAAAGGTTTAAATAAATCTCAGGGAGGTAGATATGGGAAATCTATCTACATTCATCTACCAATAGGAACGATTGTAAATGAGATAATAAGAGATGAAAAATATTCATTTAAAAAAAGAGAATTAAGAGCTGGGGAATACCAAACTAAATTTTTGGTAGATTTAGATGAGCCGGGAAAGAAATTCGTTATTGCTAAAGGGGGGAGAAAAGGAATAGGGAATTCAACTAAAAGAAATATAACTTCAGAATCTCCCATGATGAAGGGGAAGCCAGGCGAAGAAAAAGAGTTAGAGTTAACCCTTAAATGTTATGCTGATGTTGGGCTAATTGGATTCCCAAATGCTGGTAAATCGACGTTACTTGGTGCACTTACAAGGGCTGTTCCTAAAATAGCTAATTATCCATTTACTACTCTTCATCCACATATAGGAAAATTAAAATTCTTTGATAGCTTCACTTTAACTGTTGCTGATTTACCCGGATTAATTGAGGGAGCTCATATCAATAAAGGACTTGGCCATAAGTTTTTAAAACACATAGAAAGAGCAAAAATATTGATTATTGTCTTAGATGGAAGTCTTGATCCTTTAGAAAAAAGATCTCCTATAAACGATATAGCTATTCTTTTAAAGGAACTTAATCTTTACAATAAAAATTATCATGAAAAACCGTTTATAATCGCCCTAAATAAATGTGATAGTGATGAAATAAATTTCAAGAAGAACTTAGAATTATTAAATAAAGACAAGCATTTTATAAATAAAGAAATAATTCCAATTTCAGCTAAATTAGGAATAGGTTTGGATATACTTTCTCAAAAAATACGAGATAGAACTGAAAAAATAATAAAATAAACTATATATGAAAAATAATTTAACTTCTGTAATATTTTATTTTATTTTAGTTTAGTTTATATATCGCTATTCCTTTAATTCTTTTTAGGGACAGGCTCATTAAATTCTTTGCTGATATCCAAGGTTCCAGATTTATCAATTAAATAAACAGTGAAATCAACCATATTAATTAAAAATCTCTTTTTTAATTCGAAAATGCATGCACGAATGCAGTCGATTCCAGTGTATAAATCCATGTCCTAAAAATAAATTTATTAAAGAGAAAGTTTACTTTTTTATAGAAACTGTCCATCAACCCATACAAGAAATGGGCTCCGTATCCATGTGCGGCTTTGACAACCTTTTGCATACTTCCTAGATAGTCCATCCAATACAATTTAGGTCCATCATTTAAATCAAACCCAGCTATTAAAGAATTTGCTTGATATGGGCTTTTTCTTAAATTTTCTGCGAGGATGCATCTAGTGAAATTAGCGACTTCATCTGTGTTTAGTCTGTTATTATATCTGTAATAATAATATTCCAATTCTCCTTTTATCAATTTAGAAAAACTTTTTCTGTCAGCTACTTCACCGCAAGTTGCTAGGATTTGAGAATCTGTTAATAAAGTTAATTTATCTTCGCTGTCTTGTATCTTTATAATTGATCTAGCAACTGATCTATCTGAGGCAATTAAAACGTAATCATTTCCTTGAATAGCAAATGCACAGTCCATTTTTATGAATTTTTTATTTAATTAGTTAATATGATTTGAATAGATGGAGAATATAATTTATTTTAATGTTTTATTTATATTAAAATTTAATATTTTAAAAAATAAATCGTATGTGTATTTGTTAGCAAAATCGAGATATAAATTTTGAAATTAAAAGGATATTGTGTCTATGAGAATTTGGTTAAAACTTTGAATGATCCACAATATAAAAATTAATAATTCAATTAACAATAGTTCTTTTTGATTATTCTGCTTATAGCCTTCACCTTCAAGTCATTATAAAATACCAAAACAAGGACATACACTACTAGATATAGAATCGAGAAAGAAAGGAATGTATAATTTTGAATGGATTCTATTCCTCCATAGATCCCAAATATAGTTACTAAAAGACTTCCTGTTGCTCTTCCAGCACTTGTTTTTAATTTCAAAGCTAATGCAGGATTCAACAATTTATGAGAAGTTTTATTGTTATGATAAGGCATTATTTTTATAAGTAGGTTAGAATCTACTGATTCAAGTAGACTTGCAGAAATAAACAAGACTGAATAAAAAAATAAAAATTGTGTAATGTGAATTCCGTGTATGCTGAATCTAATCATAGCAAAACAAGAAATAAGAGAACAAATGGTTAAAATCTTTATCATATATCTTTCAGAGGAATATTTGTAGAAATAATTCAGGAGAAGACTGAATGGAAGGACTTTAATATAAATAATGTATTTTACCAAGTAGAGATATGATACAAAAATATAAGGATATACTGACGTATGATAATCCATAGTAGAATGGCATAATTAATGGTAGCAAAACGAATAAACATTCAGTACTCATCTAAATAAGCTTATAATCTATTCTTACTTTTATTATGAAAAGAATGAATCCTAATAATTTTAAAGAGACAGATGTATAAGAAAAAGTTGTTTCTTCTTCTCTGATTAAAATCTGAATGTCCTTATACACCATATTAATCGGTGTGTAATTATCATTTATCTTACATATTTCTTCATAGTGCTTAAGAGAATCACATTCTTTATTGCTGAGTAACAAGCTATTAATTATGTCTGCATCTGAAATTTTATAGGAATTTTTCTGATTTTGTACTTCTTCAAACAGAAAAATAAAAAATATTGAAAAAATTATCCATAATATAATACAAAATATTGCAGGATTCGTGAAAATATTTACATTTACTTTTCCAATCGTGAATTCTGGTACAAATTGCAAAAATAAGGCTGCTCCTGGTCCTGCTGCCATCCCTATTAGTAACATCATGTTATACCATAAAGAATAATTTTGGACTAGATGATCAGGTACTTCTTCTATTATATATCTACGGTTAACTACACTTAAACCTCCTAATCCAATTAAAATTCGACCAAGGATCATTACAATTATACTCTCTGTATAATCTGCAAATGAATAAAAAAAATTTCCTAAGAGGAAGGTTGACAGAGAAACACTATAAGTATATTTATATCCAAAATTTTTCAAGTTTAAATAGAAAATAGAGGAAATCATCGCAGCCAAAGGCGTCATAGAAAGAACAACACCGGTTAGAAAAGGATTATAATTTATTTTTCTTAAAAACTCTGAATTAGTAGGCTGTACAATGAAGCAATTCATTATGTATAAAAATGTATGAATCAGAGTAATCGAGATATTTGTTACATTCACTTTTTCTTTTTTAAAACCGGACTTTAATTCAACTTGAGGAATCAAATTTTGAAGAATGTTTTCTTCCTGAATATACTCAACCATCAAGTCCTTATATTCTTCTATGTTCTTAATCGAATATCCATCTTTTATGGAATTTAATCTCCAGAAATCAGAGTTTGTTCTAATAACATTATTTGTATCATCAATTTTTCCGTTCATTTCCTTTATTTTTTGAAATTTTCTTACAATCAATTTATCTACTTCTTTTAAATCGAAATTTCCACTTATCATCGTAAGGTTCATTTCCTTCAAAAGCGGTTCCTCCAAAAGTTGAATAACCTCATGTTTTCCATGTATTTTAATTAATTTTTTTTTCTTTGTTGAATAAATATCTTCCAAACTTTTTATAAGCTTTTCAATCAAGGCAGAACTTTCATCGATAATTTTAAATTGGAGGATATAAACCAAACTGCTTGAAGAGTCACTAAGTTTTTTCCTTAGATAATATAGGGCTACTGGGTTGCTTTGCAAATTAAATTTCTTATCGAATTTTTTTAAAATTTTTCTAATGGCCGTGAGATTGATGTTAATGAATTCAGCGAGATCAATTATTTCCAAAATTAATTTTTCAAATTCATTCAATTCATTCATAATATCATTAATTTGAAAATCAGGATAGGTATGCTTATTGTGCAATTGTGTGTTAAGTTGCAAATAAATATCACGTTCTATTTCATGATAAAATCTAAAAAACTTTTTTATTTCTGATTCGATAGAAATTAGAAAGAGTTGTATGTATTTTCCTATTTTGGATTTTATCATTTTCTCAAAGGGATCGTAATCTTCGCTCCATGTTTCTATTGGGTTTATATTCTCTGAATTTATGGATTTAATTTCGATTTGCTCCTGCCTTCTAAGTTCAGATATCTTCTTTTTAATTTTGTTATAGTCAATATAATTTCTATTTAAGATTAGGATACAATTATATTAAGAAATGTACTCTTTCCATTCTGGTTTATTTACTGTTTTTATAAATCTACCAAATTTTACCATTTAAATTAGATTAAATAAAAATTAATTTAACTATTTCAATATATAACATAATTACAAATATATTAAATTTTTCTAAAAAATTTAATTTAAATCATCCATTAGTATAATTAAATACATCAGAAAAATTTCTACTTTTCTATTAATTTATATATTATATAAAATTATTTTATTTCTTGTTTTTAATAAGACTTTCCATCTCTTCATATTCCTTTTGCAATACTTTGAAAGAATCTATTATCTTCTCAAAATCTTCTCCCTTCAGCAAATCGTTTAAGTTTTCCATTTCTGTATTTATTTGTTTTACTTTTTCTTCATTTGCTTCGTCGTCAGAAAAATTTTCTTTTACAAACTTTTCAAGATTGTAAATGAAATTATCAGCTTCTACTTTCAATTCGATTAGATCTTTTTTTGCCTTATCAGCTTCTTTGAAATTGTTGCTCACTTCTAAGATATCATCTACGATTTCTTGAGTAAGACCGTAATTAATTTTAGTTGAGTAATTTGTGCTTTTCTTTGATAATTCTTCAACAGCCTGAATTTGGAGATCTCCTTTGTTATTTAAATTGAAGGTAACAGATATTTTTGTTTCTCCTTTTTTATTCAAAGGTATGACTGTCGTAATATTACCTAGCAATTTATTTTCGCTTGCGATCTCTCTTTCTCCCATGTAAAATTTCAAATCTACTCTTGGTTGATTATCAAAAACAGTTGTGAATGTTTTTGTGATTTTTAAAGGAAGAGGAGTGTCTTTAGGAATCAATCTAACAAAACTTCCTCCTAAAGATTCTATTCCTATTGATAAGGGTAAAGTGTCCATGGTTTTAATTTCATCCAATTTTAATTTTACATGTGATGCCAATACAGAGGCACCTATAGCTGGGGCTTCTTCTGGATTGATTGATTTGTTTGGTTCTTTGCCAAATGCTTGCTTTATGATTTCTTGAACTCTTGGAATACGACTTACTCCTCCTACTAATATTATATCATCTATTTCTTCCTTTTTGATTCCATTTTTTGATAAAAATTCTTCGCAATTCTTTTTTAATCTCATTATCAAGGGATCTACTAAAGTTTCAAATTTGGACCTAGAAATTCTCGTATTTAAATGTTTAGGACCAGTATGATCAGCTGCAAGGAAAGGCAAACTGATTTCTGCCTGTTGTGAAAGGGAAAGCTCTACTTTAGCTTTATCTGCAGCTTCTCTGATTCTTTGCAAGGCATATAATTCTTTAGAAACGTCCATTTTATTGACACGTTCGAATTCATTTAGAAGATATTTTGTCAAAATTGCATCGAAATCTTCACCCCCAAGGAAATAATCATATAACTCTCCTTTGATCTCAAAAACTTCCTTTTCTTCGGTTTCTTTGTTGTTCTCTAAAGCCTCTGGTGCTTCTGTTGATTTCTTTTCTAAAAATGAAAGGGAAAAATTTAAGCCACCCAAATTGAATACAATGAATTTTTTTATCTTTTCATTTTTTTCAATATTGTAGGCATAACTTGCAGAAACTGGTTCATCAATAAATTTCACGACATCCATTCCACATTCTTTTGCAGTTTCTTTAATTTCTTGTTTACCACTTTCAGGAATAAATTTTGGAACACTCACAACTAATTTTTTCAAAGGTTTCCCAGTCAAAGCTTCAGCTTGCTCTTTGACGTATTTCAAAAACAAAATAGAAACTACTTTAGGGGTGTAGTGTTTATTGTGATCTGTTAAAAAATAAACCTCATCGTTTGGTCCTTTTTCTATTTTAAAAGGAAATCTCTTTTCTTTTATAAAATTCTGAACTAACTCATCAGAAAATTTTCTTCCGAAGAAAAATTTCGTCCCATAAAAACTGCTGTGCAAATTTTGAATTGCTATTCTCTTTGCAGCAACTGCAGTAAATTCTGTACCATCTTCCGAAATACTAATATAAGAAGGAGTAGTTCTAAGTCCTTCTGCATTTTCGATTACTCTCGGCCCACTAGGTTCAACGATTGCTATGCAGGTGTTAGTTCCTCCTATATCCATTCCTACTACTGAAAAGAATTTTCTCCTTATTTGAAGAAAATTTGAAAAATTAGATTTTTGAATTTTAAGTTTGGAAAGCATGTTATACATTTTATTAAATGATAAAAAAAACAAAAAATAAATATAAATACATTAAATATATTTGAAATAATTCATTTCAATAAAAGAATAATAATTTAAATATAGAAAATCAGAATTATGGATAACATCAAGGAAAAAACGTTTGTTAAGTAATTAGAAGCCTTATAATTAACAGATCTGTTCATGGTGGTTATGAATTCTTTTTACCCTCACGTTATAGACCAGTGGAACTTAAAGGTAAATGATCATGTATTATAAAACCTGCTAGGTGTTGGATCATATGGTGCAGTAATAGAAGCGAAGGATTTAAAAGAAAACAGAAGTGTGGCAATCAAAAAAATTCAGAATATAATAGATGAAGTATGAATTATGAATAGGAATAACAAATAATTTTTAGTTTGATTTAAAAAGGGTTCTTAGAGAAATTATAATTCTAAAATACATGAAACACGATAATATAATAGGACTTTACGATGTAATATTCGTAAGAAAGTAAGAAAAACAATTTATATACAGCTTCGACACGAAAAAAGTAGGTGACATATATCTAGTCTTTGAAAAAATGGATTCAGACCTTTACAAAATAATCAAATCAAATCAAGAACTTTCTGACGATCATTATAAATTTATAATCTATCAAATCTTAAGGGCCCTTTTATTTTTACATTCAGCTAATATAATACACAGAGATATTAAGCCCAGCAACATTTTGATCAACGAAGATTGCATCATTAAGATATGTGATTTCGGTTTAAGCAGGAATATAAGAGAAGCAGATAAACTAAGCTTAACAGAATACGTAGTTACTAGATATTACAGAGCTCCAGAAGTAATGTTATGTTCACATCAGTATTCCAAGAGTATTGATATATGGTCTGTCGGATGTACCTTTGCGGAATTGATTTCGAAGAATTACATGTTCCCAGGAGATAATTACTTAACACAGATTAAATTGATAATAGAAACTTTAGGTACCCCAAGTGATGAAGACATTGAGTTTATTACAAATGTACATGCGAAAAATTATGTAAAGTCGTTTAAGAATATTCCAAAAGTAATTCATAGTATTTTTATTCCCTAATAAAATAGATATCATTCAAACAAATTTTTAAAAACGCTAATAGTGAAGCGATTGATTTATTGGAAAAATTAATAGTATTTAACCCTAAGAAAAGACCTAAAATTGAAGAAATTCTGGAACATCCCTACCCTAAATCGATTAAAGATGAAGGTGTAATAGATCCAGTATACAAAGGTTACATAAATTTCGATTACGATTAGTAATAATATCTTTTATTTAAAACTTAGTGATCAGAATATAAGCAAGGAAGAATTAATTCAGTTGCTAATAAAAGAAATAGAATGTTTTGATACTGGATTAATTCAGTGAATTTTTATAACACAAATTAATACAAAGATGATAAATAACTCACATCTAACTAATTTTAAAATTTAAACATTTTTATAAAAATAATTATGAAAAAATTTCAGTTAAATTATATCTTAAGGCATACTCATTTTATATTTGATAAGAATTAAAATTAGAATAGGGAAATATTATTTATCATTTTATAAAAATTAATGAGTTATGAAATAAAAAATCAGAAGCCAGCTACTAAAATCGGAATTTTTAAAAGGCATCCTTTTATTTTTAGAATGACCTTATTAGCTGGTGGAATGAGTTTGGCTTATATTACGATGCACTTATTTTTTATCGACTATCTTAAAAAGAGTGATCAAATAATTCAAAAAGAAATTCAAGATCTTAAAGCCATTTTACAAACTAATCATTCAGCAAATATTAAGACCAACAAACCAACTCAAAGTTTATCAGAATTAAGCGAAAATAAAAAACTTTAATTTCTTACATATAATCAGAAGCTATTTTAATTAATTAAATAGATTTAGTAATTTACACTAAAAAAGCAAAACTAAATAAATAGTTTATTTGAATTAAATTTATTTAAAATAAAATGCATTCAAAAATGTATTTGTTAAGAAATTTTTCTAATAGGGCCTTTAAACAAACATTTGGAAAATTCTTGAAATTTTCTTATTCAACTTCGAAATTTGAATTCTCTTCGAAAAGTATGTCTATAAATAACCAGGAAAAAAGTTTAGAGAAAGATTTTACACCGTTGACAATTTTCAATCCAGACACCGATATTTTAAAATTCTACAAAAAGTATTTAACAACAGATAAAAAAGAACCTACTAAGGCAGAATATGAGGAGATGTATAATACAAAAATAGAATACATAAATGAAAAAATTTCAAACTTGCAAAAATCAGGAAAGAGTATATTAAATTATTCAGCTACATTTCAAAAATTTACAAAATTTTCAGGCATCCTTGAGTACAAACATGAGATGGGAGACATTCTAAAAATAATAACAGAAAAAATTACAGATTCAGATGAAAAAGATCTTAAAGAATTGGTTGAATATTACTTCAAATCTTCGGGAAAAATGATAAGGCCTTATCTACTGATGCTTATTTCAAGATATATTTTCGACTGTCTCTATAAGACAAAAGATAATCAAGACTACTTTAATTCAGAAATACACAATAAATATGTAAAACCTTTTGCAGCATGTGTAGAGGTTTTGCATAACGCAAGTCTATTACAAGACGACATCATTGACAATTCAGATAAAAGAAGAAATTTAACTACTGCTCATAATCTATATGGAATAAACAACACCGTTTTTGGATCAAATTATATTATAAGCAGAGCTGCAAATGTCATAACTAGCCTAGAAATTTACCCTCTAAATGAAATTTATTCAAGTATGGTTTATTATCTAACCTACGGGGAATGTCAGCAAAGTTTAGCCAAACCTAATCTTGATGACATTGACGCTTCCCTTAGAGTTTATTTGATCAAGACTTATTACAAAACAGCAAGTCTGATTGCGATGGGAATGAGAGGAATCGCTGTAATATACGGCCTTGATGAAAATTTACAAAGAAGCTTATTTAATCTTGGGTTGCATATCGGAATAGTCTTTCAATTGATTGACGATGTGATGGATGTTCTTTATGATAGTGCTAAAATTCAAAAACCTGCGCTGATTGATCTTAACCAGGGTATAATAAATTTATATTTGTTATTTGAAATTGCTGATGATATGAATCAGCAAAATAAAAAAGAGATGTTAGATATGGCTAAACGAAAATTCAATCAAGTGGGAGATATTGAAAAAACTTTGGAGAACCTCAAAAAAGGAAAGGGAATAATAAAAACTCAAAATCTAGCAACAGATCATTTGGTTGAGTGTTTTAATATATTAGACAATCCTTTTTTTGTTGATAGTGACAATAGGAAGAGTTTGTTGAATTGTCTAAAATATTTAATAAATAGAAGCTTCTAACTCTGTTATATTTAAGTAATTTATAATTTTAGAGAAAATTTTTAGTATAGGAAAAATGTAATTTTGAATTTATTAAATTCTATTTTATTAATTTTAAGCCAATTTTTCATAATCTACTGAAGATTATAAAACTAATCACATTATTGGACAAATATCATTTTTAAACATTAAAATTTTATATTTATAAATGCACATTAAAATTATTAAACCATTAAATAATTAAATTATTTCAGAAGTTATAAATGAAAAATTCTTTAACAGAAAGCAAAATAGACATAACAAAAATTACAACTGTTGATAATTCCCAATCATATGATAGCCTGATCCATTATACAGATTATAAGAAATACACTGCATTATCTAGACAGGATTTTGATATGAAAGTAATTGAAAATTGGAGTGAGTTAAGAACTAAAATGCAGCCGAAAAGAAGGTCATATCATACATCTTTTATTTACAAGGAATATTTGTATATATTTGGAGGGGTGGATATCATGTTAGGAAAATTGGATGATTTTTGTAGAATTAATTTAACTGGAGTTATTCCACAGTGGGAGTATCTAGTCCCAAGGGGTGAACGAACAGGTAAAATAATCAAAACATAATTCCCTTATTAGAAAAATTGGCTTACCACAAAGGATGCGAATGTGATGGAAAGTACTACATATTAGGAGGGCAAAATGCAACGATGAGTTCAGTGAATTCAGTCTACGTTTATAACATAGAAGAAAACTTCCTAGAAAAGCTAAATTTTAAGGTAAAAATTATTGTTTATATTTTTAAGCCTGAGGAATTCCCTCCTACAGAAAGCCAGACAGTAAATTATGATCCAATTGGTAAAAGAATCCTCATATTCGGGGGTTACTCTATGGGATCCTTTACAAATAATTTATATTCATTTGATATACAGACAAGATCTTTTACTAAGCTTGAATACAATTCGTCCGAAGTCCCTCAAGGTAGAATAGGGCATTCAGCGTCAATACATGAAAATAATCTTTATATTTATGCTGGTGAGCAAAAAGACGCTGAATATTTCAATGATATGTGGATGTTGAATTTATCTAATCTTAACTGGATAGAAATTAGATTTAACTCGGATGACGTTCCTTACGGAAGATCCGGCCACTCCATGATTGCTAATAAAGATACATTTTATATATTTGGAGGAAAGAAAGGAAATTTAAAAGAGACTAATGAATTATGGCGTTTTGATATTTCCAAAAATGAATTCTTCTTACTTCACGATACTTTATTGGAACAATTCAGCGAAAAGGAATTACTCGAAATGCAACCTAAGGACGAGGACAAAACAAAAAATCAAAAAGTTTTTAAGTGGGTTACCAAAAAGGATATTCCTGCATTGAATCCATTCTTCAGAGTAAAATACAAAAAAAAGAAAAAGAAGATTGAAAAGGTTTTAAGCAGATCACAAGTATTATTTGAATACAGAAAAAAATGGGAATCTGAGTTGCTGAAATTACCAGATGTTAGCAGCATTCAAAGATCAACTATTTATAAAGTTGAAGATAACATGGAAAAAATCCAGCGAAAATTGACCAGCTCGGTAAAAACAATGAAAAACCATTTTTCTGAATTGAATATCATAGGAAATCTTCCCTTTCCTAGAGATGGTCATTCAGCCGAATTTTATTCAAATCTTATAATAATATTTGGAGGAGATAGAAATAAATTCCCTTATAACGATCTTTACACATTTATTATGCCATAAAAAGAAGATTAAAGTAATAAATCTTATTTGATATATTTAATTTATTTTCTTATAAATTAATTCCCTTTTTTAGAGGTGTTGGCTCAATCTCTAGAATATATTAATTTATTTTTATTCAATTTCATAAAACCCTGTTTATAATTATCTATCATATAACAATAAATAATTTAAAATTATATTAATTTAATTTTTTATTTATTTATTATCATTCTAACAAATTCCTCATAATTGATGTATCCATCACCATCTATATCTGCTTCTCTTATCATCTCATCTACTTCTTCGTCTGTAATTTTTTCGCCTAAAGATGTCATAACATGCTTAAGTTCTTGTGCGGAAATTAATCCGTTACTATCTCTATCGAAGACTTTAAATGCTTCTATTAATTCTTCTTCAGTATCAGTATCCCTCATTTTTCGTGCCATCAATCCCAAAAATTCTTTGAAATCGATGTTTCCATTTCCATCTACATCTACTTCGTTAATCATGTCTTGCAATTCAGCATCAGTTGGAGACTGTCCGAGGTTTTTCATAATTTCTCCAAGTTCCTTGATTGTTATAAAACCATCTCTGTCCTTATCGAATATTTCAAAGGCCTCTTTGAATTCTGCTATTTTATCCTCAGTTAAGTGTTCGGTCATTTTTTTATATTATAATTATTTGTATTAACAAATATTTTTAATATAATTTAAATAATTAATTTGATATTATTGGAAGTTATAACAAGGAAATTGATATTTCTAAAAATTTAATCGTTTAATTTGAATGGGGATTGGGGATTGGGGATTGGGGATTGGG
>Ga0169931_10005140_pt1 | contig 20051 bp, 14 predicted proteins | sample Kivu_15m_20L_FD_129675 | JGI IMG/M metagenome (GOLD analysis project Ga0169931, IMG submission 129675) | Freshwater microbial communities from Lake Kivu, Western Province, Rwanda to study Microbial Dark Matter (Phase II) - Kivu_15m_20L... | ecosystem: Environmental > Aquatic > Freshwater > Lake... | reverse complement strand
TATATCTCTCTCTTTGTCGAGCTGGAAAGTAAGCGCCTCGAGCGCGTTGAGTTTCAGTCCTGTCAATCGTCGGAAACTCGTGTCTGCATCAGAAGCAAAGAGCTCTCTGGATTTCCGGACGCTACTGGTACGTTTCAATGGACTCCAGGCGCAAAAGCGCTCGTTGTAGATCTTCGGGAAAAGCCCGACGTCATTAGGGCGATATCGGCCCGATTTATGGGAATAGAAACATATCGCCGGATCCTCTACAGGACGTCGGGATTGTTCTACTACCGAGAGCTAACGAGCGATTCGTTGGGGGAGAGCATCCTTCCGCGATATTCGTATCAAGCTGAGGTCGCTCAATGAGTGAGGCGAGATCAGAGTGTATCGAGGCTGGACAGCTTAATAGCCACGGAGATGTACTCATCCCGACAACGGGCCTTCACGGTGCCGATATCCCTTCGCAACGCATCGATGACCTCTATCGTGCGGCGCTCCACTGTGCGCTCTCGATCGGAGCTACGAGGGGCAACGTCGTAGCAGTTGATGTCGGAGCAGGTCTTGGTGCTCAAACGGCACGCTTTGCCGCCCTCGGGCTTTCGGTGTTGATGATCGATCTGGTCGACCGCTCAAATCTCGTCAAGTCGCTGGACGCTTTATACGGAGCGGGACGAGTAACGCCGATAGCTGGCGATGTGTGTGTATAATCAGATAGTTGGGTTGGTCACCCGACGCTGCCTCCGATCCGCGAAAGGCTTTGTCTGAAAAGTCGAGGAGCTTGCCTAAAGCGTTGTATTTGCTACGCTCTCTACCTTTCCTGAGGTTGTGTCTGCGCTAGTCGGCATAGCCCAGGAGGTGATGGTCTTGCTCGGAGGAGGCCACGACGACGAGCCATCAGTGAGCGCAGTTTTCAAGCGAGGTAAGAGAAGAGATGTCACAACCGGTACGGTCGCTGCCTGAAGGAGATGATACGGGTAAAGGGGTCGATATCCCAGCCCTTATGGCGCAGATCCGTGAGCGTATCAAAGCCGACGTCGAGAAGAATCGCGACAAACACACCGTGTTGACCCCCACCATGGCGCGCTTCTCTGATGATAGGGCGCGGCACGCTGGCGAGCTGCAGCACTCCGAGGACCTGCGCTTCTTAAACTTGAGCTATGCATACGAGACCACGGTCTCGCCCAACAACGTCGTTACGCACCGTCGCGGAATCGTCGGTAAGGTAATCGTCAAGCTCAAGCGTAAGTTAATCTCCTTCCTACGGAACGTGCTCCTAAGTGAGTACCTCGCTTCGGAGCGGGCTTTTAATGAGAGCCTCGTGAGGTACCTCAATGAGGTCGGTCGCTACGTTGATGCGCGGGACACCCACATATTCGTAGAGTTGATTCGCAAGATCGACACCGATGTTGGTCGTATTCGCGAAGGCTTAACGCGCGTTGATGATGAAAAGAGCGCAGCGATCTTTGCGCTCGGTAGTCAGAGTGAGGCAGCGGCCAAGGACCTCATCAATCGGATCGGGTTGGTGGATACGATGGTGCGCGGCCTCGAAGGGATCGTCAACAACCTCCATGCGTATCGAGATGCGCCTCCGCCGATCGCTTCGAGCAATGAAACAAGCGCCCCGGTAGGCGATCTCTCGTATCTCCTACTTGAGAACCGATATCGAGGGGGTGAAGACGAGATAGCGCGCCGTATATCGATCTATCCTGAGGTCTTCAAGGGTGCGCCCGGAAAGGTGCTGGAGATCGGTTCAGGGCGTGGCGAGCTCCAGAGGCTCTTTAGGGCTCACGGTGTTGGCTCCTACGGAGTAGATCTCGATGTGGTGATGGTAAATGTAGCCAACGCCAGCGGATGCGATACGCAGTACGGTGATGGGATAGCGCACCTCAGGAGTCTCGCCGATCAAAGCCTTGGGGGGATCATCGCAGTGCAGGTGGTAGAACACCTGACCCGTGAGCAGCTCAAGGAGCTGTGTGAGCTAGCCAAACGCAAGGTAAAGCAGGGCGGGAAGGTCGTTTTTGAGACTATCAATCCGCAGTCGATCCTGGCGCTCTCCTCAAACTACTTCAGGGATCCGACCCACGTCTGGCCGATGCACCCAGATACCCTTGGATACATCGCTACGTTGTCAGGGTTGAGGTTGTGTGAAACGCGTTATCTGTCGCCGGTTGCGAGCCAACATCTTCTGAAAGAGGCTCCCGTTGATTCAACCTACTCGGCACCGCTGGTCGATTCGATACAACGGCTCAACGCAAACATCCGGCAGCTCAATGCGCTGCTGTATGGGTTTCAAGATTACTGCTTGATACTCGAGGTGGTGTAATCATGGCACGTATCTTGGTGCTCGGCGTAAAGGTTCCGTTTACACACGGTGGACAGGAGGTTTTGGTCGGGAGTCTGGTAAGGCAGCTTAAAGCGCGCGGGCACGAAGCAGATGTAATCGAGCTTCCCTTTAATCCGATCCCTAAGGAAAAGATACTGCTACAAGCAGCGATGTGGAGGTCGCTTGATCTGTGTGAGTATGCTGGGGAGCCGATCGACCTGGTGATAGCAACGAAGTTTCCGAGTTATTTCGCGCGACATCCGCGCAAAAGCGTGTGGCTCGTACATCAGCTAAGGGCGCTGTACGACCTGTATGGGGGACCGTTTTCGAGTATAGGAGATGATCCGCGCGATGAGCAGTTTCGGCGTATGATCATCGATGGAGATACGCGCACCCTTGGCGAGAGCGCCTACGTCGGTGCTATCTCTCGCAACGTAGCTGAGAGACTAAAGCTCTTTAACGGAGTCAAAGCACAGGTGTTGTATCCGCCGTTGCCGCACGGAGACCTGTACCACAGCGCAGAGCCCCAGCCCTACATCCTCTCCGTAGGGCGGCTCTGCCGCATAAAACGAATTGATCTGATCATTAATGCCTTGTCGCTTATCGACGCGAAGCTCAAGCTCAAGATCGTAGGGGTGCCAGATGAGCCCGGTATGATGGAGTACCTCACCAACGAGATCAACAAACACGAGCTCGCCTCGCGGGTAGAGTTTCTTGGCAGGGTAGGGGATGCAGAGCTTCTTGAGCTCTATGCACACGCCACGGCGGTGTACTACGCGCCCTTCGATGAAGATTATGGATATGTAACCCTCGAGGGGATGGCGAGCGGTCGACCGATCGTAACAGCCAAGGACAGCGGCGGCACACTCGAATTCGTGCGACACGAGGAGAATGGCTTTGTTGCCGATCCAACGCCACAGGCGATCGCAGAGGCGATAAACAGAGTGGTCCATGAACCGGGGTTAGGGGAGAGGCTTGGTGCTGCTGGCCGAGCTCTGGTGCAGGATGCCGGTATTACATCAGCGGGATGGGATGACGTGCTGCATGGACTGCTTTCACCCCTACAAGAACCTGTACCTGGATCGAGCCCCAAGGTGGCGGCATGACGGCACCCTCCGATCGCCCCAGGATAGCCTGGTTTTGTGGTAATCCAACGAAGGATACCCTCTCTTCTTACTGTACCGAGCTCCTCGTACCGCTCCTTAGAGAGCGCTTCGAGATTGAGTTGTTCGGTGATCTGTCGGTCGGCGGTGTCGCTCCGGGTGTAGCTCTGAGCACCATGCAACACTACTTGACAGCGTACCGCCGCCATCGCGAAGCGCCCTTCGACCTCTTTTTCTATCAGCTTGAAGATGGTCGCGAGAGCCGCGCCATGCGGATTCATCTCGGGCTCATCCCCGGTGTCGTGTGGGTGCATGACCTCGTGCTTGCCGATCGTGGGCCCGAAGGGTTGTATACGAGCCCTTGGGAGCGGACAGTTGAGCAGTATCTCGATCCATCCGCATCGTTTCTGGGTCGCGCTCAGCCGCCTCACCAATTGTGGCCACAGGCGTACCGCGAGGTCTCACTTGCACCCGTACTTCTCTTGAGCTCTCCGTGGGCGATACGCGAGCAGGCACAGCTTGTCACCAAGCGGCTTGAGCCCTACCCGGGCGGACAGCTTATTGAGCACCTCCCGGTTCCGGTTGTGTTAGGTGGCGCTTCGTCAGCCTCGCCAGGTGACGAATGTATGCGGTACGCCATGGTGGCTTCTGTGCACGTAGATGACCGAGCATACAAGATTTTGCCAGCCCTGCGGGATGTTACCACCCCGTGCCACCTCACCTGGCTGATAGCTGTTCACGAAGTCGAGCAGGCGCGCGCACTGATAGCAGAGTTCGCCGTCGAAGATAAGGTGACCTTACTCGAAGGGCGCACATTCGAGCGCTGGCGCTCACTCGTTGGCGAGAGCGATGTCGCCGTGCATCTTCATCGGAGCCCATTTGGGCACCTCGCTCCGTATCTTCAGATCTCACTCGCTGCGGGGAGGCCAGTGATAGTGTCTGATGCAGCCGAGGGATCGCATCTCCCAAAAGATGTAATGTTTTCGATCGTGCCTGGTATGCACGAAGCTGCCCAGATGAGAGCGTTACTGGAGGAGCTTGCGAAGGTTTCGTTAGCTAAGATAGGGAAACGGGGGCGAGAGTTTGTGCGAGCCCAATCGGATGTTAACCTGATAGCTCTCAAACTCGGTGAGCTTTTTATGCGCAGTATACCGGTTTGTAAAGGGTGTCTCAGTCGTTGGAATAGGCTCGGTAACAGTGCGGCAGATAGCCTGCTTCAGGAAGTGACACAGAGTCGTCAGGGGTGTGAGGATCAGGTAGCTGGGGCAGAGCAGATCCTGATGCCAGTGGCGCGCGAATTGGGCTGGACCATTTCGTGAAGGAAGGCTCTCACACAGTCGAGAGCAAGGAGAGAATCCAGTGAGCAGTGTAATCCCTTCGTGAGACTTATGCATGGTACGAACGCGTGGACGATTGCGAGCTGTGCCCTTGGTTGCTTTGGTGTTGAGTGTCTTTATGTTGGCGCTCGCTGGCTGTTCAATCAAGGAACGTACGGATCCTGTATCACCCGTATTTCTTGATGGCGCACCGCATGAGGAGGCGATACCCGAACTCCCTTTTAAGCACTCGTGGGTCGCGGCACCTGGGCAGCCGGTGACTTACCGAACTATATACATCAAACCAGTTCGCACTGATGTACTACCGAGCGATGAATGGAAAAAGAGTCGTGGGCTCGCCGTATCCTCGAGCGAGGAGTTTGATAAGAGCGTGGCTGTCTTGGCTCGGTACTTCCGCAAGCGACTCCTCGCCGATCTCAAGGGTATCGAGAATCCGCGCTTTCAAGTAGCCGATCAGCCCGATGACTCCTCGCTCGTCGTTGAGATCGCTCTCACGGAGGTGGTCTTATCAGAGCCTGTGTTGCGAGCTGCTGCCTTGGCAGCGCCGCTCCCTGGTGTAGACATGGCGCTCTCGGCTATCTCTGATCCACACCTCGCATTTGCAGCTCGATTCACCTCTCCCGATGGTCGAACGTTAGTCGCAACTGCCGCCGATAAGCGTTTTCCTCCGATACGGATCATCGACCTCAATAAACTGCGCGCGACGAGCTCCGCTCGTGAGATCATATCTCAGTGGTCGAGGGAGCTGGCGCAGGCGGTGCAGTTAGACCAGTTCAGTAAGGTCAAAGGAAGTTGGCGATTCTCGCTTCTGCCGTGGTAGCAACATGCTACAGGACGTACAAGCCAAGCGCTTCTTTCATCTGTTTCAGCGTGTGTTCGGCAACAGCAGAAGCGCGCTCCGCACCGGTACGCATGATGCGATCAAGCTCGCCTTTGTCAGCCATGAGGGCAGTGAAACGCTCGCGAATCGGGGTAAGAGCCGCGATTACAGCCTCTGCTACGCCGACCTTGAGATCGCCGTACCCTCGAGCCTGAGCAAAGTCTCGCTCTGAATCTTCACGACTCTTTTCCGTCACGACGCTGTAGATGCTGAGCAGGTTGTTGACGCCAGCTTTGACAGGATCGTCTGAAAACCTGATCTCGCTCCCTGAATCGGTCACAGCTCGTTTGAAGGTCTTCAAGATTACATCAGGCGTGTCGGTCAGAAGAACCGCATGGCCTGGATTGACCGCACTACTCTTTGACATCTTAGCGAGGGGATTATCGAGCCCCATGATTCGAGCCCCCGTGGGGGGTATGATCGGTTCTGGTACCTTGAGTATCTCTCCAAAGCGGCGGTTGAACTTCTCTGCGATGTTTCGAGCCAGCTCGACGTGTTGCTTCTGGTCCTCACCGACTGGTACTTCATCGGCGTGGTAGAGGAGGATATCGGCGGCCATCAGCACCGGGTATATCAATAGGCCGGTGCTGACAGACTCCTGCTTCTGCGATTTGTCCTTGAACTGCGTCATCTTATTGAGCCATCCGAGCGGCGTTTCGCAGGTAAGGAGCCAACCCGCCTCGGTGTGTGCTCGTACGTGGCTCTGTAAAAAGATCGTGCAGGACTCTGGGTCAAGTCCACAGGCGAGATAGAGTGCAACGAGTTCTTGCGAGCAGCGCCGGAGGCTTGCTGGTTCCTGAGGTGTTGTGAGCGCGTGCAGATCCACGACGCAGAAGAAGTTATCCTTCTCGCGTTGTCGAGCTACCCACTGTTTAATCGCTCCTAGGTAGTTCCCGAGATGGATACCCGATGTCGGTTGTATACCGCTTAGTACCCTGCGTCGATGCAGAGAAGGTTGTGAGGTGTTCATACACCATCTATTTACCAGGCTATCTCAAAGAGTAAAGGGTCAGTGCCGGGTTTCATTGACGTAGGGAGTCGTTGTTCAAAACGATGGTCCCGAGATTAATGAGGGATAGGATGCTCGTTTACCTCGTTTCATTCCTGCTGGTGCTCTCGGCCGGTCGCCACAAAAAGATCGTGGTTTTATCGCGCTGGTGCTCCTGATAGCCCCCCGCGACGAAGTGTTGGTGAGAGAGGTTAACGGTGAAATCGAAAGCGGTGAAAAGGGAGTGAATGGAGGGGTAGTCGTCAGGGGCGCGGCGTATCTGGCTTCTTTCACCGGGTATAGCCTGGAATTCCCCGTGAAGTTTCAATTCCTCGCGCAGCGCGCGCGTCATCCCTATGTCGGGGTCTTCACCAATTCGTAACTTCTCCCACACCGCAAAGCCGGTCGGGCGTCTGCGACACCGTCCGTCACTAAAACGCTGCTCAGCTTCGTGTAGCTGTAAGTGTACTCCATCTTCAGTTACGTAACGAACGTCGAGCCGTACAACAGCGCCAGCCCTGAAGAGTCTGCCAGAGTGCGCGTCTATGGAGAGTCTGCACTCACCGTTATCAATTTCAGCTACCAAATCTTCCAGCGATTTGTGACAGCCTGTTCCGAATTTTTCTAGTGGTACTGCGAGTTCTTTCAAGAAGTCGGGGAGCCAGCCCCGAACACTGTCTAAGTGCGGAGAACAATGGAGAGTTCGTGATGAGTGGGCAGTGAAACGCTGCTCGAACATACCCTTTACTTCAACAAGTTTAAATGAAACTAGCAAAAAGCAGAGGCTGCTTCAAGAGGAAAGTACTCGTTGGCACAAATGAAGTTGGTAGGCGCGCACCTACGCCAGAAAAATTGCTGTTTGTAGTTACGGTTACAGGCATGCTCCGTCATTGCGTGGACTAGGTTTAAATACGTTAAATGTGTTTTCCTCTGTGGATCAACTGGCTATCTCGGTTACCAACATGCTGTGTAAAACTCTGCTCTACCAGTGCATGTGATAACGAAAATTTTTTTTTCAAAGAAGTGAATATTTCGCTTGAAATTAAATCAGAGCATGGTATTCCACCTCTCAGAGTAAGGATTACGACGAAGCTTCCAGCAGTAATTGAGGAAGCCGACCTCGAAAGGTTCTGAGCTCCCGAGGGATTAATTTCTGTGGGAACGGAATCTGGGTAAAGTGCATGGAAAGGCACAGAGCCCAAGCAGAGGGACTCTCACGAGCCTGAGCATCCTAGGATAGCTTGGTGAGCTGTGAGACACGAGCGGTACGAAAGTATCCGTGAGTGACGTTGACGTTGGTCGTCCTCCTGGAGGGTAATGCCTGCAGAAGTGACGGCCGATGAAAGAGCGGGAGCCTTCGGGTGAACGTTCTAAAGACGTAGCTGAGTAGTGTGTGGTCGAAAGACGTAACGCTGTGATCTGTTATCGTAGGATAACGGGTTCTGCTCAGCCGCTACCTCGGGAGTACTGAGGAAAGCGAATAACCGATTGGGATGTGCGGTCTCATTCGGGCCCGCTCGGTGTGGTGACACACACGGGTAGGGTAGGTTTCACGCACTGGTGGGTAACAGCTTCCTTCGGGAAGTATGTAGGCAGCGTTGCACAGGTAACTGGCGTTGAACGAAAGTGCTCGAGGGTAGGAAACTGCCCACGTAGGCTGGTGGAAGGGAGCATACGGGTAACCGTCCTGTTCATCGGTCGCAAAAGAGACCCTGCGACATCGGCGATCCTGCTCGGGCTTCTGGGCTTAAAACCCCTGGAGTCGTAAGCTGAGATAGTTAGATCCGTCACACGAACTGGCTTTTTGGCACGTGCGCGGCAAGATCGAAGGATCCTGCCGCGCTTTTTTTTGTAAGTCATCCATGAGGGATGCCAGGGTATTCTTCCCCTAGCCTCGCGATTCGTTCTGCGGTCGATTGTACTGGAATCCTACCGCCAAGATATGCTCCGCAAAGAAGTTAGAGCGCTCCGCGCTCCATGGGAACTCTCGCCTGCGATCGGAGCGCGGACTTTCTCAGTCCGCTTGCTGCTGGGATCGGGGTGCTGGTAGTTGGCGGAGCTGGAAGCTCCGCGCTCCTGGATGTCGATATCGTTGTAGGAAAAAGTCTTGCCACCGCTGGAAGGCATCAGGGCCTGAAGCGCTCCCATAATCTGAAACCGCCCCAGACCCCTGATACGATTGGCACGTGCGCGTACGGTGCACGTCGATCCGTCACACTAGTAGGTTAGATGACCGAGGAGCTTTGAACAATTCCCTTTTTTTTACAGGGTATTCCAGAAAGGTGAGGCTCGCTCACTAGCCAACCAGCCTCGCTGCTTTATTCTTCAAAGAGCTGTTGTTGCTTCTTGGGTGAGATAGTTACCGGCGTTCCAGCAGGGTATTTCCCGCTAAAGCAGGCGTCACAAAAGCTACCCGGGGTCGAATGTACAGCTCGGTAGAGGCCATCAAGCGAGAGGTAGGCTAGTGAGTCTACACCGATAAAGGTTGCGATCTCTTCGATCGAGTTGTGCGAAGCGATCAGCTCGCTCTTCTCGGGCGTATCGATCCCGTAGTAGCACGGGTCGGTCGTCGGGGGGGAGGAGATCCTTAAGTGAACCTCCTTGGCTCCGGCTTGCCGCAACATGGCTACGAGCTTACGGCTGGTCGTGCCGCGCACGATCGAATCGTCGACCACCACTATGGATCGCCCACTCAAGACCGCTGGGTTGGCGTTTAGTTTTATCTTTACCCCGAAGTCACGGATCGATTGCTTAGGTTCGATAAAGGTTCTTCCAACGTAGTGGTTTCGTACGAGCCCCATCTCATAGGGCAGTCCGGCAGTTTCAGCATATCCGATCGCCGCGGCAACGCCTGAGTCCGGCACCGCAGTCACGAGATCTGCAGCAACAGCGCTCTCTCGCGCTAGTTCGGCTCCCATGTTTTTTCGGAGTTGATAGACGTTCTTACCGAACACGTTTGAATCGGGCCGCGCAAAGTAGACGAATTCGAAGATACACGGCGCCTCGCGCGAAAAACCGAAGGGATAGTAGCTCTTGGTCGTACCATCCGGGAACACCTCCACCAGCTCGCCTGGTTGTACATCACGCACGTACGTGGCTCCGATCAGGTCAAAGGCGCAGGTCTCAGAGGCGAACACCGTCGCCCCATCAAGGGTGCCGATCGCCAAGGGTCGTAGGCCGTGCACATCGCGTACCGCTATGATTCGATTCTCAAACAGTAGCAGGAGCGAGAACGCGCCCTTGAGGCGGCAGAGCGCAGCGATCACTGACTCCACGAGCGGCTTGGTCGTATCACCATGGGCGAGCAGGTGCAGGATCGTTTCGGTGTCGGAGGTAGAGGCGAAGATCGAGCCTTGCTCAATCAGCTCACGTCGTAATTCATCCGCATTGATAAGGTTACCGTTGTGCGCTACCGCCGTATGGCCGAGCGCGATCTCAGCTACGAACGGTTGAACATTCGCAAGCTTGTTCCCACCAGCGGTCGTGTAGCGCACGTGACCGATAGCGATATCTCCCGGTAGTTTGGTAAAATCAAAGCTCCCGAACACGTCGGCCACGAGGCCCAAGCCCTTGTGGACGTGAAAATGGGGGCGATCGCCGTTGCCGTTAATCGAGACAACACCGGCTCCCTCCTGACCACGGTGTTGCTGCGCGTAGAGTCCGAGATAGGTCAGGTTTGCAGCCTCTTGGTGTTTCCAGACCCCCATCAGACCGCACTCGTCGTGAAACTTGTCAGAGCTATTCATCATCACGCCTCAAACAAGGTAGACAGTCCGCCGAACCAGGCCTTGAAAGCGGTGTGCGCATCGAGTTCAGCGATGCCGTCGACGGCGATCGTTGTACCACCAACAGCTCCTTCCGCTGTAATCGTAAGTCCGAGCTCTAAGCAGCTCTGCCGTACCTCGCTGAGTTTCTCCGGTGCACAGCTCACGATGAAGCGCGCGCCGGTCTCTGCAAAGAGAAAAGCGTCAGGGCGCATCACTTGCTGAGTCACCCTGATCCTCGCTCCGCACGGTTCGTCGTAATCCCTAAAACAACACTCCGCTAGGGCCACACCGAGCCCCCCTTGTGAGAGGTCGTGACAGGATTTTAGGACACCTTGTGAGATGAGGGTCGTTATCGCTTGGCACGTTGAGCGCTCAAGGGTGTAGTTGAGCTGCGGTAGAGCACCGCGCTCGATTGCGTGTAGCTCTGAAAGGTATGCACTCCCACCGAGCTCTGACTCATTCGTTGTGCCGATCAGGAGGATCACATCTCCGTTATCCTGAAAGTGTGAGGGAACGCTCCTTGATACGTCTTCAATGAGACCTACCAGGGCAAGCAGCGGGGTAGGTTGGATCCCTACACCGTTGGTCTCGTTGTACAGACTGACGTTGCCACTAATAACAGGTATCTCAAACGCTCGTGCGGCTTCACCGAGCCCCTTGATGCTCTCGGCTATCTGCCACATCGTTTCGGGGCGCTCAGGGCTCGGCATGTTCAAGCAGTCAGAGACCCCCAGCGGGATCGCTCCCGTAGCCGATATATTGCGCAGGGCCTCAGTTAAGGAGAGCGCAGTGCCGCGCAGTGGGTCTATGGCGCAGAAGCGGGAGTTGCAATCAAGGGTGATCGCTACACCTTTGGTAGTACCGTTGGGGGCTTTAATACGTACTACACCGGCATCGCTACCGGGATGTACCACGGTATCACCGCGCACAGTTGAATCGTACTGGTTGTAGACATCGTGGCGTGAGCAGAGGTTCGGTGATCCTAGGAGGGCGCGCCAGGTGGCTGCCAGATCCGTGGGCACCGGGATCGTAGCCAGATCAATAGGCGCGGTTAGCGTTGCATTAGCCGGCGCTGTCGTTGGCCATCGGTACTCAGGAACAGCGCTTGTGAGGAGCTTTGCTGGGATCGAAGACACCAGTTCGCCGTGCCAAAACAGCTCGACGTTTTCCCCTTCGATCACTTCGCCGATCGCTACGGCGTCGAGCTCCCAGCGATGAAAGATCGTGATCAGTTCGTGTTCGTGGCCCGCCTCAACGATAAAGAGCATGCGCTCCTGAGATTCAGAGAGCATGATCTCATAGGGGTTCATCTCAGTTTCACGTTGGGGCACCTTGTCGAGGTCAATCCGCACACCGGTGCCACCGCGGTCGGCCATCTCAAAGGAGGAGCTCGTAAGACCCGCAGCGCCCATATCCTGGACACCAACTACGCGACCACTCTTAAAAGCCTCAAGGCAGGCCTCGAGCAGCAGCTTCTCTTGAAACGGATCCCCGACCTGTACCGTTGGCCGCTTAGCTTCTGAGTCTTCACCAAAGGCCTCTGAGGACATACTCGCCCCGTGGATCCCGTCGCGACCGGTCTTTGAGCCGACGTACAGCACGATGTTGCCGACTCCAGCGGCGGTGCCAAGGAAGATCTCGTCTTTGTCGAGCACCCCGAGAGCGAATGCATTTACCAAACAGTTACCGTTGAACGAGGGGTGAAACGAGAGCTCACCTCCGACGGTCGGTATGCCCATGCAGTTTCCGTAGAAACCTATGCCGTTTACCGCTCGCCGAAGTAGGTAACGGCTCTTGGCGAGCGAGGGATCTCCGAAGCGCAAAGAGTTAAGGAGAGCTATCGGCCGCGCACCCATCGTGAAGACATCCCGCAGGATCCCACCAACGCCGGTGGCTGCTCCCTGAAAGGGCTCAATGAAGCTCGGGTGATTGTGGCTCTCGACCTTAAAAACAATAGCTTGGTTATCGCCGATATCAACCACCCCAGCGTTCTCACCAGGGCCTATCAGCACACGTGGGCCGGTGGTGGGGAGGGTTCGTAAGTGAACCTTGGTGCTCTTGTACGAGCAGTGCTCGGAGAAGAGGGCCGAGCAGATGCCGAGCTCAACCATATTTATCTCACGCCCGAGGGCCTTGGTGATTGCGTCAAACTCAGCAGCCCTGAGCCCGTGGCCCTGCGCATCGGTTAGGTTCGCGGTTCGACGCCATTGGGCGGTGGTGGTCATAATGGTGTTTCCTAAAAAAGGGGCCGGGGGGAGTGTATACCTGTCGAGGATTACACTCAATCTTCTCCTGAGTATGCCAGGGAGGCGAGGCAGAAAACCCTATCACCACGCCCTTAGCGTAACTTTGTGGTTATTTGTTGGACCGACTTGGTGTATCCTCATAAGAACATCATTTGACCCGCATCGAGGAGGTATCAATTATGATAAGACGAGATTCAGGTGCGGTTTTAGCTACGGTTACGGAATCAGAAACACCGCTTTCAGCAGCGGTCGAGGTCCCCCGGGTAACAACCACCGTCGTGGAGTTACGCCAGGAGTTAAGTGGCACTATCCGCAGGAGCTCCGAGCAGCGCCCTATCTTTGAGATTATCGCTCCGGATGGACGTGCGCTGGTGAGCCTTGAACGGGGAGAGTAGAGGAGGCTGCCACGGTAACTGTCCAAGACAGCGGTCAACATGAACGTGCTCGTAAGCGAGCACTTACCCATTAAGACGGTATTTTCGGTCGCATTCACAAGCACCTCGGGGCGCACGGATTACATAGACTTCCTGTTACGGTATTGAGTAGCGCACCCTGGTATCGACTGAGAGGTAGCATCGCTATTGAAACGGAAGGATATACGCCACACCTACGAGAATACCTCACTCACTACGGTAGTTAGCCTTTTTAGGGTAGGTTGCCTTTTCGAGCTCCAAAGATAACCACGGGCTAGCCGTTCCAGAATGGTACGGTGTTTAGTTAATCAACTATCTTTCTTACAGTTCTTGGACGATTCCCTACATCAGACTAGAGGCCTCCGACATCCAACTACTGACGGTTAAAAGTATTTAAGCCATCTTTAGGTGGACAGTTTATTCCGATTGTCGGTTTGAGCTCGGATCGTTTACCGTAGAGAGAGAAGCACACAATCCGGTTGTCCAAGGTGGCAGAACCACTGTGACGATGAGGCTGGGTCCTCATGGTACCGGAAGGGTGTTGTCGAGCGGCGTGTAGCGAGGAGAAGGTCCCATGGGGAATAATGGTCACAGTGATTTTCAGAAGCTAATCCAAGAAGATCGTGAAACCCGCAAGAAATCTGCGTGGAAGGGAACGATGCTTGAGTATCTCGAGCTCGTGCGCGAGAACCCAGCGACTCATAAGCTGGCGCACAAGCGGCTCTACGACATGATTAACGACCAAGGAACCGTTGAAGTTGATCTCGAGCAGAACCCGCGCTTAAAGCGTATCTTTAAGGGCGAAAAACTCAGGGTGTTTAACTTCTTCGCTGACGAGTTCTTCGGTATGGAGAAGACGATCAACCAGATCGTGCGCTATTTTCACTCTGCATCCTTGAAGGGTGAAGAGAGTAGGCAGGTGTTGTACCTCGTAGGGCCGGTCGGTTCCGGTAAAAGCTCGCTCGTTGAGCGCCTCAAGAAGGGGCTTGAGCAACTTACGCCGATCCACGCCATCGAAGGGTGCCCGATGTTTGAGGAGCCGCTGCACCTCGTACCGCGCCACCTCCGTAAAGAGTTCTCAAAGATGCTCGGTACGGAGATCGAAGGCGACCTCTGCCCGGTGTGTCGCTATCGCTTGAAGGAGGATTTTCAAGGTAAGTGGGAGGAGGTTCCCGTTCGTACCTACGATTTCAGTATTCGAGCTAAGCGCGGTGTGGGAGTGGTGCCTCCTGTCGATCCGAATAACCAGGACACCAGTGTGTTGATCGGTGGTGAAGATATCTCAAAGCTCGATATCTATTCCGAGGGTGACCCACGTGTGCTGGATCTTACGGGAGCGCTCAACGTCGGTAACCGCGGAATGGTTGAGTTTATCGAGGTGTTCAAGAACGAGACGGAGTACCTGCACGCGATGATCACAGCCACCCAGGAGAAATCGATACCAGCTCCTGGACGCCACGGCATGATCTACGTTGATACCTGTATCGTGGCACACTCCAACGAAGCGGAGTGGAAGAAGTTTAAGAGCGATCACACCAACGAAGCGATCCTCGACCGTATCGTCACCGTAAAGGTGCCCTACAACATGAGGCTCTCTGAAGAGGTTAAGATCTATAAGAAGATCATCCGCCAGTCGCAATTTACAGCGGATATCGCGCCGCACACGATCGAGATCGCCTCGATGTTTGCGATCCTATCGCGGCTGGAGCCGACCAATAAGTGCGATCTGATGACGAAGCTTAAGCTCTACAACGGAGAGGAGGTCGTTGAGAAAGGCAAGACCAAGAGGATCGACGTGGTTGAGCTTCGTGAGGAAGCTAAGAGCGAGGGGATGAACGGCATCTCGACCCGCTTTATCATGAAGGCCCTCGATAACGCGCTCTCTGACAACATCGAGATGAACGCCATTCATCCGATCTCGGTGCGCGAGTCGTTGGTGCATATGGTCAAGGAGGCTGATTTCGCCGACGATGTTAAGAAGCGCTACCTGGAGTTCTTGCAGGACACCCTCCACAAGGAGTACCTCGAGGTGCTCGAGAAAGAGATCACGAAGGCCTTCGTGTACTCGTACCAAGAGCAGGCTGAGTCGCTCTTCCAGAACTACCTCGACCATGCAGAGGCGTATGTCACCAAGAAGAAATTCAAGGACAGGAGTACCGGCGAGGTGCTTGAGCCCGATGAGGCTTTCATGAAGTCGATTGAGGAGCAGATAGCGATCATCGGAACGGCCTGTGACGGCTTCCGCCAAGAGGTGATTGCGTTTCTGTGGTCTGCCGGTCGACGTGGCGAGAAGGTGAGCTATGAGAGCTATGAGCCGCTCAAGGAAGCGATCGAGAAGAAGCTCATGATGAGTGTGCGCGATGTATCACGCATCATCACCAAGGCCCGTACCCGCGACGACGACCAGTCAAAGAAGTACGGCCGCATGGTTGAGCAGCTTATTCGTAACGGATATCCGGCGAGCTGTGTGGATGTGATCCTGAAGTACGCCGCGAACAATCTGTGGAAGGACTAACGGTAGCTACTTCGAAATCGAGATGAGCTGATGTCGACGATCTTTCGCCCCTACACACCGACCTCCCAACGTTCGGATCGGAGTGCCCGCGATAGATTGAGGCATCGGCAGAAGATCAAGGATTCGATCCGCGACAATATCGGCGATATCCTCGCAGAGGAGTCGATTATCGGTCGGGATCGCGACAAGATAATCAAGATCCCGATCCGCTCCGTGAAGGAATATCGCTTTATTTACGGCGAGAATTCACCCGGAGCGGCCCAAGGTAACGGCGAGCAGAAGCCCGGTGATGTAGTCGATCCAGGCAGCCCAGACGGGCAGGGTCAAGGCCAGGGGGGCGGTAACCAGCCCGGGGTCGACGCCTTTGAGACCGATGTGACCCTTGAAGAGTTGATAGCGATCATGTTCGATGACCTTGAGCTACCTGAGCTCGAGCGTAAAGCTATCAAGCAGGTGATGTCCGACGACGCGCGTAAACGTAAGGGGCACCGCAAGGCGGGTATTCGTCCACGACTCGATAAACGTGCCACTGCGCGTAACCGCGTGCGCCGCATGTTGTCAACCCGCAGACGCGAAGAGCAGCCCGCGCAGGAGGATGACGAGGAGAAGCGCTTCCCGTTCCACAAAGACGATATGAGCTATTTTCATATCGTGCCGACCACCAAGGAGGCCTCCAACGCAGTTGTGTTCTGTATCATGGACACCTCTGGCTCGATGGGAACGGTCAAGAAATACTTAGCGCGCAGCTTTTACTTCTTACTGTTTCAGTTCGTGCGGCAGAAATACACCAACGTCGAGGTGGTCTTTATCGCGCACCATACGGAGGCTAAAGAGGTAACCGAGGAGGATTTCTTCCACAAGGTTGAGTCGGGCGGTACCTACATATCCTCCGGATATCGGAAAGCGCTCGACATTATCCAGGATCGATACCATCCTTCGCTCTGGAACATCTACGCCTTTCATTGCTCAGACGGTGATAACTTTTACTCGGACAACGAGCGTGCCTTACAGGCTGCCGGAGAGCTGTGTAAGGTGTGTAACCTGTTTGGGTACGGCGAGATTAAACCCTCAGGAAGCGCTTACTACAGCGGTAGTATGCTCGAGGTATTCGGACAGCTTAAGGCCGATAACTTTCACATGATCACGATCGAAAAGAAGGAGGATCTCTGGGAGGGATTCCGGAGCTTCCTGATGAAGGACAAGGTGAGCGGCGTTTCGGCGCACGGCAAGGTATTTGGCGGGAGCGAGGGGGCTGCTTCGGCCGCACCGTAGGAGCGTATGTCATTCGATATCGATGAGCTTTCAAAGTGGGACGAGACGATCCGTGAGTGGGTAGAGCGCTTCGGGTTGAAGTGTTACCCGCAGGAGTTTGAGGTGTGCGATCACCACGAGATGTTGGGCTACATGGCTTACACCGGTATGCCCTCTCACTACCCGCACTGGTCGTATGGAAAATCCTACGAGCGTCAAAAGACGATGTACGACTACGGCGTATCAGGGCTGCCGTATGAGATGGTGATTAACTCTAATCCGTGCTTGGCCTACCTAATGCGCGACAACACCCTGCTGCTGCAGGTGCTGACGATAGCGCACGTGTACGGCCACAACGATTTCTTCGCCAACAATTTTACCTTTACCAGCGGCACCGACGCTAAGCATGTGCTTGAAAATTTTAAGAGCCATGGTCGGCGTATCAGTTCCTACATGGAGGATCCCTCTATCGGCATCGAGGAGGTTGAAAGTGCGATCGATCATGCGCATGCGATCTGCTATCAGCGCTCGAGGAACCTTGCAATTCAACAGCTCTCAAACGAGGAGCAGCGCATGCGAGCCTGGGAACGTTCACAACCCAAGCCCGACCCATGGCGCGATATCCATCCACCGCAGGAATACATCGAGCCTAATCTCTCCAAGACGCCGGTAGAGCCGGTAGAGAATCTGCTGCAGTTTATCGCCCAGTACAACCCGTACCTCCCCGAATGGAAGCGCGACATCCTGCAGATAGTCGATAAGCAAACGCAGTACTTCATGCCCCAGATGGAGACTAAGATCATGAACGAGGGGTGGGCCAGCTATTGGCACCACAAGATCTTAAATGCACTGGAGCTACCACAGGGTATGCACATCGAATTCCTGGTGCGACACAATCAGGTGCTGCGACCGCATCCAGGGGGGTTAAATCCGTACCATCTTGGCTTCGTTTTGTGGCACGACATCGAGCGGCGTTGGAACGCCGGCGATACTGGGCGTGAGTGGAGCGATGACACCCCAAAGGTAGACCCCAGCTCGCAGAATGAGAACGACACCCCAGGTCGTAAAAAGATCTTTGAGGTGCGCGAGTCCGATCGGGATCAATCGTTTCTACGACGATTCCTGACGCGCGAGCTGATGGATGAGCTTAATCTCTTTCAGCACGAGAAGCGCGGCAAGGAGCGGATCGTCACCAAGGTTGCTGATGAGGAGAATTGGAAGGACTTACGTGATACCCTGATTAAGAACGTCGGCACCGGGTCGATCCCGGTGATTAAGGTCGACGATGCAGATTTTGGGCGCAATAGGACCCTGTACCTCAAGCACCATCACGACGGCCGCGATCTACAACTCGAGTACGCCGAGCACACCCTGAAGCACGTAGCGCGATTATGGGAGCGTGAAGTAGTTCTTGAGACCAGTATCAACGGCAAGGGGTCCCTACTGAGGATTATCGGCGAATCTTTGAAGATTGAGCGGGTGTAGGGCGCTTAAGGAAAAGATCGCCGCTGAGACGCTTGCGCCGCGCTCCTGGTAACCCTCGCCTGCGACCGGAGCGCGGACTTTCTAAGTCCGCTTGCTGCTGGGATCGGGGTGCTGGAAGCTCCGCGGTCGTGCGCCTTTGTGGGGTATAACCCTGAGTGTATGGATGGAAAAGAATGTATAAACCTGCGACTGAAAGCCATCAGCGCTAGTGGCGGAAACGCCTAAACGCTCCCCACTTACCCCTATCTGGATCGCGATTCCGGCAAACGAGATCGATGTGTGGATGCCGTCCGCACATATAGGGATCGTCTAATCCCGCACGAGATAGATCAATAGTTGGCCCATACAAGGCGCATACCTCACGAACGTGTGTGGATGCCGATGCGCCTAAGCACATCGCATACGCGGTCGCAACACGGACGGTGGCTATGGGCTAACAATATCTTTTGCCGGGCATGGAATAGCTTTCCCTGCGTGGTTACACGAATTGGGGTTTTTTGTGCTGTCGCAATCACAGCCAGCAGCTGACGGATTGCTGCAACAATCCTTAACCGCATCGCAGACCTGGGCTAGTTCGCAATTGCCTCCACAGCATTTTTCGCCTGCCTGACAACATCCTTTATCCCCACATGCGGCTTCGCGAGCACAGCATTGGCCCGTTTTCCAATTACACTCCTCTTTAGGAAAGCTGTTTTGTGTCTCGTGAGTATCGCAGCACTGGCGATCATTAGGATCCTTGGGCATGAAGCCTAGATCAGCATCCCAACAGGCTGTAAAACCCTCTTCCGGGCAAAGACCACAATCACCATCGTCGTGATGAAAGGTGCCCTCTCGACAACATTTCTTATTGCCATTTGGCGCTTCGGTACAAGACTCATCCGCAGAACAGCAATCGCCATTGCATAGGGCACTATTACAACAAATGAACGTTCCATCCCCCCTGTCCTTGCAGTCACGACCCGGTCCGCAACACGAGTACCCGGCGTTGTTTTTGTGCGGGCCGCACGGCTCCTTGTCGCAGCATACCCCGTTTGTGTTATTAATAGACGGATAGGTGTAGCAGTTCTGCGTGCCGGTGACGCAGCACGTATCGCTGCATTTGAACGTGCCGTTCCAGCAGTCGCTACCTCCGTCGGAAGGAACACAGACAAAACCGTTCCAGATCCACCCTATCGGGCAGAGAACCGGTCCCCCATTGATCGGAACGCACAAACCATTTTGAGGCAAGTATCCATCTGGGCATGAGGTTTCATCATCTCCGGTCTGCGTGCCTCCAGTATTGGTGCCGGCGCTCGTACCAGAATTAGTACCAGCACTTGTCCCAGCCGAGGTACCAGAGTTCGTGCCGGTTTCTGTGCCAGACGTGGTGCCGGTGCCTGTACCTGTACACGTCGGGATGAATGCGCGCTGACATATACTCCTGCATACGTCTGGACAGTAGTTTCCCATCGAAGGACCTGAGTTATCAGGGCAGCAGTGGCACGGCTCCCTAACGCATTCTCCCGCGCCAGTGCCGGTATCAGTTCCAGTATTAGTGCCGGTATCGGTACCAGTATCAGTACCAGTGTTGGTACCTGTATCAGTGCCAGTATTAGTGCCAGTATCAGTGCCAGTATCGGTACCAGTATCAGTACCTGTATTAGTGCCAGTATTAGTGCCAGTATCGGTGCCAGTATCAGTACCTGTATCAGTGCCAGTACCTGTACCGCTCTCCGTTCCAGTATTCGTTCCAGTATTCGTACCAGTATTCGTACCAGTATT
>Ga0169931_10005139_pt1 | contig 20054 bp, 20 predicted proteins | sample Kivu_15m_20L_FD_129675 | JGI IMG/M metagenome (GOLD analysis project Ga0169931, IMG submission 129675) | Freshwater microbial communities from Lake Kivu, Western Province, Rwanda to study Microbial Dark Matter (Phase II) - Kivu_15m_20L... | ecosystem: Environmental > Aquatic > Freshwater > Lake... | reverse complement strand
GATGCGGCCTTCGATGTGGCCGTGCGCGCGCGGCTGGCCGCGAGCGGCTGGCCGCTTGTGGACTTTGCTTCGGGCTACCGTTCCGAGATGGGCGAGCAGGCCTGGGCCTGGGTCCGATCGGTGGGTGAGCGACTTGTCCACGGTGCGCTGCTGATCATCGACTATGGTTTTCCGACCCGGGAGTTTTTCCATCCCCAGCGCCGATCGGGCTCGCTCAATTGCCATTACCGGCATCGCTCCCATGACGACCCCTTCTGGTGGCCGGGGCTGTGTGACATCACTGCACACGTCGATTTCGGTGCGGTCCATGACGCCGCGCGCGCTGCAGGGCTCGCGCTCCTGGGCTATACCTCACAGGCCCAGTTTCTCCTGGGCTGTGGTCTCATCGAGCTCTTTTCCGAATGGGTGCCCGACTGCGCGGTGGCCCGAGCGCGCGCCGCTCAGGGCCTCCAGCAGCTCGTCTCCGAGGCCGAAATGGGTGAGCTCTTCAAGGTGATCGCTTTTGGGCGGGGCCTGCCAGACTCGGCTGAGATCGGCTTGGCGGGCCGCGACCGCAGCGCTGCGCTGGTGGTTTGAGGGCCACCTTGTGTGGCGCTTTGCGCCTGCCGTGATGGGCGGCTCGTGTCGGGCCCCAGGGCTTTTCCAAGGACGGTCGTGCTTCAGCCCTCAGGCTTTTTGTCCTGGCGCCCACCTCGGGCTTCGCGCTGCGCGATCCAAAGCGTCGAAACCAGAATCACCGCGCCACCGAGCAGCGTCGTGCTCGCCGGCCAGTCGCCAAAGAACATCAGGCCGAAGAGGGATGCCCAGATCAGGTCGAGATAGCGTGCGGACTGTGTTGCGGAGAGGTCGATTCGATGGAAGGATCGGGTGAGGCAGTAGTGACCGACGCTGCCCAGCATCCCGCAGAGCAGAAAGAGGAGCCACATCGGCCCCGATAGCGGCTGCCAGACCCAGAGCGCGGTCGGCAGCGCGAAGAGTGTCACCCCGACCGATTGCCAGAAGACGATGGGCGTGGGCCCGTCTTCCCGGCTGATGCGCTTGGTCATGAGCGTCGAGGCGGCAAACACGGGCGCGGTCGCGAGCATCATGAGGGCGTAGAGTCCGCCGCTGCCAGTGAGGCCCGGGCCAACCACGATCAGCACCCCTGCAAAGCCAATGCCTGCGGCGACCCAGCGTGCGGCCACCATCTTCTCGCCCAGGAAGAGGGCTGCACCCAGCATCAGGAAGATCGGACCGGTGAAGCCGATCGCAGTGACGTCGGCAAGCGACACGAAGGGCAGCGCACTGAACCACATCGCAAGCCCCACCGAGTGAACCCCCGCCCGCATGAAGTGGTTGCCCAGCCTGCGGGTCCGGTAGTGGGCCAGACCGCCCCGAAGCGCAAGCGGCAGCATCACGAGAAATCCGGCCAGATAGCGGACGAACAGGGTCTGAAGCGGGTCCACCTGCTGGGCAATGCTGCGCAGGATTGCATTGAGCAGTGTGAGGATGAGGCCCGCGGCAACCAGCCACAGCATCCCCCTCACGACCGGCCCGCCGGCCTCCAGCCGCGCCGCAATGCCGCGCACCACCCATTGTGCGAAGCGCACCGGTGCGCGTTGAGCCAGCCGTTCGGACCAGCGTGTCGCGAGACGCTCGGGCGCGGTCATGCTAGATCCGGTGGGACAGGTAACATGCGCGAATCATGCTCAAATGGCTCATCACAACGGTGCTTGCCCTCGTGCTGTTCTCGGGGCTCTCTCGAGTGCTGTCGCGCATCGGGTTTGGCCGTCTGCCAGGCGACTTCACGCTGCGCGTGCGCGGCCGTGCCTGGCCCATGCCCCTGGGGTCCACGCTGTTGCTTTCTGCGATCGCAGCAGTCATCGCTCATCTGATCTGAGTCTCGGCCCCAGATTGTCTGATCGGTGGCTCAAGGCAGCAGGACCACTTTGCCCGTTACCCTGCGCGCGATCAAGTCCTCGAGCGCACGGGCGCCGTCCTCCAGGCGGTAGCGTGCCGAGATGTGGGGTCGGATCAAGCCTCGCGCGATCCAATCGGTCAGTACTGCGATATCGGCCGCAAAACGCTTGGGCTCGGTTTCGATGTAGCGCCCCCAGAAGACGCCGATGATGGCCGCGCCTTTCAGGAGCGCGAGGTTGAGCGGCAGGCGTGCAATCTCCCCGTTGGCAAAGCCCACGACCAGATAGCGACCGCGCCAACCGATCGAGCGGAAGGCGGGCTCGGTGAATCCGCCGCCGACCGGGTCGTAGATCACCTCGGGCCCCCTGCCCTGGGTCAAGGCCGAAACGCGCGCCCGGAGGTCGTCCTCGGCATAGTTGATCAGTCCCTCGGCGCCTTGGGCTGCGCAGAGCGCGAGTTTTTCCGCCGTCGATGCGGCGGCAATCACCCGCGCGCCGACCGCTTTCGCGATCTGTATGGCTGCAAGGCCGACCCCACCTGCCGCGCCGAGGATCAGCACCGTTTCACCGGTTGCCAGTCCCCCCCGGTCGATCAGCGCATGGTAGGCCGTGCCATAGGTCAGCACGAACGCCGCAGCCTCCTCGAAATCGAGTGTCTCGGGCATGGGGAGCGTGCGGGCTGCCGGCAGCGCGATGCGCTCGGCAAAGGCACCCCAGGTCGATGAGCCGATCACGCGATCGCCCACCTTGCGGTCGGTCACGCCAGGCCCAACCGCGCTCACCACGCCGGCCAGCTCGGCGCCCGGAGCAAAGGGCAGCGGGGGTTTGGCCTGATACCGGTTCTGGATGATCAGTACATCGGGGAAATTGACGCCGGCGGCGCGTATGTCGATCAGCACTTCGCCCTCGCCCGCAACCGGTTCCGGTACGTCTTCCCAGACCAGGGTTTCGGGCGGACCGTACTGCTTGCAGAGAAGGGCTTTCATCAGGACAAGACTCCAGGTGCATGGGTGGGTGCGCCCTCGACGGGCCGAGGTAGCGGCTCGTCCCCCTCGATTGTGCCGGCTTTCAGAGCCTCGATCCGGGCCTCGCGTACGGCGCGAGCGATCCTGGCGGCGCCGTCGGGCTGAGCGGACTGGCCCGAAGCCGTGCTGACCGATCGTGCGATCGCACCGGCGTCCACCCCTCGCGCGGCGCTCAGGTGGGCGTCGAAACCGCGCGCGATCGAGCGCTGCCGCGCGGGCTCGAGAATCGGCCCGATGGCCTGCGCCCAGCGCGCGAGTGCGAGCGCGCGACCGGGTCGACGCAGGGCGTCGCAGGTTTCCAAGGCGGTCAGTCGCGCGCAGGCGTCGAGCCCGGTCCAGTCGCGCAGCGCCCGCCACAGGCGGGTGCCCAGCCGAGCGAACTCGTGACAGACCACCGGGACCTTGAGCCGGCCGCTACAGTGCGCTTCGAGCAACGCATCAGCCGCCGGGTCCCCGACGGTCAGCACGACACTTGCATAGCGTTCCGGCAGCCCGAGCCGGGCTTGACTGCAGGCCTGCAGCAGCCGCGCCCGGGGCACAAGCGCCCAGTCCTGTGACAACTCGGGCAGCAAACGCGCCAGGGCTCCACATTCGATGAGCGCCTCGAACATTCGGGCGGGTGCCGGTTCCATGAGGCCGGTGGAAAACTCCTGCCAGACTCGCTCGGCAACCAGCGCATCCACCTCGCCCGCATCAACCATGGCACGCATCAGGTCGAGTGTCTCCGCAGCCACTCGAAAATCCGGAAATCGTGCAGCAAAGCGTGCCAGACGCAGGATCCGGACCGGATCCTCGGCAAAGGCCTCACTCACATGCCGCAGGTTTCCGGCCTCAAGATCTGCTGCGCCGCCATAGGGGTCGATCAGCGCACCCGTCTCGTCACGCGCCATGGCATTGATCGTCAGGTCGCGACGTCGCAAATCGTCTTCGAGCGTGACCTCCGGCGCACAGTGCACGACAAAACCCCGGTAGCCCCGCGCCACCTTGCGTTCGGTCCGGGCAAGCGCGTATTCCTCGTGCGTTTTCGGGTGCAGAAAGACCGGAAAATCACGCCCGACTGGACGGTAGCCGAGCTCGACCATACGCTCGGGTGTACCCCCAACCACCACCCAGTCGCGGTCCTGGACGGCCCGACCGAGCAGCTCATCCCGGACCGAGCCACCGACCCGATAGATGCGCATCGGCACCTCCGCCCTCGCTCAGCGCCGCGCGTGGGCGCGGCCGGTGTCGAAGCGCTGCTGGCGCACCTGTTCCGGATCGGCCATGCCTGCTTCGATACCGATCGGCGTGATGCCCAGTTCGGGCGCAATCGGCCCGGCGGTCACATTGTCGATCCGCATCGAGTCCAGGTTGTCGGGCGACATCAGTGTGGGCCCGGGCAAGACCGCCATGAGGGTAGCCTGCAGTCGGCCCAGCCAGTCGGGCAGACCGATGACGGGTCGCGCGCAGCCGCGGAGTCGGCCGGCGAGCTGCGCCAGCTCGCGAAGACGCATGACCTGCGGTCCGCCGAGCTCATAAATCTGGCCGATGGTCTGCGGTCGCGCCAGCGCGTGGACGAAGGCCTGTGCGACGTCGCCGACCCAGATCGGCTGGAACCGGGTGTCCGCGCCCGCGAGGGGGAGCACCGGCGCCAGCCGCTGCAGGCTCGCAAACAGGTTGAGAAAACGGTCATCGGCGCCAAAGACGACCGAGGGTCTGAAAACGGTCCAGGCGAGCCCGCTTTCGCGCACCAGTCGCTCGCCCTCTGCCTTGGAGCGCAGGTACATCGAGGGCAGCGGTGTCGGGCTGCCGGTGCCGAGCGCCGACATGTGAAGCACACGCGTGACGCCTTGGGACCGACAGGCCTCGATCAGGTGCCTGGGGAGCGCCACGTGGGCCGCTTCGAATTCGGGCCCCCAGGGGTCGCCCTGCCGGCTGTGCAGCACGCCCACCAGATTGATCACCGCGCTTGCGCCCTCCAGCAGACGGACGAGCGTGTCGGGCGCGCTGATCTCGCATTCGATCACCTCGACGGTGGGCAGCGGCAAGAGTGGTCGCGCTCGTGCAAGGCGCCGGGTCGGGACCCGGACCCGGTGGTCGGACGCGGTCAGGCGATTGACGACGTGGCGGCCGATGAATCCGGTGCCGCCGAGAATCAGAATGCTTGGCTTGGACATGGTGGTTCAGGGGTAGTGCGCGTGAAGATCGCCTGGGCACCGCACGCAGTGCTCAGGGCAGTGCCGAAGCGAGCGTCTGCTGAGGGCCAACGCGGCCCAGCCAAACGCGCAGAGACTGCGGCTCGCCGGAGAGCAGCGCTGAGTACAGCGTGGCGTTGCTCAGCACCTTCTTCACATAGTCGCGGGTTTCGTTGAAGGGGATGATTTCGGCGAAGATTTCGCCCTCGACCGGCTCGGGCAACAGTTCACGCCAGCGCTGCGGCCGACGCGGGCCGGCGTTGTAGCCCGCGGAGGCGAGCACGGGCGAGCCGCCCAGATCATCGAGGACATTCCGGAGGTAGAAGGTGCCGAAGCGAATATTGGTGCGGGCCTCGTGAAGTTGCTCGAGGCGGAAGTTACGCTGCTCGAGCTTGCCGGCGATCCAGCGCCCGGTAGCGGGCATGATCTGCATCAGGCCCTGAGCGCCGGCCGAGGAGCGGATGTCGGTGATGAAGCGCGACTCCTGACGGATCAGTCCGTAGACCCAGGCCGGGTCGAGCCCGCGCTCGGTCGATGCCTGCTTGATGTAGTCCCTGAACGGCGTGACGAAGCGCAAGGCGAAATCATGCTCCGTGCGCGTCAGTTCGGCGGTATTGATACAGCGGTCGTGGACCCCGCGCTGGCAAGCCCACGTAGCGGTTGCGATCAGTTGGCGGTCACTCAGGCCAGTGATTGCATGACTCCATTCACGATTGCCCTCGAGGCGCAGTCCCAGATCATAGAGTCGGAGGGCGCGCGCCAGACCACGGTTTTTACCGGCGGCTTCGATTTCTGCCGGTTCCACAGGGCGGGTGAGCGGGGGCGGCAGGCGTATGGGTCGGCCGAGGTCTTCGGAGGCGAGCAAGCCGTAGAAGTCAAAGCCCGAGGCGATTCGGGTGAGCAGGCGCTCGCCATCGGCCTTGCGTCCCGTTTCGGACAAGGCGCGCGCGGCCCAGTAAGTCCAGACGGGATCCTGACGGGCGCTCGGGCTCATGCGATCGATTACCTGTCCGACCATCACCCAGTTGCGCTCGCGCAACGCCGCGCGGGCGAGCCACGCAAAGGTCTCATCGGTCGCGGTCGCGCGCAATCCCTGGCGCGCCCAGGAAAGCGACTCCGGCGCGAGCCGTTTCATCCCGGCGGCGGCAATCTGAGACCAGAGGAATTCCCGATCGACGGGCCTGATCTGGCCCGTCTGGCGCTCGAGGGCCGCCGCCGCGAGCGCCGGATCGTTGCGCGCCAGGTGTGCGATTCGAATCAGGGTTGCGAGCCGCGATAGCGGGGCGCCATCGGCCGGCGACGAATCACTGGCCCCGAGCGCGCGGTCGAGTTCGGCGGACGGCACGCCAGCGCCGTTTGCCGCCACCCGGATCGCGGTACGCGAACCGGACTCGAGCGCACGCAAAAGTCTGCGCTCAGAGTCCTGGGGACCAAGCCTGCCCGACAGCCGCAACTGATCGAACAATTGCTGGCAGGGTTCGGGTAGCTCCCGGGGCACCATCAACAGGGTTTCGACCGTGTCTGCGGCCGTAGTGCCCTGCTGGGATAGCGTCGAAGCGGCCCGCTGACACCGCAGTCCGGCATCAGGGGCCCGAGTAAGGCGCGCATAGTGCTGATCGAAGCGTGGCCAATCGGCGCGCGTGGCGAGCTGATTCAACCACTCTCGGCGCAACAGGTCGGCTGGAACGCTGCCCGAATGCCGCTGGAGCATGCGTTCGATCTCGCGGTCGGTGTCTTCTGTTGCGGCCGGGGCGCCTCGTAGCCTCAGGCTCAAGCGCCAGTAGAGAATATAGTCAGCCAACAGGTGAGCTTGAGCCTCTCTGGCCGCCGCCTCGAATGCTCTCGCGTCACGTTTGAGATATGCTCGTCTCGCAGCCAGAAAGGCCTGATCCGGCGTCAGCGCGGTCGTCTGCTGAGCTTGAGGCGCGGGGGCTGCTCTGGCGCGCGGTTCGCTGGAGATGGCGGGCATGTGCACAAGCAGGCTGAAAGAGCATGCGAGCGCCGCGCCTGTGAGTTCACGTCTCAATTGGGATCACCCTCTTGCCTTCCGGGGTCCGGCCGATGGTCTTGTCCAGCATACCACGCACCGGTGTGAGCGGTTCGCGCCAGGCGCAACGCGAGTGCCTGTTGGCCCTGCGCGTCTCGTGGTCCGCTGCCGAGCGCACGATCGCCGCCCGCGCCATCGCCCAATCCCTGCACCGACTGCTTGCCGATTTCACCGCTCCGACCGTGATCGGCGTGTACTGGGCGATTCGCGGCGAGCCCGATCTGCCCAAGGTCGAGGATCGACGATATTGGAACGCCCACATCCTCGCCTTGCCACGCGTGAGGGCCCGTGACGAACCGCTCGAATTTGGCCTCTGGCACCCCTCGACCTCGACCCGGCTGGACCGCTGGGGCATCGGGACGCCTGACCCCTTCGAGCGGGTTGAGCCTCAGCTCCTGATCATCCCCTGCGTGGGCTTCGATCGCAGGGGGTATCGGCTGGGCTACGGCGGCGGGTTTTACGACCGGACGCTTGCCACACGGACCGTCCCGACGATCGGCGTCGCCTTTGACCAATGCGAGCTTGACGACTTTGAGCCGCTTGCGCACGACCGGCCGCTCGATCTGATTGTCACCGAGAGCCGGGTGATCGGTTCCGCAGGGCCGTTCTAGGCAGCGCCGCGCCTCGCCGCGCGCCGCCCCTGCGCCCATTCACCTGGCACGCCCTAGCCGATCGCCTGCAAGAGCTCCAGCGTCGGATCGGCCTGATTCATCGTGTAGAAGTGGATCGCAGGCACCCCTTCGGCCACCAGTCTGCGGCACTGATCGGCCACCACTTCGGCCCCGAAGCGCCGAATCGATTCGACATCATCACCGAAGGCCACCAGCCGCAGCCGAATCCAGCGCGGGATTTCCGCTCCGCACGCGTCCGAAAACCGGGCGAGCTGGCGGAAATTGGTGATCGGCATGATCCCCGGGATGATCGGCATCGTGATGCCCGAAGCCTGAACCTCGTCCCGAAACCACAGGAATCCGTCCACATTGAAGAAGTACTGCGTGATCGCGCTGTCGGCTCCGGCCGCTTGCTTGGCCCGCAAGGCGTCAAGATCGACACTGGGCGAGGGTGCCTGCGGATGGATTTCCGGATAGGCCGCCACCTCGATGTGGAACCATTCCGAGCTGTGCGCGCGGACGAAGGTGACCAGTTCATTGGCATACCGGAAATCGCCCCCGTCGACCATGCCGGAGGGCAGGTCACCCCGCAGCGCCACCAGCCGCTTGATGCCCATACTCCGGTAGTGATCGAGCAGCTCGCCGACCGTGGCGCGCGTGGCCCCCATGCACGAAAGATGCGGCGCCACCGGGTGGCCTTCGGCATGGATGCGGCTGACCGTTCGGAGCGTCTTCTCGCGCGTGGCCCCACCCGCCCCATAGGTCACACTGAAGAAGGTCGGCCGCTCGGCCGCGAGACGGGCCCGCACGGTGGCGAGCCGGTCTTCACCTTCTTCGGTGTTGGGCGGGAAGAACTCGAAGCTGAGTTCAGGGCGCATATCAGTAACGGTAGGTCTCGGGCTTGTAAGGCCCCTCGGTTGGCACGCCGATGTAGCTCGCCTGGTCCGGGCTCAGCTCAGTGAGCATGGCGCCGATTTTTTTCAGGTGAAGCCGCGCGACTTTCTCATCGAGATGCTTGGGCAGCACATAGACCTTGCCGCGCTCGTAGAAATCGCGATGCGTCCAGAGTTCGATCTGCGCGATCGTCTGGTTGGCAAAGGATGAGGACATCACGAACGAGGGGTGACCGGTGCCGCAGCCCAGATTCACCAGGCGGCCTTCGGCCAGCATGATGATGCGCTTGCCGTCCGGGAAGATCACATGATCGACTTGGGGCTTGATGTTCTCCCAGGTGCATTGTTCCTTCAGCGCGGTGATATCGATCTCGTTGTCGAAATGGCCGATGTTGCAGACGATGGCCTGGTCTTTCATGCGCGCCATGTGTGCGTGCGTGATCACGTCCTTGTTGCCGGTGGCGGTCACGAAAATATCGGCTTTGTCAGCGGCGTAGTCCATCGTCACCACGCGATAGCCTTCCATCGCGGCCTGGAGCGCGCAGATCGGGTCGATCTCGGTCACCCAGACCTGGGCCGACAGCGCTCGCAACGCCTGCGCCGAACCCTTGCCCACATCACCGTAGCCGCAGACCACCGCGACCTTGCCAGCGATCATCACGTCGGTGGCTCGCTTGATCCCGTCGACCAGCGATTCGCGGCAGCCATAGAGGTTGTCAAACTTGCTCTTGGTGACCGAGTCGTTGACGTTGATCGCGCGAAACGCGAGTTGGCCCTGGGCGGCCATCTGATAAAGGCGCTTCACGCCCGTGGTCGTCTCCTCGGTCACCCCGACGATGGCGTTGAGTTGACGCTCGTACCAGCCCGGGTCCTGGGCCAGTCGGGCCTTGATCGATTCGAAGAGTGCGGCTTCTTCCTCGCTGCCGGGATGTGCGATCAATGACGGTTCTTTCGCCGCGCGACTGCCCAGGTGCAAGAGCAGCGTGGCATCGCCGCCGTCGTCCAGGATCATGTTGCTCGGCGCACCGTCGGCCCACTCGAAGATCCGGTGCGTGAAGTCCCAGTACTCGGTGAGTGATTCGCCCTTGTAGGCGAAAACGGGAATGCCCGCGGCCGCGATCGCCGCAGCAGCGTGATCCTGCGTCGAAAAAATGTTGCATGAGGCCCAGCGGACTTGCGCTCCAAGTGCTGCGAGCGTTTCGATCAGCACTGCGGTCTGTATGGTCATGTGGAGCGAACCCGTGATCCGGGCGCCCTTGAGAGGCTGGGCCGCGACGTACTCCTCGCGGATCGCCATCAGGCCGGGCATTTCGGTTTCGGCGATGCGGATTTCCTTACGCCCCCAGTCGGCCAGCGACAGATCGGCAACATGGAAATCATTGAACGGGGTGGGTTTCAAAACAGCAGACATGGCAACTCCGACTTCGTTGGAGTGCAACCGCGGACGAGGCGAGGGAGGGAGCCCGCCGACCGCAGGGAGCACGGTTCAGCGAGCGCAGTTGAAAAGCAGGATGCCGATCAGGCCCCCGCCGTTCCGAGCCTGGCAGCAAACCCGGACTGCATCACGGTCGGGCCATGGGCCACCGTCACAGTCGAGTTGCGTCGCAGCGCTCCTCGGAACAAGGGCGGAAGTATAGCAGCGCTCAGGAGGCTGTACGTTCAATACCCCCAAGGACTTGCCGCAGTTCAATGACCCCGTCGTTGCTGGCAGCCTCGATCGGCCCAACGATGCCGGGCAGCACGGAGGCCTCGCCAACGAAGCCGTAGGAGGGCGGATCAAGCTGGTGGCAGCCGCGAGTGCATCGAGTGCCGAAGCGGCAATCGGCCTCGACCTGCTTGAAGCGCTCCGCAAAACCGAGGCGACAGTCCCCGGCGAGGGATTCGGCTGCCTGGCAGCAGATGGTCCCCGGGGAGCAGTCCGTCTGCTTCGCAGACAGGGCGAAATTCTTGGCTTGGGTCGACATGGACTCAATTAACGCTCAGTTCGAGCTCGGGGGTCTTGACCTGGGTCAGCATGGACGAACGAGCGAACTGCTTGTACCAGCCCGCCCGTCCGTCGGGCCTTCCTCAGCGCGCTGCGGCCTTGAGCGCCTGCGCGCGGTCGGTCCGCTCCCAGCTGAACTCGGGCTCATCGCGGCCAAAGTGGCCATAAGCGGCGGTCTTCCGGTAGATCGGGCGCAACAGATCGAGCATCTTGACGATGCCCTTGGGCCGCAGGTCGAAATGCTCGCCCACGAGCTGCGCGATCCGCTCGTCGCTGATGGTTCCTGTGCCCTGGGTGGTCACCCAGACCGAGGTCGGGCGAGCCACGCCGATGGCGTACGAGACCTGGACCAGGCAGCGCTGCGCCAGACCGGCTGCGACGATGTTCTTGGCGACATAGCGTGCGGCATACGCGGCCGAACGGTCGACCTTGGACGGGTCCTTGCCCGAGAACGCGCCGCCGCCGTGGGGCGCCGCCCCGCCGTAGGTGTCGACGATGATCTTGCGCCCGGTCAGCCCGCAGTCGCCCTGCGGGCCCCCCACCACGAATCGTCCGGTCGGGTTGATCAGGTACTTGATCTCGCCCTTGATCAGCGACTGGGGGATGATCGGCTTGATGACTTCCTCGATGACGCCTTCGCGCAAGGTCTGCATCGATACGTCGGGCGCATGCTGGGTCGAGATCACGACCGTGTCGATCGAGTCGGGGCGGCCATCGACGTAGCGCAGGGTGACCTGCGACTTGGCGTCGGGGCGCAGCCAGGGCAGCTTTCCGCTGCGGCGCAGTTGCGACTGCCGCTCGACCAGTCGGTGCGCGTAGTAGATGGCCGCGGGCATCAGTTCCGGCGTCTCGTCGCAGGCGTAGCCAAACATCAGCCCCTGGTCGCCGGCGCCCTGTTCGAGATTGTCATCGTGGGCCGCATCGACGCCCTGCTTGATGTCGGGCGACTGCTTGTCGTAAGCGACCAACACCGCGCAGCCCCTGTAGTCGATGCCGTACTCGGTGTTGTCGTAGCCGATCGATTTCAGCGTGTCGCGAGCAACCTGGATGTAGTCGACGTTAGCTTGCGTGGTGATTTCGCCAGCCAGCACCACCAGACCGGTATTGCAGAGCGTCTCGGCAGCCACCCGGGAGTATTTGTCCTGGGCGAGAATTGCGTCGAGAATTGCGTCCGAAATCTGGTCGGCGACCTTGTCGGGGTGGCCTTCGGATACGGATTCGGAAGTAAACAGATAGTCATTGGCCATGCCATGCTCCATGAAGGGACGGTTCGGACCCGGGTCATCCGGCTGCGAACCGGCTGAACCCAGCGCAGCCAATCCTGGAGGATGGCGACGCTTTAGCGGTATTTACGGCGCGGTGATGAAACCACTCCGAACGCCCCGCAAGTTGTCCATTAAGTCGGCGATGACGAAGATTATATGATGGTTCTGATGGCCGCTCGCCGTGCAGGGTCGGGCTCGTCCCCATGATTCGTGGCCGTCAGATTGGCTTCCCGCCCACCTTACCCATCTCGAGGTTATTCGTTGGTTGATCGCACGCCAGTCGAGCCGCCCTCCACGCTGCGCGCTGATTCCCTGCAGGCCACTGCGCTCACCGCTTTGGTGACCGCCTGGGGCCGGCTTCCCCTGAGGCTCGCGCGCGCGCTCGGCGCGCTGGTGGGCATCGTGGCATTTCTCGGGTCGGCCCGTTACCGCAGGAAATTGGTCGTCCATCTCGGCCAGGCGGGGTTGGATACGCGGGGCAGGCGCTGGCGTGCGGCCGCCCAGGCCGGCCAGACCCTGGCCGAAATGCCCTACATCTGGACTCGCCCAGCGGAAAAGTTGGCGGCGCGCGTTCGCACAGAGGGATTCGAGCTCATCGGGCAGGCACAGGACCGGCGTCTGGGCCTTCTGTTCCTGACGCCACACCTGGGGGCGTTTGACCTCGCCGCGCGCTATTTTGCGGCGAGCGCGCCGATCACGGTCATGTTCCGTGCGCCCCGCATGGGCCTGCTCGAGCCCGTGTTGCGCGCCTCCCGCAATACCGGGCAGATGCGTGCCGTACCGGCCAGTCTGGCGGGCGTGCGCGGCATGATCCGCGCTTTGCGCGCGGGCGAGGCGGTGGGGTTGCTGCCCGATCAGGTGCCGACTGCGGGACAGGGCGTCTGGGCGGATTTCTTTGGCCGAGCGGCTTTCACGATGACGCTTCCGGCGCGCCTGGCCGGAGCGGCGCCGGTCCAAGTGCTGCTTGCGGCCGCCGAGCGGGTGGGAGGCGGCTGGCGACTGCGTATCGAAGTCCTCGAGGCAGCGCCCGAGCCAGCCGTGCTCAACGCCGCCATGGAAGCCTTGATCCGGCGCTGCCCCGACCAATATCTCTGGGGCTACAGCCGCTATCGGGCCCCGCCCGCGCCGTCGGACGCAGTGGAGAATGGACGATCTTGAAGCGTGAGCCCCTGATTCGCTTCGGACTGCTGATCGCCCGGCTTTGTGCGGCGCTGCCGCTTGGGCTCTTGCGCGTGCTTGGCGACCTCCTGGGTACGCTCGCCTGGTGGCTTGCCACGCCGAGGCGTCGGGTGACCCTGATCAATCTTGGCTTGTGCTTTCCGGATCGCAGTGAGGCTGAGCGGCGATCGATCGCGCGCGCCCACTTCAGGGTGTATGCGCGCAGCTTTCTCGAGCGCTTCATCGTCTGGGAGGGCGATCCGGGCCGCATCCGGCGCCTGTGTCGGCTCGAAGGTCTCGACCGACTCGAGGCGCTCAGGCAACAGGGTCTCCCGGTGATTGTTCTCGCGCCGCATTTCATGGGGATCGATGCGGGTGCGCTGCGACTGCTGCTCGAGCTGCCGATGGCGTCGATGTTTGCCCCCCAGCGCAGTCGTGCGCTCACTGAGGCCATGACGGCCGGTCGGGTTCGGCTGGGAGCCACGATGATCGCGCGGCGCGAGGGCGTGCGGCCCCTCGTCCGGTGGCTGCGGCAGGGGGGGGTGCTGCACTATTCGCCGGATATGGATCTCGGGCGCCGGGAAGCGGTCTTCGTGCCTTTTTTTGGTGTGCCTGCGGCGACGGTCACCGCACTGCCAAGGCTTGCCCGCGCCGGTGGCGCCGTGATCCTGCCAATGGTTACCGAGATGACGGCCGAGGGCTATGTGGCACGCATCCATGAACCGTGGCGGCTGGCTGCCGACGAGTCAGATCCCTTCCCCGTGCTCGCCCGGATGAATGCATTCATCGAGGCGCAGATTCGGCAGATGCCCGAGCAGTACCTGTGGTCGCACCGGCGTTTCAAGACCCGGCCCGAGGGTGAGCCACAACCCTATGCCCGAATGCCTCGTGCCGATCGGCGATAATCAAGCCATGAAACTACGCTTTACCAAGATGCAAGGGGTGGGGAATGATTTCGTCGTGATCGACGGAATCACCCAGCCGTTCGCGTTGTCGACCGAGCAACTCAGGCGTCTGGCTGACCGGCACTTTGGTGTCGGTGCAGACCAGATTCTCGTGGTCGAAGCCCCATTGACCTCCGGTGTCGATTTCCGGTATCGGATCTTCAATGCCGATGGTGCTGAGGTCGAGCAGTGCGGCAATGGGGTTCGCTGCTTCGTACGTTTTGTGCGGGAGCGGGGGCTCACGGACAAGCGTTCTATCAGGGTGGAGACGCTGGGCGGCGTGATGGAGCCCAGCGAGGTGGGCGATGGGCAGGTGCGCGTCAACATGGGCGTGCCACGATTCGATTTGCCTGACGTTCCGTTTGACGCGACGGGCCTCGAGGCGAGGCCAGCCGGCGCAGACCGGCTGTGGCCGATCGAAATCGGTCTCGAGCAGCGATGGATCGCGCTGGTGTCGATAGGTAATCCCCACGCGGTGCAGTGGGTCGACGACGTCGAGACTGCGCCGGTGGCAAGCGAAGGCCCCCTGGTCGAGGGGCATCGCCGTTTTCCGAGGCGGGCCAATGCCGGATTTGTCCAATGGGTGTCTGCCGGCGAGATCCGTCTGCGGGTCTTTGAGCGCGGCGTGGGTGAGACGCTTGCCTGCGGTTCAGGGGCCTGCGCGGCGGTGGTGGCCGGTATCCGCCAAGGGCGGCTTCAGGGCCCGGTGCAGGTGCACACGCGCGGAGGTCGCCTGGAGGTCGACTGGAATGGGTCCGGCCCGGTCTGGATGACCGGTCCTGCAGAAACAGTTTTTGAGGGTGAGATCGAGTTATGAGCATGTCTGACGATTCGGTCACCGACCCGGGTCCTGGCTCGGCCCCCGCGCGCGAATCCGCACTCGATGAGGCTGCGGTAGCACGCTGGCTGATTCAGCATCCTCACTTCCTGGCTGATCGCCCTGAGGTGCTCGGGGCGATGCGCCTGCCGAGCCCGCACGAGGGTCGTGCCGTTTCCTTCCAGGACCGGCAGATCGAGCTCCTGCGGGACCGGCTGCGAGGACTCGAGCGCAAGCTTGGCGAACTCGTCCATATCGGTCGTGATAACGAGGCGATCTCGCTCAAGATGCTTCACTGGGTCAGGACGCTTCTGACGGCGGACTCGGTCGAGCGCCTGCCCGGCATCGTAGTCGACGCCATGCGCACCGAGTTCATCGTGCCTCTGGTCGCACTGCGCCTATGGCGGGTCGATGCCGCCTGTGTGGACCCCGAGTGGCGTCAGGGGGTTGGCCCCGACCTGATCGCCGAGGTCGATCTGATGGTCCTCCCCCATTGCGGACCTCGCGGCGATCTGTCGTATGCCAGTTGGTTGCCTGGTGAGGGTGCAGACGCTCGATCGATTGCGCTGATTCCGCTTCGGCGTGGGGTGGAGTCCGAGAGTTTTGGTCTGATCGTCCTGGGCTCGGGCGATGCGGATCGTTTCAAGTCTGGAATCGGCACGGCTTTCCTCGAGCGCATCGCCGAGATCGCAAGCGCGGCGCTCGGCCGGCTGGTCCTTGCAGCCCCTGCACCGTGAAGACGGGCGTTTCTCGAGGCAAGTCGAGCGCCAAGGCTGCTCGCGGCACCGACGGGTCCGAAGGTGCAAGCTTGGCTGTCGATGGCGCCGATGGGTCTGCTGGTGCAAGCGTGTCGGTCGATGAGGTCCGTGTCGAGGCGTTCCTCGCTTGGCTCGGGCTTGAGCGCGGGTATTCGGCCCGCACGCTTGAAGCATACCGATCGGATTTGGCGGACTTGAGCGGACTCGCGCAGCCGATCGACGAGTGGGGGCTGCGCCGCTGGGTGGCCCGGCAGAGCGAATCGGGGTACTCGCCGCGGTCCATCGCCCGGCGGCTGTCGGCGTGGCGGGGCTATTTCGACTGGCTGCTCGAGAACGGTCAGGCGCAGACCAACCCGGTTCGCAGGGTCCGAGCTCCGCGTGCACCACGCCTTCTGCCCCGGGCGCTCGCGCCCGATCAGGCGGTCAGGCTGGTGGCCGAGCCCTATGCCAACGCGGTGGAGCCGGAAGCCGATCGTTTCGAGGCCGCGCGCGATCGCGCGATGTTTGAGCTCCTCTACTCCTCGGGGTTGAGGTTGTCCGAGTTGGTCAGTCTGGACGTCCGGTACTTCGATCCACCCGGTTATCGATCGGTGAGCTGGCTGATGTCGGGGCAAGCCGAGCTGACTGTTACCGGGAAGGGCTCACGCATTCGCACGCTTCCTGTGGGCGGACCGGCACGGGCAGCGCTTGCGGAGTGGCTCGAGGTCCGGACGGTTTTCGTCCAGACCTGTCCGGGGGCCGATGCGCATGCACTCTTTCTCGGGCGACGCGGTGGCCGCATCGCGCCACGGGTTGTGCAGGCCCGCCTCACGCTGCGCGCTGAGCAGACCGGGATGGCGGTGCCGGTCCACCCGCACATGTTGCGTCATTCGTTCGCGAGCCACCTGCTGCAATCGAGCGGCGATTTGAGGGCCGTGCAGGAGTTGCTCGGCCACGCCAGCATCGCCAGCACGCAGATCTATACCGCGCTCGACTTTCAGCGCCTGGCAGCGGTGTATGACGCGGCCCACCCGCGGGCACGTCGCAGCGGCCCGAACCCGAAATCATGAAGCCTGCCGCCACGCTGGTGCTGCGTCCCGGCAAGGAACGCTCGCTGATTCACCGCCACCCCTGGGTGTATCCGGGTTCGATCGCACGGGTCGAGGGTCGGGTCGCCTCCGGCACCCTGATGCGGGTCGAGTCCTCGGACGGGCGCTTTCTCGCCTGGGGCGCCTACAGTCCCGATTCCACGCTGCGTGCGCGGATGTGGAGCTTTGTCGAATCGGAGCATCCGGATGAAGCCTGGCTGCAGGCGCGTCTGGACGAGGCGATTCGGCGGCGAGCGCCGCTAGCGGCACGCACCGACGCGGTGCGTCTGGTTTTTGGCGAAGCCGACCGGCTGCCGGGTCTGATCCTTGACCGCTATCGCGATCAGCTCGTGGTCCAGTTTCTGGCCGCTGGGGTCGAGGCCTGGCGGGAGCCCATCCTGGCGATGCTTCCGTTCTTGACCGGATGCCGCGATATCTACGAACGCTCGGATGCGGCCGCTCGCAGCCGCGAGGGACTTGCGCCCCGCGAGGGGGTGGTGTCGGGCCGGCAACCCGATGAAGCCGTCGAGGTTTGCGAGGACGGCGTCCGGTATCAGGTCGATGTGCGACACGGACACAAGACTGGCTTTTACATCGACCAGCGTGACAACCGGCAGATGCTGGCTGCGCTCGCCGCCGGCCGCACCGTCCTCAACTGCTTCTGCTACACCGGGGGCTTCACGCTCGCGGCGCTGAAGGCCGGCGCACGCGAGGCATGGTCGATCGATTCCAGCGCCGATGCGCTCGTCCGGGCGCGCACTCAGCAGCACTTGAACGGGCTCGCCGCGCCCTCACATTGGATCGAGGGCGATGTGTTCGATCAGATGAAGGCCATGCTTGCTGAAGGGCGGCGTTTTGACCTCATCGTGCTGGATCCCCCAAAATTCGCCCCCTCTTCGCAGCACGTCGAACGGGCCGCGCGGGCCTACAAGCAGCTGAACATGCATGCTCTGAGGCTTCTCAACCCCTCCGGCAGCCTGTTGACGTTCTCGTGTTCGGGCGCGGTTTCGGTGGATCTCTTCCAGAAGATCGTCGCGGGTGCGGTGTTCGATGCCCGAGTCGATGTTCAAATGGTCAAGCGCTTGCAGGCGGGCGAGGATCATCCGGTGTTGATGACGCATCCGGAAGGTGAGTATCTCAAAGGGCTGCTTTTGCAGCGGATCTGATCTCTGACAGCCGGCGCGCGGGGCGCGCCATCGGGAACGAACTGATGTCCAATTCGCTGATTCCGGTCACCATCCTCACGGGCTTTCTCGGCAGCGGCAAGACCACCCTGCTCAAGCGCATCCTCACCGAGCAGCACGGGCACCGCATCGCCGTGATTGAAAACGAGTTCGGTGAAGAGGGTGTCGACAACGATCTCCTGCTTCAGGAGCGCGAGGAGCAGATCGTCGAGATGAACAACGGCTGCATCTGCTGCACCGTGCGCGGCGACCTGATCCGCATCCTCGGCGATCTGGCCGAGCGGCGCCAGAAGAAGGAAATCGATTTCGATCGGGTGATCATCGAGACCACCGGCATGGCCGATCCCGGGCCGGTCGCCCAGACCTTCTTTGTCGATGAGGACATCGCCGAGCGCTACCTGCTCGATGCGATCATCACGGTGGTGGACGCCAAGCATGGCAACCCGCAACTCGACGAGCGCCGCGAGGCCCAGGAGCAGGTCGGTTTTGCCGATCGCATCCTGATGTCCAAGGTCGATCTGGTCTCGTCCGAAGAGCAGGAGGCGCTCAAAGTCCGCTTGCGCAGGATGAATCCGCGCGCTCCGATCCGCACCGTGCATTTTGGCGAGGCGCCGATCGAGGAGATTCTCGACATACGCGGCTTCAACCTCAATGCGATTCTCGAAATCGACCCCGATTTCCTCGAGAGCGACGATCATGAGCACGACGACAGCGTCCAGTCTTTCGTGTTTCGTGCCAGCCGGGCATTCGATCCAGCCAAGCTCGAGGACTTCCTGTCCGGCCTGATTCAGGTTTACGGTCCTGACATGTTGCGGTATAAAGGCGTGCTTTTCATGAAGGGCTCGGACCGTCAGACTGTGTTTCAGGGTGTCCACATGATGATGGGAGCCGACTTGGGTCGGCGCTGGCAGCCCGGCGAAAAGCCTTCGAGCAAAATGGTCTTCATCGGGAAAAAGCTTCCGAAAGATCTGTTCATCAAGGGACTTGAACAGTGCCTGGCTTAGAAGCCTTCCTGCCGGGGGCAGGGATTCCGGGCTGATCGTCCGATTGTCGCGCCGATGGGGGATACATGGCAGCCAGCAAAGACACTAAAGCGCAAGCGAAGCCTCTGACCGAGGAGGCGCTTCTGCGCATGCCCGAGTCGGACTACATGAATCGTGCACAACTCGCGTTCTTTCGGGACCGACTCGTGCAGATGGAGCGCGACATCCTCGCCAACGCTGACGAGACGACCGAGCACCTGCGGGAGACGGTCATCGTTCCCGATCCGGCCGACCGCGCCACGATCGAGGAGGAGCATGCGCTCGAGTTGCGCACCCGAGATCGTGAGCGGAAGCTTCTGAAGAAAGTCCAGCAGTCGATTGCTCTCATTGACAGTGGCGACTATGGTTATTGCGAAGAGACGGGAGAGCCGATCGGTTTGCTGCGGTTGCTTGCTCGGCCCACCGCCTCGCTGTCCCTCGAGGCGCAGCAGCGGCGCGAACTGCGCCAAAAACTCTATGGCGATTGAGCGGCTGCGCATTTGAACGGCTGAGCACCTCCCGATGGAACAATTTCACGGCACGACCATCGTGTCGGCAAGACGAGGGTCGAGTGTGGCGCTCGGCGGCGATGGTCAGGTGACGCTTGGCCAGATCGTGATCAAGGCGACTGCGCGCAAGGTGAGGCGTCTGCATGAGGGTCAGGTTCTTGCTGGGTTCGCCGGCGGAACGGCTGACGCTTTCACGCTGTTCGAACGCTTCGAGAGCCAGTTGCAGAAGCACTCCGGGCACCTCGTGCGGGCCGCGGTCGAGCTCGCCAAGGAGTGGCGGACTGACCGGGCGCTGCGCCGCCTCGAGGCGATGCTTGCCGTCGCCGATCGCTCGTCGTCGCTGGTGATTACCGGCAATGGTGATGTGCTCGAGCCCGAGCACGGACTGATCGCGATCGGTAGCGGCGGCGCTTATGCCCAGGCCGCCGCCCGGGCGCTGATCGCGCACACGGCGCTTTCGGCCGAAGCCGTGGTGCGGGAGGCGCTCGCCATTGCTGGCGAGATCTGCGTCTATACCAACGACCGGCATACCGTCGAGACACTCGACTGACCTCAATCTCAAACGGAGTCCCGATGACGCCCGAGGCCATCGTCGCCGAACTCGACAAGCACATCGTCGGGCAGCACGCTGCCAAGCGCGCGGTGGCGATTGCGTTGCGCAACCGCTGGCGCCGTCAGCAGGTGCCTGAGCCGATGCG
>Ga0169931_10005138_pt1 | contig 20055 bp, 18 predicted proteins | sample Kivu_15m_20L_FD_129675 | JGI IMG/M metagenome (GOLD analysis project Ga0169931, IMG submission 129675) | Freshwater microbial communities from Lake Kivu, Western Province, Rwanda to study Microbial Dark Matter (Phase II) - Kivu_15m_20L... | ecosystem: Environmental > Aquatic > Freshwater > Lake... | reverse complement strand
CTTTACTATTGAAATTTTATTTATTATGCATGTTATTTTTAAATATTTTAGGTCTTACAGGCTTGTTCTTATAACTGTTGCCTTACTAGCAAGATTTCATTTTAAATGTCACGTATTTGAGCACATTATTTTTAATTTAGATCTTTTTGTCGATCCAGTTGCTTTTGTATATTTTATTTTTATATTGTTGCTTTTTCAGCCTACGATTATGCGATTTCTAGTTTATTTTTGAGCCAATCGATTACTTTTTGCTGCTAATGGCTTTAATTGATTTGCTAAGTTATTTTTTTTTGAAGAGCTTTTATTTTTATTTAACTTTCATTTATAGCATTATTTTTGTTTTCGATCTATAGATTTAGTTATTGCAAAAATACTTTGATTTTTTGGTTTTCGTTTTCTAACACTTAAATTCTTTATTTAGCTTTTTTTTATTAAACTTATCGCTAATTTAGTTCTTTTCTATATTTTTTTCTTTCCTCGTTGCGTTTATTTTCTGACTAAAGAACTCCTTCGATTATATGCTTTTCGTTTATAGCTTTACTCAACTACAACTTAAGTATCATGCTTTCTTGATGTTATTTTTCAGCCTCCTTTTTTATGGCTTCTATTTGATCTTACAAATGTTTAACTAATTAATGTGAATAACTTTTGTTGGCATTGAACTGCAAGGCTTCTTATTGAAGCTGGGTGTTATGTTGAGAAAGTTTCTGAATTCTAGTAAGAGTGACTCCTCTTTCCTATATCATGACCTTTTCTTTAGCCTTGAAGTCCTCTCTGATTTTCTTTTATCTGGCCTGAAAATCTGAGCATATGTGGCTATTCTGAACGAGTAAAGTCTGTATTTATTGTTAACTGGTTTTTAGTTTGTCGTTCAGATTTAATATCTGAGCTGAGAGTGTAGCCTATCGAGCCCCCATTCTCTCTATATTGCTTCGTAGACGATTTTAAGCCTCATCAATCTCTGTCTGCATGCTCTGAATCTTCTGAGTGCTCAGTACATAGCTTCTTTGGGCCACCTAGACTTGAGCTTCTTTTTTCTTGAGCTATACTTATAACTTTTAAACCATTTTCTTGGCCAGCCTTACCTATCTTTCAAGTTCACTAATGCGTCCTGTTTTTTCTCTCATTTATTTTTGAAACGCTGCTGTATGTTTTGTGATCAGCCCAGATGTATGTCCGCCGATCTAATCAGTTACCCCTCCTGCTTGCATGCTTGCACTTTTCATCTCACTACTACTGCTATGCTATATTTCTAAGTTCTAGGCCGAACTGATACGTTTAACATACATAGGATTCATACGATTTTTTATGAAACATGAGGATTTGCTGCTCTGATTCTATTTGCTTTTGCTTCTAACGTTTCTTGGGGAAACCTAGGGCTGTTCTTATCGATCGCTAATTAAAACAAATTAAGGAAAAGAAGCCCGATGATCTTCCATTTACTACTACAACTATAACTATAGCGTTATTCAAATAAATTTATATATTACATACAGAGATTTCTCACTAAGAATGCTTAGAGTCTTTGTAAATATTAAATAGCAAACTTTTATTGAATAATTGGATATCGTAAGAGTTAAATTTTGAAAAGATTTTTAATTTTTTCATTAATAGTTGAAAATTGTTGTTAAAGAGTTTTTTTTTTAATTTTACATCGTTTGCACTAGATTTTGAAAAAAACAAATGATTTTTCATGCTAATATTTCTGAGAATTTGAATGTTTCTAATACATAAATAGCTATATTATATGTTAGCAAATAGGCCGCATCGACAGTACATATCTCTGAATTCTCGTACTCGCAGACACAGTAGCATGGCTTTACTTCACTACACATCCTCATCCTCAAGCAAATGCGTTATAGCTGAATTGTCGCCAGGACAATTGCAATTAATTTTACAGTTTCTCAGCCTGACTGAAATAACCCGTCTCTACTAAGCATTCATAATGAGTAATAGGACTAAATAGGCTGCTTCTACTACTATCAATTTTATAGCTAAGTGTCCCAAAATATTTTCTTTCGGATAAATCAAATCATTTTTGGGGTATGTAGTGCTTCGCAAGCAAAGATTAAGTCGGTTCAGATCTGGCTCTAGAATTAGCTTGGACAGCGATTGGGAAAGAATTAATCGAGATGTCGTAAGAACTAACGTATGGTTTTGCCGCAATACTCACTAGATTGATGCAATGCACGGATTTTTGCAAAGAGTGCTCTATCGACTATGTTGCGAAGCTACCAGACTAGGATACGTGCAAGGCTTCCACTGTGTTGTCAAAACAATGTTTGAGTTACACCTGAGCTAGTAAGAATCCTACATGCTGGGAAGTTATTTTCTTAAACAAATGAAACTGAGCGAGTACTACTAGAACAGGCTCGAAAGAATGCGAGAGCTCTGCTATATTTTAGATGTATACGTCTACAACAATTTGCCCCAAGTTCACAGTCATTTAAAGCGTTATTAGCTCACTGCACAATGCTATGCACTTAGCTGGTTTCTTACTCTTAACTCAGAACAGCTGGCTTTGCCACCCCTCACTAGATTGTGGATACTTTTTTTACTCAAGGGATGGAAAGCTTTCATCAAATTTCAAGTGGCCTTGCTATTTCTCTTTAAAAATCAAATAATGGCACAAGGATAGGCTGAACTGCCCTAGTTTCTTAGAAATTTACAGAGTAAATTAACTGCCAGACTATAACCTGACCTTTGGCAGCTTTACAGCTCTATAAAAGTGTCTGATAACACAATAAACTTTTTGGCAACAAACATGAGATAACTAGAGTATGACACTTAGATTTCTTTGTCAAAAATAGAAAATATGGGAAGACCCAATCGAAGTTTCGATATCATTGAGACCTATGAGCCGGCTACTAGATTTTCGATGGGCGAATGCTGCCATAGAGTTTAAGCTTCGGGCTCTTTTCCATACTGTAATGGATGACCTGATTACTTTAGTTTCATATTTTGGCATATTTTAAGTAAGAAATTTTAATGTGTTTTTTTTTTATATTAAAAGTACTTTCGTATCAAAGAAAAAAATCATAAGCTGAAAAATTAATCAAAACAACTTTTATAGTGATACAAACTTATTGTTTAAATTGATTTAGAGTTATTATTTTTAGTTAGATTGTCCCTCATACAAACATCTCATGTCAGATTTGACCTTAAAACCTTTAACATTTGCAACAACAGTAGTGGCAATTCTCAACGGAATGATAGGAGGGTCTATCCTGATTCTTCCTTTACTGGCTCTAAAAGCGGGTTGGCTCAGCTCTATCTTCATCATCTTCATCACTGGATTCTTCACATATTACTCCTGCTACGTGAGCATGTGCCACTTAGGAGATCAACAAGATCTAGATTTTGCGCTTTTGAGGCACTTTAACGGCAGCAAGTTTATGAAAATATTCTACGATGTCTGCGTACTGCTTGGAATTTCTTTGGTGTTGCTTCTCTATTTCAATTTGATCATCATACAGTGGTAAGGACTGATTCCACCATACCATTTTACGGTGTGGAATCCTATAGCTAATGCTATAGTGCTCGCATTTTGGTGTTTTTTTCTCAAATTCTTTTAGTTTGGCACACACATCATGGGATACGGTATAGTCAGCATAATTGCTTTTTTAGTCTTTCTGATATGGGTCGTGGCTGATTCACCTTCAGGTAGCAACAGTGTGCCAGCAGTGGGCTCTGGATTAGCCGGCTATGCTGCCATGATGGGAAACGCTTTTTCCATTCAAGGTTTTTTCATACCTGTCATGAAAAGGTACAAAAAATAAAGCAAACACCACACTATAGTACTTCTAGCCTTCATACTAGGTATGCTGTGCTATTACTATATCGCTTTTATGGGCAGCTTTGGTAAACAAACTTTAATAAAGGTATCGTGAATGGCAGCAATCCAGATAACAAAGAGACCATATAAGGCTATTTCGAGAATGGAGTCTGGGAAGTTAAAATTTTATAAGCGATCTATCTTGTTCACTTGTACTCAGTGTTTCCAGAGTATCTATTCGTCGCTAAGTAAAACAAAAAAAACATAGAAAACGTCTTTTTAGTATGTTTAATATACAGTAATCCAAACCCCGATCCTTTAATGCTGCTGAAGTAATTTTCATTTTGTTTTTCCTCGCTATTTGTTTGTTGATAAGTATTTTGCAACTAAAGATCAACATAATAATAGAAATAAACGGTGCTGTTCTCGGCTTTTGTTTCATCTATATGCTGCCAGTTATAATGCATATCAAGTGCATATATTACTCGAAGGGTAAACGCAAAATGAGTCAAATCGAAAATCATAGGCATAGCCTTAATTAGTAGCAATAAGAAGGCCATCATCATAAGGTCTACTAAATATAATTACCTCAAATCAACAAACTTAATTAAGTCAAATAAAAAAATATAGACTAATAACATGCAAATAGAAAATCTGCTTAAAATTAAATACATAAGGATATGGATTACAAAGCAATAGAGGAAGAAGTTAAGAGCGATCGACCTCAGACAGATAATTAAAAAAACCCAGATATAAAATAATAGATCGATGCTGAAGACGATGCTCAAAAAGATTCTAATGAAGTAGATTACAGCCATTTTTATTGCGATATGGAGCTTCCTTCTAGAAATAGATAAATATGCGATATGATCCTTCTATCAGCCATGTTGCTTTTCGGGTTTTTCATTATGATTACTGGATTAATCTAGGTTGCTGATACCCTAAGAGATAAGTGAAAATGAATCATATTCTCATCTAAATAACCTGTTGTCTTACTTAAATATTCTTTTAAAAAACAAACTAGCTTATTTAAACTTTTTATTTCATAAGATAAGATTAAAAAGAGCTGCAATAAATAACTAGATATTTGATTCTAGCATAAATCAGCGCATAAGCATTATTCTTACGAACTATTCGTAAGTTATAAGCTGAGTTGCATTTAGGTTGGCGTCCATCATCATTTAAAAAATATCTTATTTAGTTCTTTGTACTCCAGCCGCCTTTGCAAAAAATTCGATGTCTCTTACTGAAATAAAACCATCTTGATCAACGTCCATCACTATAAAGGCTTCTTTTAACTACTCCTTAGTCTATTAAGAGTTAAGCTGCCTTTATATGATAAGATCTACTGGAAAAGAAAAGATTTGAACTGTTCAAAATTAATCAATCCTATGTCTTTTTTGTCAAGCTGTTCGGCCACTCTTAAAGCATCTTATTCATTAAGTTAGAATCCAAGAGAACGCATCAAGCTGCCAAAAGTCTGATTTGTAACATAAATACCCTTGTTTAGATGATATCTTCTCCTTTCGAATCGAACAAACTAAAAGCTGCTTTGATTTCGAGCTCTAGTAGCTATTTTACACTAGGATTTTTTGCCTAAGTGATGCTCAACATAACAGATCAAATCAGTATTTAAATTATACTTTTACCTTTCTGAGCTTTTTTATAAAAATATTACTTATCCTATTGTATCTATTCTTTTAAATTTTGGATTAGTATTAGTCTATTATGAATGAACAATCAGGGTCTAGGACAGAGCGTATTATTTTCTCTGACTGTAATGCTGCGGACGTGCTTGAAGTAGGTGTCCGGTACTTGCTTTGGGTGAATATGATGGACTCCCTCATTCATGTTTAGACTGGTTTGAACGTCGTTTTTTACTTCCGCAACATTTTTGAATGACTCTCCAGTCCTGCCCATAGTGTAAGAAATGGCTTTGTCTCTTTGAGGAACCCAGCTTCTTTGCACACCAGTCAGCTCTTTGGCATCACCTACTTCACGCTTATTTTCGCAAAACATATTAGTGATGGGTTTTACAGTCTGTTCCTTGTAAACTTGCTGGAAGTTACCTGCTGGTTGTCTAGTTTTGTTGAATTCCGAGGAAGTTCTGTTGCGAGCCAGTTGTTCTTCGCCTACGTCGAACCTGCCCCTGTACTCAGATACATAGTTGGCATATTTTTAGTTGCCAGGATGCTGTGGCAAGGAAGACTTGAAGTCTGAACCGTACATTAGCACATCTCTTGCTTGCTTGATTTCTTCTCCGTTTTGCCTATTGACGAAATGATAGTTGGCTTGAACTGGCTTTGCTTCAGAGTGAGGGTGAATAGATGTGCCTTGGACGCTAGCTGAGTTCTTGTCGTAAGGTCTGGGCATCTGTGCATACGAGTTTTGTTGTTAGCGATCTGGGTACTCGGCTCGCATCACACTTGGTGCTTTCCACTGTATTAGATTGAATATACGTTGCCATCGTCAAGAATGACTCTGCCTGTGGTCTACCATTTGGTTCTGCGTTCTATTCTAGGAAGATCGCGCTGAAACCCTCTTCCATCAAGGCAAGTAATGGCTTATTCTTTGCTTCTAGGCTGAATTTATTGATTTATACTTGTTTAGATCGGTCTTCGCGGAAAGGCTGAGCCGGATAGAGCCTTTCTTAGTACCAGTTTCCAACCAAAGACTTCTTGCTGTAGCCCTCGCAGACCTGTTCGACGTAAGCCATGATAACGATATTATTATTGTAACTGCTTAACACTCTAAATCTATATTCAAGTTAAGCAAATAGATCCATAACCATCTCAATATATGACTCACATTACACTTAGCTCATAATTGCAAAACACTGAAAAAAGATTATCATTTAGCATCCATGAGCAGATCTTAGAATTTGTCAAGTTCTGACCACTAATCTTAAATCAGTTCCTTTCTTTACAGCTCTAAGAGTCTACGCCGTTCAAATTGAGCCTCGTAGTCAGCTACCTACTACCTTAGGCAAAGTAGCTACTCTCGCAGCTCTACAATGATTGCATCTTTTGCCAGACAAGTCTGCCTTTATGTTTTAAGCTCCTTGGCAATTCTTTCGTATTATTTTTCTAGAATTCTAACTACGCTTTAAAGCCTCTACACTTCTTGCTAAAGCTGACCTGTATTTTACCATTTTTACTTCTTTCACTTGCAATATCTTTAAATTTAGTCTGCAACAAACTATGCTTGTTCTGTTCTTTCTTCAGCACGATCTCTATTTCTTTAATTTCTCTTCTTGTATGCTCAACCTGTCTGCCCTGCAATTCCTGTCTATGACTGTGAGTCTACTTGATTTCATCAACTTTTGGATTTATAAGCTAAAGCTGTTGGGTGAGTCTAGCTATGATTTGATCTCGATTAGCAATTTCAGTGTGGTGCTGTTGTTTCAAACTGACTGAATTAATATATTTTTACTGATTTATTTGGTTCTGTGATGTAAAGTGTAAGTGTGTTGCTGATTCTGCTCGTTCATATGTCTCAATCTATGATCGTTCGCAGTATTGTTTTGCTGCAACTGCCTGAATTGTCTCTCGAAATCTTGCCTTAAGCCTTAAATCTATGCTTTTAGCTATACTTATTGATGTGTCAGTTAGTCATTTTTGTTCCTTTATTAAGAGAGATCCTATGACAAAACTTAGATATTTTTTGCTAACTACTATTTTTCTCTGATAAGTTACGTATTCTTCTGCTAGAAGCTGGTTAAACTTTTAACAAGAATGATGTTTTAGTCAGCCAATACTTTATGTTGCTGCTACCATTCGTCAATTACCATCTGTAGCCTGCTGATTTCTATAGCAGTATGTTCCTAACGAGCTTGTCCTTACTGTTTGAGCCGCAATATTTATTTTCTCAATTATTGCTACTTTTCTTAAGCATACTTTGATTCCTACTGAAGTCTACTATACTCCTTAATGAAGTGCTCAGCCTTGATCCTTTGCGTCCTCAATTTTTACAAATACTATTTCTGCAGTTAGTTCTCGTACTAGTCAGTTGACAGTCTAACTCCTAAGCCTGTTTTGACCTGAGTTTTGGCATAAAAAGATTGTGACTTTTTGCCAGTGCTGCCTTTCATTAATTGTAAAATTTATTTTTTTCTGCAAATAGTATTATAAGAGCGAGATATCATAGAACTGAAGCCCTATTTTTTCTGTAGTGTCCGAAGTCAGATGGAGCCTGATACTTGCCAGGACCTGGGGTAAAATCACTCGATGAAACATCATCAATAAAAGATCTACGATGATCGTTGCCCATTTTTCCACCTCTACTCATTCTGTTAATTCCAAATTTGATAGGTCTGTAGGCTGGGGGACCTGGTGTGTTATCTAAATATGCTTTTTTTTACCATAGCTAGTTTTGAATCTCTTATTTTTATTTTGGATGCTACAGCTACCTAAGAGGGCTGTTTTGAACTTTGAAAGATGACCTATGCCATCAGTCTAACCGCTTTGCTAATATTGAAAAGGACTCGGCGTCATTTTAGTTTATTGATTATCAATGAAATCTAAGTTATAACTAAATAACATGTTCTTTAGTTGGCAGTTTTGGGTCGCATTGAATAACTGACCTTTTTTGATAATGAAGGACGATTATAGCGATTAGGAGCAGGGTTCTATGTACTGATTGACTTACTTTTGCTTGCTAAAGAGGAATGTAGGTATTAGCAAGGCATTTCTAAATAAAATTTATTATACCTATCTACCATCGGCAATCAAAACACCATTCCGTTTATGATCAATGGTCGGGTTATAAACCCAGCTGCATGGTCCTTATGTGCTTTAAGTGAACACTGAACGATGAGCTGAGCCAAAAGCCATTTTAGGTTGCTGAAGAGTTGACAAATTTTGCTGATAACTTACGAAAGGACACACTGGCTTATGGCTCGTGAAGCGTTTTTGTTTGGAAAAAGTCCATAGATTTTTCGAAGTAGAAGTGTTGAAAGTAGCCCTGGCGATCTGTTCGCATGATTATTAGGCAAATGGCGAACGCTTTGACATCGCAAGTTACTTATTTATGATTATGTATAAACACAATAAATATCACTTGAGATTCATTTATTTAGTTTTGATGTAAGACTTTAAAAACATATGAAAATTATCATTTTCGAAGCGAAAAACCTTATGGTCAAAGTTTGGGTTCAGTTGAACCTAGATATTGTCGAAGTTGTTTTAGGTGGCCGATCATCAAGACTATGTTGAGAAACAGTAGAACGTAACGCACTTTCTGACTTACAACGACACCCAAAATCTGCCCTAAAGTCAGACATACAGCCAGAACCTCAAAAGTTTACATAACACCTTTTCCCATTTTGAACTTCCCCAGTTCCTTTTTACCCCCAGTTTTTTCCCACGCTTTCTTCAGCCACTGCTTGAGATCCATGTTCTTAAGCATATCTGATAGATTTTGACTGCCATCGATAATTTTATTGATGACTGGGTATTCTTATCGATGGCTGCTTTTCATGATGATGGTCGAGTTGTGAGATGTCAAAAACTCAGCTACTTCATCGGGCGTAAAGTATCCAAGCATACCGTACCGAGTCTTATCGACATAGTTCTAAATTCCCTCGCGCATGGCAGTACTTCCTCTACAAAGCGAATAAAGCACAGCGTCAGAACACACTCTGCTGTATTTGAGATTGGCCAGAGAAAAAGGAAAGTGTTCTTTGTGTTCGAGCTTGTGTTTAAGTTCATTTATTAGAACTCCAGGAATAGCCTTCACATTATATTTTTCTCCTAAAAAGTTATGCAAGACAGACATATATCTCTCTTGGTCGTCGATATGAGGACGGATGATGTATGGCTCGCGATCAGGGTTAATAAAAAGATCAAGACTTATTTTGCTTATGATAGGCGGCGATATATGAATGACTAGTTTAACAACTAAATACCTTATTGACTGCTGATTACAACGGCCACATGGTCGTAAGAAATGCCCATGAATCTACGAATCGACTAGTATAGAGAACTGTTGGTTCTTGAAAAGATGACATCTCCTGGTTGCAACTTAGATTTTAGTTAGTTGCTTGTCTGAGGTGTCTAGAAAGCCACTGTGTTGCCATAAGCTGGAGAGTTTGGAGAGACCATCTTGATCAGAATAAGCATGATAGATTGCTGAAGAGCCTGCATGACGTAATATACTATCAACTAACAAAATCAATTAGCTCTCAGAATATAGAAAACAAGCTAACAAATAAATGAATTTGATCTACAGGAAAGTATGAAGTATTTACATCATTTATTTTCGTTGCCTTATTGAGGTATTTACAGTGATATAAGCGAAATATTTAAGTTCTTTTCTGAAGGTATATGGACTAACTTAGCGCTGCGTCCCATATGGCTGAGCGCCCCATCGTAACCCGAACAATCCGACTGCTATGATTCGAGGCTTCCCTTGCTGTAATGAATAGCAGAGGCTTCAAAAAGCCCAGCCATAGTCCTAGGACCCTCAAAGATATCACTATCATATGTGAAAGTCTTTTTAACCTGACTGTTTTCCTTGCTGCTAAACCAACTGTTAGGGATATTTTCGTCAAAAGTCACTTTTTTCTATTTACGTCGAAGACCATTTAGATTATGATCCTTTTTAGACTATTTTTTGCACTCAGGATCTGCCTTTAAAAAAGAGCTGCTTCCTAACTATACACCCCTGACTGAATTTATTTGCGAGATGGCATTGAAACTCTGCTCTTAATTGACTGTCATCGTTCTGTTGCCGTTAATGTTGGACCTACATTATCGAAGCTCATAAGGCTGTTGAGATACGAATCGAGAGGCCTAGGTATTATAAATCGAACTTGAAGCCTTTTTGCGGAAATCAATTGCTTAGATATTTGTTGAAATCTTGAGCGGTCCTGCACTTCTTTAGTTATAACTTGCGATAAAGAGGCTTCTGTTCGATTAATTTTTGATTACTTTTGGCTGATTGTAGACGATTGGATTAGCTAGATTGATCAAGTTAGTGCAGCTACTTGAGTGAACTCTAAAAGGTCTAATCTGAACTGGAGATAGGTAGTTTCTTTGAGAAATAACAGATGGATTCATCTGATATATTATGCTACTGATATTTTCCTTCCGAACAGCTGGATTCATATTAGCAATATTCTTATTATGTACTTGAGTTTCCTTAAGTTTAGAACTAAGACTTATATCGTTTTTATCGATATTTTTTGGCAAAAAACTTTTTAGTATTATCTTATGTTTATGCACGTAGCTGTTTAGGAATCTTAAAACTTCTGAGAAATTACAGTTATTTATTCTACATAAAAATTTTCTTACATATCGCTCTTCGTAAAGCTTTTAATCTAGTAAAAGAAGTCCTCTTTTTAGCTTAATCTTAGTAGCAGCTTAGCTTAGTCAATCACTAAAGCTACGATCAATAGTTACCGACGAAGCCATTACCGACCTTAGCATGGCTAATTGCAATGAGTATTTTTATTTATCCAAGTTCTTAATTATCCTTTTTAGGTGACAAAACATACCTAAAGCCCTACTGCACAGCCTCCCATCTTATTAAATATTTACTTATATCCATCGAGCATACATTTAAGCACTCCAAGTGTTTAGGCGAGATTCAGCATGCCCTTAAGAGTTTAAAGAGAGCATCTTTGCTTTTCGAAAATGATGGCTTCCTTTTGTGGGAGATTTGCAAGACTAAGGATGTCTTCAGTGGTGAGTATCTATCCACTGTTTGTTCTCAAATTGATAAATTTTTGAAGATGATTTTGTGCACAACGCTGAGGGTCCATGATGACTCGAGGAATATAAGGATGATTATTAGTACGCCAACGGTAAAGTTATAGCTGTCTCAGCATGTATTCGGCTGTAGGGCTTGGGAAGTTAGGCTGTTTTGAAGTTTGCTCTTGACCCATATGGAAATTATAATGTTGTAATAGAAATCGCAAATTAAATTGTATTTCTTCGATTTCACACAACAACGAGTATTAAAAAAATATCAATACAAAAAAGCATGTAAGCATTTTATAAAAAAATGATTTAAATAATTAATTTTTATTCGATACATCTATTTTGAATTGGCAATAGATAAATATATTTTACAGAACAATCAGTTTAAATGATAATCAAATATTTTTAGTTGATACAAAAATTATTAATGAAGTCATTTCTAAAAATAGGTGACTTAAATTGACTCGTTATAGCATAAATCTAAAATGTACAAATAGATTAGAGAAAGTCTCATCAACTGTTAGAGACAACTTGCCACCCTCGGTCACCAAGAAATAGACAATTTTTAAGCTGAGCAGTAAGCCATACATCCAACTGAACAGAATGCTCATTTTTAGCATACTTCCAAGAATGATTCTTTGCGACAGATTATCCAGAGAAACTAATAGTCGCCAGAATCTTTACTAAATTTTGCCAATTAGAATAATCGACTCTATAACGAGTCAGGAGCTATAGATTCAGTGCAGGTAAGATAGGCAAAATTTTAGGAAGGCAACCCCATGCATCTCAACAACTATTCGCCTTAAGTTATAGTCTAAAAGCCCAAGAAAAAGGTAGGTCGCCCCCGTAAACATCGGAAAAACAACTAAGCAAGTCCCGTTTCTATATATAATGTCTCTAAATCTTCTGACAATAAACCAGACGGACCTCGACTGGCAATAAAAAGTGCAATCTTAAAACAGGTTTAAACCCCAAAATATATAAAACCAAATTTTAAAGACCAAGAAAATTAGATTGAAGCTTTTAACAATTTTTAATTTCTGCAACGAAGAGCTGTTCGTCGAGGCTAGCAGATAGATCTCGGGGTTATTTCTTTGGCTGAACTAGTAGATTTGGCTCACACTTACACTTTCATCTCCAATTAACTTTACTTCGAATTTCTGAACAACTTCAAATAGTAATCTATAGTCTCATTCATCAATGCTTACGCCGACTAATCCTTGTAATAGTGGGATTTCGCTTAGAACAAGATAACAATATATGATCATCGTCGTCTATCAGAGCTTCTCATAATGATATTTCCTTAACACTTCAAAACCGGCAGCCCGATGTCGCTTAATCCTGAAGTGCATCCTTTTCTAGCCAAGCTTTACTCCCTCAGCGCATAGGATTATAGTAAGATTATGGAAAAAATTGATTCTATCTCAAGAATCAACTGGTGGAAGCCTCTATGCATCAAGTATCGTGGCATTAGTGACACAACATATCAAATTAGATAGCATTCAGCCAAGAGTAAGACAGCAGGTAATCTAAACTAAATAGCTATAAAAATATCAAAGAAAAAAACATAGTCGCCATCAAAACAAGTTGCTTCAAGAAGTCGAAGCAACAGTGTCCGCAAATAAACAGGCATTCGTAGCATGAAAAGAAGCTATTAGTAAATGATTGGAAGCTAAGACTCAATCTCAGAAGATTTTTCTCCTCGAAAAATAAAAAAGGTTAAAGCCAAAAATGACTCTATTGAACCTGTAAAGCGTGGTCGTGGTCGTCCGCCTAAAAATGAACAAAAAAAAATATATGTTCCGGAATCGCCAGTAAAACGTGGGAGAGGTCGTCCACGCAAGCAAGAATGATGATGATTCGCTCGAAAAAATAAAATTTAGGTAAAAATGACTTTTTATTATTTTTTTTTAGTATGCTACAAGCAATTTTAAAAATATTTATGTTGAATCTGATTATAGTGATTTTTTAATTGGGATATAGTTTGAATGAGGTTTGTATTTGATTCAAATAAGTTACAAAATGGATCCCAAGCATCGCATTAGTAACTTGATGACCGGCACAGTCCAGACCCAACTCGATGTGCTCAGCAAACTTCTTAAACAGGTATACCTGTCACTCGAAGTCAAGAATGTCGAGAGCCGTAAGAACCTGGAAAAGTTCATATCGCACATCAGCCACACATCTGTCCAGGTGTCGGGCACTGTGTCTATCGAACTACCAATTATTGCCATCGGTGATGATATCGAAAGAGATATCGGCGATGTTGATCTTATGAACAATTATGGAACTGCAATGGAGTCGTGGATCAACACAATCGTCGAGACTGTAAAACGAGAAAATGACCAGAAAAAGAGAAGCTCACAGACAGCGCTGGCCGAAATCGAACTTTGGAGGTCTAGAAGCGCTTCCTACTCAAATCTAATTCAACAACTTTCACACAAGAGCGTCCAGATCATCCACTCAAGATTGGATGCCTACTGCAAAACCGAAAATGGACTGGGAAACACAGTGGCTGAAGAATTCACTAAGCAAATGAAGCTACTCAGCAAACTCAATGGAGAGGCCAAAGAAAATGTGAAATTTCTCACCACTCTTGAAAGACAATTCAAAAATCTGACTTCTGACTAGGGCTTCCACGTGATCATGGAGACCATTCCCTCTCTTATGAATGGGCTAAAGATGGTGTGGATCATTTCTAGAAACTACAAAAACTCAGAAAAAATGCAGGAATTGATCTCACTTATTACTGACTAGATCGCTGATAAGGTCGAAGCAAACATTCAAATCAGCAAGCTTTTTGACCTCACTGACAAGGCAGAAGCAGAGCTTGTCTACGCCAAAGACCTCATAATTCAAGGCAAAGAAATTCTTGAAAAGTGGGACGCTTAGTTCCAGAGGACTCAAGTGTCCATGGACTAACAGCTCGAAAGATGGGAGTTTCAACCCACTCCTTTAGTTTAGAGATGCAAGTATATGGTCGGAATTCTCAGAGACTTGCTCTAAATTACTTAAAATATGAAGAAATTTTTAGTTTTTTTAGGACCTAACTTAAAGTCAGTGACTGGAAACTCCTAAGGAATCGATAAACTGACAGTGGAGGTTAAAGAATTAGTGATGCCGTTCAAGAACGCCAAATAAAATTTCTTCAAAAAAGAAAATCATCAGTTCTGGGGAAGACTTTACAATGCATTCATTTAGAAGCAGAAACAGCTTTAAATTAACACAATGAAGCTGATAGACGATACATTCAAGGATCTTCGTTCAAGCTAGGGTGCTTTCGACCTGCTCAACAACTTTAAAAACATAGATACGCTGCCCTAAATATCTAAGAGACTTCAGCAAAAATACACAGATGTGCTCAAAAGCTACCATAAAGAGCTAGCAGTTTACAAAGATCTCTATTTGCAAGGCAAGAACAGCTACGAGGGCGGACAAGTTGGACTGGTGATCAGTCGTGGTAAACCTCCAGTTGCTGGAATTATTAGCTGGGCCAAATCATTAATGTCCAGAATGAAGGGACCTATCGTAAAGTTCAACAAAAATGAAGATAAATTCGATAAGGCATTATTTGAAGATATCAAAAGAGATTACTTATAGCTGATTAAGGAAATAGATGGGTACCAGCAGAGCAAGTTTGCAGGATGGTCCGCTAATATCATGGAAAGAGCTATGCAGTTCCTCAAAGAACGTATTCTTATCAAATCAGTGGATAGAGATAACCACTATTAAGTCAACTTCAAAGACGATTTCAGAGTGCTCATCCAATAGGCTAAACAACTTTAGAAAATGAACCACAATATCTCGAAGGCAATCGTGAATATAGCTCTGCAAGAAAAATAATATTATCGCTATATCGACCGACTCAAGACCATGCTTCGATAATACGAATAGGCAGTTCATTCTCTCAATCCGATTGAAAAGAGACTTCTTGAAAATCAAATCAAAATACTAAATAAAGTTATCTAACAAGGTCATTAATCGAAAAACTTGAGCAGTCTAGGCATTAACGATTTTATTGACAATTGTCAGGCAGCTATAAAGCGATTTAATGATATCAAGAAGAAAGTTGCCAAGAGTTCAGGTATGATCGAAGACATTGTGCGCAATATTGAAGAAGCAGTGATTTTAAAGGAGTTCGATTTTGAAGCTAGAAAAGATTCACCCCTTAGTCCATCGTAGTTTAGCTCATATTCTGATTAGCACATGACTAAGACTATCGGGTAGCTGAGTGAGAAATACAAAATCATAGGAGACCAGTTTCTGAAAAGTATTGAATAATTTGTGTTGGGAACAAGCTCAAAGTCACATCCAGTCATGAAGTAGTACTACTATTTTTGGGAAAGAAGAGTCTACAACGCGCTTTTCAAGATGATTCTGAGAGCACTAATATCTTTCAAGTCGTTAGTCTACCAGCCTGTAGGAAATTCTCCCAAGTGCTATCCACTCTTCCAGATTAAGGCTACTTACGAGCACCCTTACTTTACAACCACTCCCAGCTACAACTAGCTCTATGATATTCTCAACAACATTCCTAACAATATTATCGCTTCGACTAAGCATTTCTGGCGTTGGATGGACGGAACTTGTGAGTTCTGCAAAGCCAGCAAGGGCCCTAATGATGAGCAGATTCAGAAACATACTTTCCACACAGATATCGAACAGAATAATATCATCATCAAAGTCAAATTCTTGTTAGGTTTAGGAATCAAAAAAGCTAACGACAGAGCCAGAAAATTCAAGGAAATGTTTGAGCCTGACCCTGAAACCAAAGATGCTAATAAAGAGAACCCAATGTGGGACCCAAAGCACAAACTTGCAGTCGAAAAGCTCAAGGATAAGAATCCACCGACATCCCTTAAATACTTGTAACCAAAGATGGCCAGCTACAAAAATGAATGCGAAAACTATAAAAATATGCCAAAATAAAAAATTGCTTTCTTCTTCTCTATCACTTTCTCTTCGGTTATACACACTTTCAAGAGTCAAGCTGAAAGCTGGGTCGAGCGCTATGGAAATGTATTGAGATAAATAGCCTCAAGAGACCTGTAAGGTATTCAGAAGCTTTTTGGAGAATTCAACTAAAATCTTGATGAAACTCCCACTAATATTGAGGAACTCAAGTCGATTTTAAACAAAATAGCATAGATCAAGACCATGAGTATGATGATGTAATTCCGCATTACTGACATCGTGGAGAAATTCAGAACACTACAGACTTACAAGCAGACAGTAGATCAGTCTTCAGTCGACCAAGCTTTCCAACTATAGCATCATTGGAACTAGCTAGTCCTTAAGGCTAAAAAGAAAGATATTTCTCTGAATAGTTCGAAGCAACTGTTTGCCAAAGAAACTCAATAAGAGGTGGCTGAGTTCAAAAAAGGACTCGTTCTGCTACATAAGCAATACAAAGAAGAAGGTCCTTCTGCCCCTGGAACAAATCTAGATGACGGCCTTCGATTAATCGATTACTATAAAGAAAGACTAAGAGAGCTAAACAAAAGAAAATAAGAACTCGTTTTGGCTGAAAAATTATTCAATTTGGATATCTCTTCATTCCCTGAGTTAGTTGCAATCGATGTGGAAAACAAACAGCTTTAACCCCTTTATGATCTTTACAGAGATGTTAAAGGCACCATTCGCGATTATTCTTCTATGCTTTGGCTCAAACTAGATGCCTAAGGACTTAAAAAAATATTTGACAGACTTTACTTGAATATGAGAAAGAGATTTTCAAATGCATATCCTTCAGGAAGTCTGGGATATGGAGTATATACTCAACTTAATGAAAAAATAGTTGCATTCAAAAATTCCATTCCTTTAATTGAGCAATTAAAAAACCCTTCAGTTGTGGACAGGCATTGGTAAAAATTGGTGAAACTGACTGGTAGCAGCAGCTGGGATTCCTCGATTAAATCGATGACACTGGACCAAGTTTTTGCTCTGAAACTTTAACGTTACTAAGAGGCTGTGCTGTAGATCGTTAATGAGGCCATTCAGTAGTTCAAGAATGAATAGGAGCTCAATCAGATTTAGCAAGTGTGGAAAAAAGAGAATTTTGATCTTGCAAAATACAAAAAGGGTAATGACGATAGAGGCTGGGTGCTTACCAATGTAGACGAAAAGAAATTACTTTTAGAAGACCAGTTGGCAAACTTGCAAACAGTTGCCTCAAGCAAGTATGCTGGAGCTTTTAGCGCTAGAATTAGATACTGGTAGCGAGGACTCAATTTAATTTCTGAATGCATCGATACCTGGATGCAAGTTCAGAAGAAATGGATGTATCTTGAAGGCATTTTCATCGGAAACGAAGATATCAAGCAACAACTCAAAGAGTAGAGCAAAAAGTTTTAAAAGAACAACGCAGCATTCAAGAAAGTTATGGAGACGACAGCTAAGAGTCCCAACATATTTGCAGTCTGCGTGACGTACGAAGGCAGACTAACTGAACTTAAAACTCTCTCAGAAGAACTAGATCGCAGACAGAAGAGTCTTTCTGAATATCTTGATTCCAAAAGATTCGTCTTCTCAAGATTTTATTTCTTGTCAGACGAATATTTGTTAGCAATTTTGGGTTCTTCAGACCCAGATGCAGTGCAACCTCATATGTTGAAGTTGTTCGACAACTGTAAAGAGCTAATTTTTTCAAAAAGTAAAATTGTAATAGGTATGGAATCTGACGAGGGATAGAAATTCAACTTGAAAGATATAGTAAAACCAGAAGACCTGCCTGTTTAGATTTGGATGACTAAAGTGGACTTAGAGATGAAGAAAACTCTGCATCGTATAATGAAAGAGTCCGTTTTCAAGTACGGCAGTCAGGAGAGAATCGCCTGGGTGCTTTAAAACCTAGGAATGATATCGATAGCAGGCACTCAGATCTGGTGGACCTGGCGAGTTTAGGACGTGTTTGACAAAGTGAAGGCAGGCAACAAGTATGCTATGAAACAGGAGTCAGCTAAACAGACAAAGGATCTAAACGATTTGATCGATCTAGTCAGAACTGATCTGAACTCACAAGATCGTAAGAAGATTAATGCCCTTATTATCATCGACGTACACGCAAGAGATATCGTCGACCGTTTCGTTAAGGATTCTATTCTAGACAAAAGAGAATTCGAATGGTAGTCGCAGCTCAGATTCTACTGGAACCAATCTATTAACGACATCATTATCAATCAATGCACTGGTACATTTGCATATGGTTATGAGTACGAAGGACTTAACGGACGATTGGTCATCACTCCACTCACAGACAGATGTGTCATGACTCTTACGACTGCTCTTACCTTTAAGCTAGGAGGATCCCCTGCTGGTCCTGCAGGAACAGGCAAAACATAAACAGTCAAGGATCTTGCAAAGACACTGGCGATTCGTTGCTGTGTGACTAACTGCAGTTAGGGTCTAGACTATTAGGCCATGGGTTCGATTTTTTCAGGACTAGTCATGACTGGTTTCTGGGGTTGCTTCGATGAATTCAACAGAATTTCTCCCTAGGTGCTTTCAGTCGTGTCAGTTCAGCTCAAGACCATTCAAAACGCCTTAGCTAACTAGAAGAAAACCGTGTAGATGCTTAAGAAAGAACTGAATTTGAAGTCAACTGTAGGAATTTTTGTGACTATGAACCCAGGATATGCCGGTAGAACTTAATTGCCAGACAATCTTAAAGCTCTCTTCAGACCTGTGACTATGATTGTACCTGATCTAAATATCATCTGCGAAATCATGTTGATGAGCGAGGGATTCAACGAAGCTCGTATGTTGGCCAAAAAAATGACAGTTCTCTATAAACTAGCTAGCGAACAGCTCTCTAAACAGTTTCACTATGATTTCCAGCTAAGAGCCCTTAAGTCAGTGTTAGTCATGGCAGGTCAGCTCAAGAGATAGGACCAGACTCTTCCCGAAGAAGATACACTTATGCGAGCTCTCAGAGATATGAACATCCCTAAGTTTGTGTATGACGATGTGCCTCTATTTAAGGGTCTAATCGGCGATTTGTTCCCAGGCATGGATCCAGTCAGAAAACCCTACTAGAAAAAAGATAGAATTAAATAAATTTGTGATTCTTTGGGACTTCAGCCCTTACCTGACGACAACCAGATTGACAAAGTAGTGCAACTTTTTGAAACTATGGGCACTCGTCACACTACTATGGTCGTCGGACCTACAGGAGCAGGAAAAAGTTCAGTCATTTAAGTGCTTAAAAAAGTGTAAGGAGCAGTCATTTACTCCATCAATCCGAAGGCTATAACAGTTACTGAGCTCTATGGTGAAATGAATCCTCAAACAAGAGAATGGACTGATGGTCTTTTATCTAAAACATTCAGAATTGCTAACTAGAAGCCTGCGCCTGGTCGATAGTAGCCTCGTTGGATTTTGTACGACGGAGATGTGGATGCAGTGTGGGTCTAAAATATGAATAGTGTGATGGACGACAACAAGCTGCTTACTTTGATCAACGGTGATCGTATCCGTTTGGAAAAGTTCTGCAAAATGTTATTCGAAGTGTCAGACCTTCAATACGCTTCCCCTGCAACTATCAGTCGCTGCGGTATGGTCTACGTAGATCCTCGTAATTTG
>Ga0169931_10005137_pt1 | contig 20055 bp, 7 predicted proteins | sample Kivu_15m_20L_FD_129675 | JGI IMG/M metagenome (GOLD analysis project Ga0169931, IMG submission 129675) | Freshwater microbial communities from Lake Kivu, Western Province, Rwanda to study Microbial Dark Matter (Phase II) - Kivu_15m_20L... | ecosystem: Environmental > Aquatic > Freshwater > Lake ... | reverse complement strand
TTCGCTATGTTGAAGTCCTTAGTCGAATCAAGGTAAATATCAAATCTCCCCATAAATTTCTTAAAATCTGGTACAATCTAAGTCTCGTATTTGTTACTTGTCCATCAAACGCGACCGGATGAGCGATCTGAAGCTCCTGTCTGGGTATTGATTTTTTATCGCACCAAATGGCCGATAATCTTAGTATATCGCTGACTTCCATACCGTTTAAGGTTTTTATCAACATGTAGCAAGATACATAGCTATCGTATCTTAAAAAAGCCTGACAAGCCTGTATCTGAAGACTTATAACTTTTCCGAATTTGCTAGCCACACTGAGCAAATCTTCATAAGCAAACTACTAAGCTACCTAATGCCGATGTCTTATTGAAAAAAGTTGTATTTTTACAACCGGATCTGCTACTAAAGCATCCTTTATATGGATTTTTTTACATTTTGAGGGACCGCCTAAGCAATTCTATTTCTAAAATGATGATCTCTCAAAAAAAGCACAAGCTTTTCTTGATTAGTCAAAAGAGGGTTTATAACTTTAAGAATAGGAAAAGTTGCTTGAAGTGCTACAAGTTTGTTATTGATTATTTAGTCGTCGTCGCTATCAATCTAAATCACTATAAAGGATACTAACTGCTATACGGTCTTGATGAGTTCTTTTGTATCGCTGCTGGGGCCACTGGAGGACTCGTTTTATGAGTGATCGCTCATTTATTATATGATCCATATAGCATGCTGTATATTTTATTTTCATTACAAGCATATATGTCAAAAGTCAAGCTCAGACGAGTTAACTTTCTGAGTCTTTATAAATTATTTTGATTCGTAAAAATATATTATTTGTAATGTCTAATATTTGGATGATTTTTTGTTTCTCTATCACTATCTCATCAATAGCTTTTGATGGGCGACACAAGCTCTGGTTACTTGGCAAGGGATATAGCAATCTGGATTCAAATTTGCATGATATGGCCATGGAATTTGATATCTAATAGTTCCTCTTGATCCACCAAGTTCAATAGCCCAATAGTTGTTGCCTGATGCCCAGCCGTCGAACAATAGTTGATGATGTCCAGGACAAACCATGATATCTCCTTTTTCAAGCTTGTCTTTTGATACTTTTTTGCACCAACCTTGAGGAATCAAATCTCCAGAATAAACTCCAGGCTTTGGGAAAAGCCATGCGTAACCTACAACTCCTTAACAACCTTGAACATATCCATCAGTTTTAGCACTCGCATTATAAGGTACATTGGCTTTTACCCACTACATGCCTCGGCCAATCGCGTCAGCTCGGTTGACACATGCTAGGGATAACGTGATGAGAGCAGCAATCAAAATCGACTTCATTTTCTAACTTTATTGAGTATCAAAAATATAACTTTTGGAGCCACTATATTTAGAACGATTGCAGGCCCTTTCTTAAAATTTATATTCTCTGATAAAAAGTTATAATAAAATAAGGGAATGCGCTTCCCCTTCTAAAGACTCTTAATTTTTCTAAACATTAACTGATTCTTTACAATATATATTTGGATATTTTTTTTTTATTTTATGATGAAGCGTGTTTAATTTTTATGGATATTTTTGATGATTTTTAACATACATGCAACAACATAAATCATAAAAATTCTTTAAATTGTTTTGTTTTGATAGACTTTATTTTGCAAAAAATATGTGATAAAAATTTATTACAAAAAACACACAAAAAGGTGAAAAATCTTTAAAATATTTTTTAAAAAAACTAGACTAATACACTCAAAAAACCATTCAACTTTTTGCTTAAAATATAAGTAAGTATTCAGGAAACCTTAAAAAAATCTAAAAGACTCAATTTAAAACATAAATTTTTAAGATTTTTTTACCTTCAAGAATAAGAATCATAGTTACATAACTTACAATAAGAATTACCCAAAAAATTTTAATCAATATTTTTTTGATCAGAAAAATTAATTTTTCTGATGATTTACATAGGGAGATGGTACTTTAAATCACTTAATATCGTTTTTTATTACAATTAATTAAAGCAAATTCTTATCGGAAAATGCAAAACACCTCCGAAAAAATACTCATAGACAGTAGCGCAATGAGAGACTCAGTTGCCAAAAGTCCTATCGATATTGTCTTTCAAAATATTGTTTACACAATTGAGGTTGAATCTAAATAGCAGACTTCATCTCTACCATGCAAGACCCAGTACGAACCAAAACAGCTTCTCAAAAACATTTCAGGAATTTTCAGAGCTGGAAGAGTCAGCTCTATCATGGGTGCCTCAGGAGCAGGAAAGACTACTTTGCTCAATGTGCTCGCATGCAGAGTGCCGCGCAAAAATCTCTAAGGTTCAGTCTATGCCAACAGCCTAGAGTACCGTTTCGAGGAGTTCGGAGACTTTGCGAACTACGTCATGCAGGCCGATGTTCTCATGCAAACGTTGACCGTTAGAGAAACTCTGGAGTTCGCAGCCAATCTGAAATTGAATATCCCGTCAGAGTAAAAGAAAAAAGTTATTTAAAATTTGTCGAATTAACTTAAACTAGAGAAGTGTCTTGATGTTAAAGTAGGAGGAACCTTAATCAAGGGAATTTCTGGTGGTTAAAAGAAAAGAACTTCAATAGCCTTTGAATTGATAAGTGATCCTCAGGTTCTTATGTTGGATGAACCTACTTCGGGACTCGATTCATTGACTTCTTACATCATAGTTCGATATATGAAGCGACTAGCCTAGACGAGAGGAAAGACGATCATCATGACCATTCATCAGCCTAACAGCGACATTTACGCACTTTTCGACGATCTGACTCTGATGGTGGAAGGCAAGCTGATCTATCAAGGTGATAGCAAGCGTGCTCCTGATTATTTTGGTCGCAACTTCAGTCTCCGAGGGCCTGCATTTTCGAACCCAGCAGATTACTTCATGTCGATCATGCATCAAGAAGACAAAAAGAATGTCTAAAGATACCCCGTTTACTTCCAAAGCTATGAAAAAGAAATCGCTCCTCAAGTTAAATCTCTTATAGATAACAGATCAGTTACATAAATACAAAAAAGAACAGTCTAAGTGTCTACAGGCACATCTTTCTGCACCCTTCTTTGGCGAGACTACACCAACACTGTCAGAAACCCTATGATGATTCAGCTAAGAATCATTCAAACCATATTTTTGGCTGTTTACATCGGAGGACTCTATGCTCGCTTTACTGGAGATTACTTCTAGGAACAAAACTGGCGAAGTCTCACTGGTTTCTTTTTCTTCATTGCTATCAACAACATGATGATGGCTCTCGTGCCTGTCACCTTGGTTTTTCCTCTTGAAAGATAAGTCTTTTTGAAAGAATAGGGTTCAAAAATGTACACGACTCTTCCCTATTGGATGGCTCACAATATCATTTAGCTTCCTTACTTGATCATTTTCCCTTTGATATCATGCCTGATCATGTATTGGTTTGTCGGTCTGTCTTCAAGTGCCTAGCAATTCTTTACTTTATACCTGATAACATATCTGATCTATTTCAACGGAGCATCTTTCGGCTTGATGTTAGGCAGCATCATCCTCGATGCTAAGTCTATTTCGACCATCACTCCTGTCATATTGCTTCCCGTCGTGCTTTTCTCTGGTTTCTTTAAAAACAGAGACAATTTGCCAAGATGGATCGGGTGGCTTGAGTATATTTCGCCAATCAAGTACACTTTTACATCCTCTTTGGAAAACTAGCTGCTCTATGTCAGCTCAAGAGTTGGAGAGCTCAATTTCGATGTGAGTCTCTGGGCCAGTGTGGGCATCCTAGTCGCCATGGGTATTTTCTTCAGACTTCTGAGCTTGTTTTTCCTTTGGGCTTTGAGAACCAAACTCGAATGATTAAGATTCATTATTTTATTACAAATCATCTATAAATATACTCAAATGATACTAATAATATGATATTATTTTTGATTTTATGAGTTTTATTCAAATATTAACTTATAAAATATCGAAAAATGAAGTAAAAAAAGTGATTTTGAATCTATCCTAATAAATACAGCTATATATGTATACCAAGAATAATCGTCGTGCATTTTTTTGTCAATTATATAATTCTTCATCCAATAATGAGCGTCGCTTCATAAAGGTTTCTCGTTTAGAACTAAACTAGAACCGCTATTGACCCAGCGTAAAACATTGACATCGTCTTTGAAAACATAGTCTATACAATCAAAGTTAAAAGCAAAGAGCAGTCGTCTTGTCTGCCATGCAAGAAGAAGTATGTTCCCAAACAACTGCTTAAAAATGTTTCGGGGATTTTCAGGGCAGGACGAGTCAGTGCGATCATGGGTGCTTCTGGTGCTGGCAAGACTACTTTGCTCAATGTAATTGCATGCAGAGTTCCCCTTAAAAATCTACAAGGTACAGTTTACGCCAATAACCTACAATATCACTACAAGCAATTTGGAGACTTCGCTAACTATGTAATGCAGACTGATGTTCTCATGCAGACACTCACAGTCCGATAGACTTTACAGTTCGCAGCAGATCTCAAGCTTAATTAGTCGTAATAACAAAAGAAGAAAGTTATTAAAAGTTTAGCAAGATAGCTGAAACTGTAAAAATGTCTTGATGTGATTGTCGGAGGCTCGATGATCAAAGGAATCTCTGGAGGCTAAAAAAAGAGGACTTCGATTGCTTTTGAGCTCATGAGTAATCCTCAAGTGCTTATGTTGGATTAGCCGACCTCAGGACTCGATTCTTTGACATCTTATATTATTGTAAGATATATGAGGAGACTTGCTAAGAAAAGAGGAAAAACTATAATCATGACTATACACAACCCTAACACCGATATTTACGATCTTTTTGACGATCTAACTTTGATGATCGATGGAAAATTGATATACCAGGGCAGCAGCAAGCTGGCCATGGACTATTTCGATCGAAACTTCAATCTAGTAGCCCCAGAGTACTAAAATCCTGCTGATTTTCTCATGTCCATTATGCATCAATAAGACAAAAACAACGTATAAAGATATCCTGCGTATGTCTAGAGCTTCTAACGATAAATTTCTCCACAAATACTGACCTTGATAGCTGACAAACACACGGCTGATATTAAAAAAAAACGAAGGTAAGTGTCTTGGGCGACTACATTTTGCACTTTGCTCAGACGAGACTTCACTAATACTTTCAGAAATCCATTGTTGGTTAAATTAAGGTTGCTTCAGACTGTAGCCTTGGCTATCTTTATTGGAGGTTTGTTCTTTAGATTTACAGGAGACTACTTTTAGCAACAAAACTGGCGAGCTCTTAGTGGATTTTTTTTCTTTCTTGCTGAAAATAATCTTATGGCAGCCTTAGTGCCTGTAGGTCTTGTCTTCCCTATATAAAGACAAGTTTTTCTAAAAGAATAAGGTGCCAAACTGTATTCAACATTTCCTTACTGGCTCAGCCACAACCTGATAGAACTTCCTTTTTTGCTCATTTTCCCTTTAATAACTTGTTTAATCGTCTACTGGTTCGTCGGACTTTCTTCAACTCCCGAACAATTTTTCATTTTTTACCTCTTCAGTTACCTTATGAACTTCAATGGAGCTTCTATTGGTTTTCTGTTGGGAAGTGTGGTTCACGACGCTAAATCGATTTCGACGATATCACCACTTATAATGATGCCAATCATACTTTTCTCAGGGTATTTCAAAAATCGAGCGAATCTACCTGCTTGGAACGGATGGATTTAGTATCTATCGCCTATTAAATACTGTTTTTCAGGGTCTTTGCTTAACTAAGTGCAATATGTGGATTCCAGGGTCGGATAGTTTAATTTTGATGTAGGAATATGGGCAAGTGTAGGCATTCTGATAGGAATGGGGATATTCTTTCGACTTGTAAGCTTATTCTTTTTGTGGTTTCTAAGGTCCAAGCTCTAATGATCATAACACTTATTTTTAAATTATAAATCAAATAATTTTGTTTCGAAAATACAAATATGATTAATAGTTTAATTCTGTTGAAATTTACAGTTAATAGCTATAACTATGATTAGATGGCAATATGCTCAATCAACGAATACGTAAAGCTTGTTCAGCTTCTTGATATCAGCTTCGATTTATCCCAACTGCCTCTCATAGTCCTCTTTTCTTCGCTTAGAACCAGTAGTGTCCACCAGTCTTACATGAGTATGCTTCTGGTACTCGTGGTTTACCTAGCTCCACTTTCTCTTCAGGCCTTCTCTAAGTTCTCTTACTTCTTCCTCAGAAAGAACGTTTCTTACTATAACATTATATACCTTTATTGACTGTTTCTTGAATGTAAATTTTGAATCATAGTGTACTCATTCTGAATACTGCTTTTGATGTTATTCAAGTATTGAGGTGTTTGACCATAATTTTTCTTCTAGAGCCAGTTGGTAGGTTCTGGTGTTTTTTTTGAAGTCGAAAGAATGTTTTCAATAGCGTTGGCTACAATAAAATTTTTGCCTGATCGCTGACCGTGAATAGGTCTTTAGTGTGCCTTTGGTACCGATTATTTCTTGTATGTCGCATCGTAAGAGAAGCCGTGAACTAAGTAAGGGCTGGTCTACCTGGAGGAAGGGTCTAGTTCCCCATAGTTCCTGTTTGTTTTTTCAAAAAAGTTGTAGGCTAGGGCTTTCTATCTCCCTTGACATGTCCAAAAGTCTTCGAGAGTCCATGTTCGGTATGCGCTTATAGTCCAAGTTAGTAGTTGCCTGCAAGATTAGAATTCTTTTTTATTCGATGTTTACAATAGGCTTCGAAGTGGTATGCAGACCAAAAGTTGTGCCTGTGGGTCGGATATTTGGAGGATATTTTGACTTGTAAATGGGTTATTTAGGCGGAGGGTTGTATTATTTAGGTATGATGTTGTAGATTGACTACATGGGTTTAATTTATTACAAAATACAACTAAAAGAATGAGGTTTAAATCAATCAGCCTCTTCAAAAATTTATAAACAAAATTCATAATTAAAGACATGAATGATTAATTAAGGTCAGGAATGATCACAGGCTAATGCCTAAAAATTACAAAAACATCCTATCTTTTTCTTCAACTTTTCGATATTTTTTTTGCTTAGGAGGCTCAATCTATATTACTCTGATTTTTTTTATCTACTACATATTCAGCGAAGTCCCTCTTTTTTCTTATTGCTACGCCTTAACAGTTCCTCTTGGATTCGGACTCACATTGTTTCTCGAAGGTGGTATAATTTGCTTAGATTTACCTTATGATTTTTTGTCTTCTTTACTTGAGCCCCATTTGTCGTTCTTTTTGGGAGAAGGCGACACCATCCTCGCACTTCCGCTTCGGCTTAACTTTTTCTATGCACTCATCGAACGACGCATCTGAATCTACTTGCCAACCTATTCAGACTGCTTAGATAAAAATTATTTGTATGAATTTCTTGGCTACAGAGTCGGGACCACTACGACTGGCTAAGACTTGTTTTCTTAACTGATTTTAGAAAGATTTTATGTTTTTAAGTTGAGATTTGCAGGCTACGAGTCAAAAACATTTCGATGAGTTGATTATTCCTTATCGCTGTGAATAGATCCAGATCCGTGTATAGATCCTGACCCTGAAGTCGAAGGAATCAAAGGAAAATGCTCTTCTAGATTGATTTACTATATAGCTGATCGATCTTGAGGCACTTTAGGTCCAGAAATCTCCTTTACAATGAACTCTTGATACGCTCCAGAAGGAATATTCTAGTATGACCCAAGGTCTTTGAAACAAATAGCTTAGTATGGTTTTATGAGCAAGTCTGAAACTTTGTTCCATACGTTTGTTTTTGCCTTAATGGCGTTGATTATCTGCTAGTCTTTTGGTTGAACTCCAGAATAAATTTTAAGAATTCTCATGAAATGACCAAAATATCCTTTTTTCTTTATCTATTCAAAAAGTTTTGCCTAAGGAAACAAAGCAAGCACTCTCGAAGCTGTGATCTAAATGATGTCAACTTCGCAAAAAAGATGCCGTTTGTATTCTTAATAGATTTTTCGTTAGCTGATGAAAACATGGTAGAAACTCTTTTATATGAGCATATGAAGAATGTTATTGCTAGGATGTCTGAGAAGCAGATCTATAAGTCCGTTAAAGAAACGACAGTCGCAAATTGCTTTAAAGACTCGCATACTGGCTATCGAAATGCAATGACAAAATACCTAAATAAGCTTAAAAGTACTTAGAGAAGTCTATAGTAGTACAAGGTAATGTGTGGAGCAGTAAGCACTCTTTGAAGCGCAGCTGGCAAGAAAATAACCATCTAGTTAATCATCGGTTGATGCTATAATCTTTCCGCTGCCTTTTTCGCCAACTAATGATTATTCTCATCAGTATTGTGTGAACTAAAACTGTAGTAATTGATCAAAGAAATGAAGTATGCCAGTCCCGGAAAAGCGTGCTAGTTGTTGCGCTTGATCAGTTACATCATCACTTTTGTGCCTTATGTGTCAGCTATTGTATCAATCATAGCTTTTCCCTCGACTATCAAATAGTATTTGTCTATGGTTTATATTAAAACTGCGCATAGATTTTATATGATTGGGCCACTGTTAGGTCCATTAAATTTAGATTCCTATGCAATTTTACGAATAATAGCTTTAATAACGTCTTTTTTGACTGAAAGTTTATCCTAGTTTGCTGATATTTTGTTAGTATCAAGGTTCAAAAACAGCTGAATCGTGTTCGAGATGGCCATATGGTCTGAATGCGCTATAAGTTTATGAAAAACTCCAGGATTGTTATACACTCGATCGACTGCTTACTGATACTTGTTATTCAAAATACACAGATTTGCTCTAAAAAAGTAACCAGCTAGCAAAGGAAGTATTTCGTTCTGATCGAGAATGGTGAACATTAAGTCGAAGTTGAGCATGTTTTTGCCTGGACTTTATTTGAAAAATGCGTTCAGAATGCATGTAGTTTCGGTTTAGATCAATTAGATGGTCTGTAAAGGTAATTTGTGTTTGCGCTATTAGCTGTCCATGGGTGAAGGAGGTTGAGTAAGGTAGGTAATCGCTTAGAGAATCAGATTGGGTTGATTAGTTATATAGTCGAGCAGCTTCGGGTTATAGGTCTTGAGCTATTGGAGAAACTACGGAACGCCTAATAACTGCTGTAAAGAAGGTTGCGACTATAAGAGAGACTAAAGTTGTTTGTATGTATTTTTGCTATACCAGCTCGCCATGATAGAAAATATTATATAGGGAATACATAACATGAATAAATCGCATCATACTTATATCATTTATTTTGCAAAAACATTCACTTTGCTTATGCGATTATGGATTCTTGACGATGCGATCTAACGAGGTTTTAAGGATACATTTTTATCTGACTTAGGTATGTCCATGTACTTACTTTTCACTGACTTTTGATTTTTTTATTGTTTTTTCAAGAAAAATTCATTTTTTAGTTGTAAATTTTTGAAATTTAGAGCCAGTTTTGACTGTTGTTTCGGTTTGAGTTCTGCAAGGATCATCTTGAAAGACTTAAATTTTTATTTTATGCCCAAAAGCTCAATATTGCGAGTATTACTCATTGAAAAGTTATGTTGTCGTTTTCTCATTGATTCTTTCCTTGATTAAATCATGCTAAAGTCTTTAAAAGTCATCAATTTTTAAGGTATAAGCTACGGAGATGACACTGACGGAGAATAGTTATTTACAAAAGAACTGCACCTTGCCGTTCTCACTATCGAAGTAGGAAAGAAATTGTACATCTAAGTCGACGATTTAATAGAGGCAGAGTTGCTTGAAATACACGAGGCTACGCTCATAATATTATTGCATGTAGTAATAGCGATCCGGATTATCACAGTAAAACATCAATCGTTCACTACACTTCGTATAAGAAATATGCTGTTTGTTGTAACTCGCCAGACCTTGCACTAAGACCGCGATGGATTTTTTCTTCAAATTGACACTTACGCCCATACATCAATTCCAGATATAAATCATGATCGGAGCTGCTATCTTTCTTTCGGCAAAAGTTTTTGAGAATTAAAGGAAAATAAGAGATATTTTGAATATGACTTTCGCAGTTACAGCAGTTCATCGAGCTGTGCATCAACAAAATTAAGAAGGAGGAAAAATGAATGTATCTTAGCTCGTGAAGCATACAGATTTGGGAGAAAATATTAAGCCGAGTTATTCGGTCAACAGTATTGATGTCTGAATCAGATTACAACGAGTTCAAAGGACGCATTTTATAAGCAGAACAGCATCTTCTGAGAGTTTTGGGCTTCGATTTCAGTCAATCAGAGCACAATCTGGCAGATTTAAAGACATTACTTGTGCTTATAGACCAACTGCGACGTACTTTTAAACCTATTTAGTGTCACCTGTAGCAGCTCAGACAGTCCTCAATACATACAACGATCTTCCTTTCACAGGACTCGAAAAGTGGCTAGCAGGCTTGATCTACTTCGGCTACGTGGTCGGCTAGGCTGCATAAGCACAAAAATAAGTTAGCTAGACCACAATAATCGCCTAGAATGAATGGTAGACACTTTTTTGCACTAAGATAAGCAAATTACGCAACTACGCCACCAAAATAGTATAACACTACTAATAAAAAATGCAAACTAAATAAAAAACTTCAAAAAAATGATCTATTTTGTGATTAAATTATAAATTATATATAATCGATGGGCTGTTCACAATAAAAACCAGTGGCAGAGCCTCTACAAATAAAAATTCCATCTACAGAACAAGTTGTGCATAATACTGCGATTTAAATCGATTAAGTCGTTATACCTGTCTAAAGCAATCAGGTTCTTTTTTAAGATTAGTTTGGGTCAGGATATTAATCTTAAGGAGAATCTCAAGCAATAGATAAAATACAGAAAAAATAGTAGAAAATAGTATAGAACTCATAATAGTAAAAAGAAGAAGAAGAATCTATTTCTAGTTCTGAGAAAGAAAGCGAAAAAACACCATAAAGATAAGAAATCTACAAATAAGAGCCTTAACCTGATGTGGTCTATCATAGAGAAGAAACATAACAAACCGCAATATAACAAAAATAACCACTTTAGAAGACAAAAACTATAGAAAATGTAGTAACCCTTAAAGGAAAACTATAGTAATGTGTAAGTTTTAGACAACTCACACAAGTTTTGCAACAAACATTAAAATAAAATAAACTTTATTCGATCATCATAGATGTCAAGTATGTCATCAAAATGACCTAAGAGTTCGAAAGATGCTACTTAAACGTCTCCCAGAAAGATTAATTAGTAAGTCTTATACATTCTTATCTGAATCGATCTGTCGCAGAACATTAATCACCTTCATCTTCGGAATAGTTGGCTGCATTCACTACTGATTTAGCTTCAAAATGGTACAGATTACGTAATGATATTCATGTAATGAATAAAAAGTATCTTCAAGTGTTGGATTTTATTTGTCGAAAAAAAGAAGGTGAAGCTCGCACATATTAACAATGTTTTTTGGATTTAAAATTCGATCTAAGTCCCTAATAGGCGGGAATTGTATGTTCGGTGGTTCTGAAAATGATGCGAGTAAGCTGGAAAAGCTTTTATTTTTTAACCGCGTATCTCGAGGCAAGCGCATATCAACTCCAGAAACGAAATGTTCCTTTAATTTAGATCAACGGAAAAATTAATCAGGCTTTGCAAATCGGGATTACACTTAGCGGAGTTCCGTTCAAGCGATAGCAAGAAGGTCCTATAATTAGCAAACATAATACATTTAAGACAAAAGGATATCGCAAACAGTATATTGAAACTACAAAAATACCGAAATCAGATCTTCTTAGTGTGATTGATAGTCACATCATAAACTCAGCCAAGGAAACAGTCAAATCTGCTAATTTGTTAGATAAACTGACTTAGATCTGTAAATAGTACGGAAGTGATATACAAACAATACTGTACTAAGACAGCAAATTCGGTCTGATTAGAGCCAGACTGAGCATTTTAGACGCCGCTATATAAAAAATTGACCTCTAAAAAAGAGTACTCTAAAACTTATAATTTAGTATAGACGAGCAGATAAACTAATAGCTTGCCAATTATTAAAAGCAGTTTACTCAGATAATCGGAATGCTAAGCTAAGATGTTTAGTTCAAAATCAGCAATTTTGTGATCTTGAGCTGTCTTTTTGACAATATTGGAGCCCTGAATACTTGTGCAGATCGACTTAAAGAGGTAATTTAGAAAGAAAAATACTCTTTGACATAGATCGTCAACACTTTGAACAGCAACAGCCAATCTGCATTTGTCATTTTCAGAATTTCAATCCAAAATAAAAAATTTTAGATCCACTTGCTTTTTAACTATAATCTTCCAAAACTAATATTCAAAGAGCAAATAGATTTTATGACCTCATAAAAACTTTTTAGTCCTTTAACAGCTCTAAAACTTATTAACGAAGCTAAAGCCAAACCTTATTTTGAGTAATTAAACTCAGTAATAGCCGGCAATCTATCTTTGCGAGCCAGAACGAATTTGAAATAAAATACTACTTTTTAGATCGCAGGAAGAAGTTTTGAGTAGCTGATTACTCTTTTGCCTTTTACACTTGATTGTTCACCGCAGTAGCAGAGTTTTCAATAAGAAAAATAAAGATTAATTGAAATTTTAAAATAGAGAAAAGAAGATTAAAAATTTAACTTTTTGGCACATCAAAGAAGTCGAAGAGATGCGCAATTCAAATAAACTGTCAATTAAAACTCTCAAGCCCTCGAGTAATACACTCATGCTTGCCATCTGCTATCAATATACAGGCAACCTAGTATACCGAAATCGCCCAAAAGAGTTTCCCTCATAAAAAGTTCATCAAGCTTAAAATTAGCCATCACTGATGATAAACCCAAACTTAACGAAACATAAACATTAGTTTTTTGCTTGCTACGCGTTGGAAAACTCTACATTCATAAGGGCAACTACGACAAAGCTATCGAAAGTTATCAATAGTGTTTAGAATAGTGCAAAAACGAATCTTTTTCATTGAATAAAAAATTTGTTAGCTAAGCTTAGGCAGGCATGGGCTGGTGCGAGTACAAAAAGGGATACTATAGTAAAGCTATCGATATTTTTCAAAAATGTATTAGAAATTTGCCACAACAGTCTTCTAAATAATAAAATCGTTTGCTGATTCTGCTCAAAAATATGACAAACGTCCTAAAAGATCAGGGAATCAAACACTAGGCTCTCAAGTATAACGAAAAGTGTTTGAATATAGTAAGGAAGTAAAAAGGTGAAAAAAGCTTCGAATTAGTTTAATTTTTAAGTTTCAATGTCGACATTCTTGAGTCCATGGGAGACCTTGAAACAGCTATACAAGAACAAAGTGATATTTTAGACATAATTGCATAGACAAAGGGCAAAAATACTGTATAGTTTGCTCAAAATCTCAAACGAAAAGGACAGCTTTCTCGAAAATTCGGACTCACACCATCTGCTTTATAATTATACCAAAGAAGTATAAGAATTAAAGAAAATCTTTATGGTAGTAATAGCTTGCATTCTGTAAAGTAATTTGTGTTTACAGCGTAGGCAAATAGCAGTCTTCAAAGATACTAAATCGCTATATAAGATCTGCTTACTTGTGTGTCTATTCTGGAACAATAAAAAAACAAAAGAAACAGTTAAATAGCTGATCTGTACTTTAAAATTGCATAAAATTATGAGGCAGACTTAAACTACAGTCAAGCGCTTAAATACTATCAACAGTGCCAAAATATAAGAGAAAAAATTGCAGAACACGATGTAAGTAGCTATCTAAGTCTTATCCAAAAAATAATAAGCATACTCGGAAAGCTCAAAAATATAAGCTAACAAAGTAGATACCAAAAACTGTATGCAAAAGTCAACAAAAAAGAAAGCGGCAACTAGAGTGTCAACCATTTTCAGAATCTTAACAAAATAGCTCAGAAATCGTTTGAAAGGGGTAACTATCCATTAAGTCTCAAATATTTGAATAGATGCTTAGAAATCACCAGAAAATAGGGCAAAGATGGCACGCTTGAGTAAGTCTAACTTTTGAAGAAAATTGCTAATATTAATTGCATTCAGGGCTAGACTAGCAAATCTATACAGCTTTTAGACGGTTGTCTGTAAATTTTACGATAGAAAAAGGGTTCTGAAAGTTTCGAAATTGCATAAGTATACGTCCAGTTAGGAAAAGCCTTCACATAAGTCTAAGATTTTTCATAGGCTGCAAACCACTTTCAAAATGCTCTTTCTTTATGTTAAAAATACAAAATAAAATACTACGACTACGCTCACGCTAGCTTCGGACTGGCAAACTGTGAATTCCTCCAAGGAAAGTTTTCAGACGCACTAAAGTATTACTAACAGGCTGCACCGATGTTGTAGAAAATGAAATCTGAGTTGTATGCCAGTGCTATACAAAAGATAGGAAATTGCAGGCATCAGATTAATAACAGCATGAACAATAGGGGAAACGAAAGAGAGGAGGCGACTTAGCTGAGAAAGGAGAACTAGTTCGATCAAATGGACTGATTAATTATTTTGATTGTATGTTGATTCTATTAAAATTTAAAGAGCGAAATATAACTGTATATCATAAAAAATATTGTAAATCAATTAATCAATCAATCTATCACTTAAAATGCTTAAAAACATAATAATCATATTCAAAAAAAAATTTATTTTTAATGACTGAACGAATTCTTTTTTATATAATTTTTAATAAACACAAGCTAAATTTTGAAATCAAAAAGAATCATTGAAGTTTGGCCTTACGTACCTTTAAAAACACCAACGAAAGAATTTTAGATACAAATATAATGATAAAAAGAATGCCTATAGACACCCATAAATCTACATCGAGATTTAGTTATTTTACTCGCGATTATCTATTCTTAACTTAGTTTTAAATTAGACTAATAGCTCCATATTTAATCGGAGAAATGTACTATATCCAGCCTATCCACCTTGGCAAATTGTCTCTATTTTTGAACAGCCCCGAAAGCAAAGCAATAGGCATTACGGTCAAAGGAAGTATTAAAGAAACTGCCTTAGGGTCGTGAATGGAAGATCCCAAGAGCATACCTAGAGAGTTGCCGACTAGTCCCATCAGAAAAGTGACTAAATAAAAAGTTAGGAATTGTTAGAATGTTTGTGCTAATCCGATCATCCAGTAGACTATGAGACTGTACATCAACGGAAACAATATTAAGAAAGGAAGTTAGATGATGTTTCTGCTTAGGAAATATGCACTCAAAGAATACAATTTAGATCCTTATTATTTGAGAAATATCAGTCTTTACAGTGGAAAAGTAAGAGCTACTGCATTGATAGATTGATTCATAGTAGTGAAAGCCGTAAAGAACAAAAATCCTGTGATAGACTGCCAGTTGATGATATCCATATAACTAGTTCGACCCACATTAAAGCATAGTCCTGCAGAAAACACGGCTACGAACAGAAATTGAATAGTCTTACCTCGAAATAAGACCGGATTCCTTCCAAATTTTTAGCGTCTCTGTAAAGAAGTGCTCTGAGAGATGTCAGATAAGAAATATTGACCTGACGATGTGTGTAATCTTGTTCAGGAATCGATTAGATTTATAAATTTAAGGTGAAATTTATTTGTTTTTCGTAAGTCTAAAAATAGGTTGGATATCTTTGAACATTCTCGGTATTTTCAGGGTGCAAAATTTATATCAAGTAATCAGCTAGATTCACATATTCAGGGCATTTTAATCCAAAATTATGCTAAAAGTAGTTTAGTGCGTGTGATGCTTTACCTTGATATACCATACGACGCTAAGCCATGAGCATGAGACTATCAAATTTAGCAAAAATTTAAGAATTAGGTTGGTGGATGGTCATTATAATGGTGCGTCCTTTATCATGCGCCATTTTGCTAAGATAATCTACTATCACAAAAGAAGTCAAAGAATCGAGACCTGAAGTCGGTTCATCGAGCATCAGAACCTGAGGATCGCTTATTAATTCGAGAGCTATTGAAGTCCTTTTCTTTTAACCGCCTGAAATTCCTTTGATTAGATTACCTCCTATTAAGGTGTCCAAGCATTATTAAAGTTTTAGATCTTTTGCGATCTGTAACGCTTTTTATTGTTTTTATTATTAAGTGCCCTATGCTGATAAAGTAGCTGCAAATTCTAAAGCTTCTCTGACCGTTAATGTCTGCATCAAGACATCATTCTGCATCACATAGTTCCCAAAGTCTCCAAATTCATCAAAATCATATTATGTACCGTTTGCTTTTATTTTTCCAGTCTATGGGGTTATGCGACATGCCAGAATATTGAGAAGTGAAGTTTTGCCGGCACCCGAGGCTCCCATTATAGCAGTGATTTCTCCTGCTCTAAAAACTCCACTAACATTATCAATAATAGTCTTGGATTCGTACTTTTTGCAACAAGCTAGCTTAATGCCTGGCTAAATTTCGATCTCAATCTAATAAGAAATGTCTTTAAAACTGATGCAGAGAGGTATCAAGCCAATCAGACTTTTGACTAAATCTTTATTATAGGCATTTTTGTTTGTTTTGAAAGGTTAATTTTAGGGCAACGGTCCTATCATACTAATTTTTATAGAAAATCAACCATTTTATTCGTTTTCAAAAGAAATTAGCTTAGCTGTTTTGATCTAAATTTCCTAATTTTTCAGCCTAGCTTCTTCTCGTTATTTTTACTGATCTTTTAAGTAGGTTTATCTCCTTAAGGCCAGTACTATGCCTATTGTATCTTCAAAGCACCCTTATGGTCTTTTGACTTTTCTTAGACTACTTGCTTTGAATCTTCTTTTTGGTATGTTTTGTAAGTTTATTTCGTCTTCAATGTTGTTGGCCTACTCAAGCAGCCCTATGACTTCTTTGCTGTTTCTGTTAGTAGTCACTAAAGAGTACTGCATTGCTTATCTTATGCCTCTTAATTTGCTTTTTTTGCTACTAAAATCTCCTTTTTTCGTACTTTTTCTTTATGTTTTGAATCCTTCTTCACTGCTGGTGTCCTTGAGTCGGTGATGATTGCTGTGATGTTAAATTTTCTGTGCTTTTGATTTTTGTATATGGTTGTTGAAGTAGGTCAATCTAGGACATGCTAGCATATTTATCTTTTTGAACTGCTATCTGATGTACTGAAATTTGAGAGGAGGCAGATCTTCGCGAAGGTAGGAAGGTATGTTGCTTCTAGATTTGTTGACGATTGTATTCCATTACTGACCATTATAGTGCTTCGGATAGGGGAGTTTGGCAAGTATAAGCTAACTCTAAAAGCTCTAGGACATCTTAATATTATTATTGCATATTATATTGATGTTAGTTTGTTACATACATTTAAAATAAGAATAATCATGACCTAACTAGAATACCGCAACCGCTCCATAAGCGAACTCATCACATAACTCAACACTCTCGGACAATCTGACATCCTTCTCGAACCCATCCGTCTACTAGCGATACACGAAGCAGATGTAGAAGGATTATCTCGCTTTAAAAATAATAACGCGGAACAATTTTTCACGACTAACAGTCAGAAAAAATATTTTTACGATAAGGTTCACTCGTCTGTTAGTAGTGATTCTTTAAGGGAAATGATGGAGCTGTATCAGAAAGGGTTTAATAGCACGCTTATTATGGTTATGCCCAAAGAACAAGCAAAAGTTATTAGTATATTGAGAGTAGTTTAAGGGATGATAGGAGACTCAGTGTGTTTGGGCGTGTAGCTCAGCTAAGAAGGCATTACTGATATGATTGGAAACAGCAAAATGACATAGAGATAGTTATAAAGCGCAAGCAAGTACTACAAAATCTCTAGCTCAAGCTTTGTTAATTCTATCTAGTTCGTTCTAAAATCGAAGCTTCATACAATAAAACTGATAAAAATTAGACCCTTAATCAAATCTCAACCGAGCAATAATGTTTTTTCTTTATTGTTTCTTCCACCTGACTTCCTGACCTCAAACAACAGCTACTTATCATCCACAAAATCTCAACTGACTCAAATCTTTAACTACCTAAAAACAAATACAAACAAAAGATACCAACATTTTAGCAAACTTCTCACAAAAAGACTACCAAGTACCAACATAATTGCACATCTTTTACTATAAGATTCTGCTTCTATGATCGTCAACTATATAGGGGAAGGGGGTCTCGCGCCTACTCAAGACAGATTGAGCTTTTTTGACAAATTTAGAGGAGTTTCAGCTTTTATTAAAAAGAACGAACAAAGACCAGGTATTCAGATCATGGAGCTTCCTACTTCTATAGCAGGTGTTACAAGCAAATCTAAGTCGCCAGTAAGAAACAAAGCTGGAACTAATTCATCGAAGACCGATCGAACTCCAATCGCTTAGCTCCAGGAGGACAACTAGCTGGACTACTGTAGGTCATTTTAAAGAAAAACTCACAAATACAGTGTCAATTAATAGTAGCTTTTCGGTGATAGTCCAGGGTAAATGAAACCAGTCATAAATGGTACACATTCGCCGCTTACTCACAAAATGAATGCAATGACAGTTCCTCGATAGTTCTAACCTGGAATCGCATTTAATGCTACTATTCCTAAATCAGGAGTCGTAATACCTTAAAGCGAAGCCATAGCGATTCTAAAATCTCAGCACGCAATCGAGGTGAGTCAGTACCATCAGACAATTCAACAACTTAATCGAAAACTCATCGTTCTAACAAACGAAAAAGGACTGGGTGAGCTCTATTCTATTCACTAAAAATAAATTATGCTTTTAGAACTGAAAATTAAGGAACTCAGAGTAGACATAGCTAGCTTGAGTAGTGGAGCCTAAGAAAAAACTATGAAAGGTATGGTTAGAAAACTCAACTAATAGGCCAAACGTCTTGAAAATAGAAATTCTGAGTTAAAAGTTTCTTCAGGAAAAATACTCGTATTGGAGAAGCAAGTGGCAGATATGACCAAAAAAATTGAAGAATCTTAGTCAATACGCAAAAAATTAGCATTCGAGCTGTAGTATGCAACTAAACGACTTAAAATATGTGACGCTGAAATCCAATCGCTTTACAACAAAGAAGTCGGTTTCAAGGAAACTCAGCTAAGCAGTCCTGGAAACGTCAGCAATAAGCTTTCACTAAGCGACATTGAAGTCTTAAGATAGATATAGATTCTAGCTAAGAGCACAGTGTAAGGCAACGAGCAATCAAGACAGTTCCTTATGCGCAAAATCACAAACATTTTGACTGATCTTTCTTCGTCTAGAGAGACTATTCTTGAGTGCAACGATTTTCTAGTGCAGCTGGAAGAACATTTAGAAGAAAAACTTTCAGGAAAAGAGCCTCAAATTGTGCTAGACTGCAACAAATTCATTCGAAGCTTCCTCATGGACAATCTCAACATTTTCTGATATTACCTGCATACCTACTAAAAATCTTCATTTTTGTTAAAATTTTGAAATATCTAAATAGTCGATTTTTGACTAAATCATTTGGCTTCGTCTCCAGTCTTGACCATATCGGCAAATTCAGGTTTAAGTGAAGCTCCTCCAATAAGCAATCCGTCTACAGATTGAATCTTGAGATAGTCAGGGGCATTTTTGCCATTTGCACTGCCGCCGTAAAGAATTCGCACTTTATTTGAATTTTGAATATCTCTGCTCAGGCGGTTTCTCAGCCACGAAAAGACTTATAGGGTCTGCTCCGGAGATGAATTTAGACCTGTTCCGATAGCCCAGACTGGCTCATATGCAAGGACTATGTTTGATTGCCAGTGAGGTGAGTTTCCAGGGAAGGCCTTGATCAGAGGCAGCAACTGAGATTACAGCACAGCCCAAGTCTTATCACTTCTTCTTTCTAACTTAAATTTTTCTTACCTTCGAGTGTTTACCCGAAGCAGTAGATGACTTTGAGTCCATTCTAGATCGCTAGCTTAGTCTTCGAGACAATCAAATCGTCTTTCTCTCCATAGATCGTTCTTCTTTCAGAATGGCCCAAGATGACCCACTCAAGTCCGATGTCCTTGAGATGCTTCGAGCTGATCTCTCCGGTATATGCTCCAAAATTATAGTTTGAAGCATTTTGAGCTGCGACTCTCCAGGGAAGTTGATTGCCAGGGTTAAGCGCAAGTACTCCTGGGATGTGTAGGAAGAC
>Ga0169931_10005136_pt1 | contig 20055 bp, 15 predicted proteins | sample Kivu_15m_20L_FD_129675 | JGI IMG/M metagenome (GOLD analysis project Ga0169931, IMG submission 129675) | Freshwater microbial communities from Lake Kivu, Western Province, Rwanda to study Microbial Dark Matter (Phase II) - Kivu_15m_20L... | ecosystem: Environmental > Aquatic > Freshwater > Lake... | reverse complement strand
TTTTCGCCTTCGATGTACAACACATCATTGCAGGGGTTTGGACCAATGGTGAATGGTTGAGACGGTAGTGTTGCCAACGATGTCGTGTTAACTTGAAACGAATCAGAAAGAACCACACAATTTGCGTCGAAAGCGGCTTCAACCTGATAGAATCCTTCGGTAATAGCTGCATAGACCTGTTCTGTTGCTCCCGGAATTTCAACTCCATTTAAATACCATTGCCATGAATTGCCGGCACTTGCACTTAGCTGGTTTCCGCTAAAACTGATATTCAACTCCGGTTCGGGTAAAACTACATACTCCAGTTCTAATCCAAGAAAACTAACCAAATCCGGACATAGCTCGGGTGCTCCGCTTACCGTGTAAAGTCCCGATTGCGTAATGTTCAGTACTTGCGTGTTTTCATCCGGAATTGGCGTTCCGTTTCGGTACCATACAATTGAATTGGTGTAAGGCATCATCAATTCCAGCGTGGCATCCTGTCCGCAAGCTACCTCCCATACACCATTCTGATTTAGCTCGGCACTGCCTCCATGCATCACAACAGGCGGCAGAAAAATATACCCATCCACAAGCACCGTATCGCTGTATTCGTTGCAATTACCGGCATAAACTTGGGCAAAGAAACTATACCCCGAATGGTCGAATTGATTCAGATTAACCACTAATTGGTTTTCCCAAGCCAGCATTTCTTCAGCTTCAAAACTCCCAAAACTCAACCATTTATACCATTTTACAGAATCGTAGCCGGCTGGAACAATGGTAAGATTAAGTTCGGCCGTTCCCTGCGGACAAAGGATGAGGTTATCTGGCGAAAGTGTAGCGTTGAATGCGCATTGGGCAGATCCGGCAAGTGGGCGAATCAGAAGGGAAAGCGCGATGAATGCGAATAATCTCAAATAGTTCATAGTCTAAAATTTACCTCAACAAACATAATAAACCACTACAATAAATGACTGATTTTGCTCAGAATTAATCAACCAATTCAAGGCGCCGAAAAAGCAGGATTGCTTATAAAACTTGAGTCGCTGAGCGTATGCAGAAACACAACGATATCTTCCATTTCCTGCTGTGTCATACGTCCTTGTTGAACAAAAGCCAGCGCTGGATCGAGGTTTGGCGTTACGACAAAGCCGGTGTTGTAGTGCTGAACGCATTCCATTAAGGTGGTAAACCTACCGTCGTGCATGTATGGAGCCGTTAACGCAATGTTGCGCAAGGATGGGGTTTTGAATTTGCCCTTATCAGCTTCGTTCAGGGTTATGAGAAAACGACCTTGATCGGCATATTCGAAATCCAATCCTGTATTGCGGTATCCAAAATCGGTAAACAATCCGCCCAATGTATGACAGTGGTTGCAGTCGCCCTTATTCATATCGCTAAACAAGTTCATACCCCTGATTTCTTGTTCAGAAAATTGTGCATCGCCACGCATGTAGCGGTCGTATTTCGAATCAGCAGAAATCATTGTGCGCTCGAATTGTGCAATTGCCTTCATGAGCAGAAACGATGTGGCTTTCGGAGTTCCAAACGCTTTTTCGAACAAGGCCGGATATTCGTTGTGGGCATTGAGTTCATCAAGGGCATGCGCCACATCCTCGTGCATCTCAATTGGACTTGTAATAGGCGCCAATACTTGCGACTCGAGATCGGCGGCGCCCCCGTCCCATAACAAGGCCGGAGCCCAAGCCAGGTTAAACAAGGGCATCGAATTGCGTGTTCCGGCAATGCCATCAATACCCGTACTCACGGTGTTTTCGTGATCGGTAAACCCAAAATTTTGTGCGTGACAGCTGGCGCACGACATGGCATTATTTCCGGAAAGTATCGGATCGTAAAATAATTTTCGTCCTAATGCAACACCCTCGATCGTGGTAGGGTTGTTCTGTGGAATTATGAGCTGGGGAAAGCCAAATGGTGTTTGTATAGTTAGCGGAGTTGGGCCTTTTGGAAACTCATCTTCCGGTACAGGAACATCTTTCGCACACGAGCTTATTAATAATAGTGCGCAAAGAATACCAAGATGATTTCTCATCGTCTTATTCAATAGATCGAATGGCAAATGATTGTTTCAAATTGGCCTTGATAGCAAGAATCCATGGTTTATCGGCTGTTGTAACACTTTGCTGGTTTTGCCAGATTGTATAATTCAATGTATTTACCGCACCATAGGCCTTAATAAGGTCGAAATTCAATCGTATTGTTTTTAATTTCCCTTCTATGGTAAAAGATTGCAAAGGGATTTCAATTTCGGTATACCCACTGTTGGTTCCGAGATGATAAACGAATGGTTGCCAAATTCCGGCCGAATCTAAAAATTGACCTTCGTGCTTAAGGAAAATATAGCCGGTGTTCCAGGTCCATACCATACCATCCGATGGGTCTAAATCGCCACCGCCATTCACCAGGGTTGCATTTTGAACAGAATCTACGCCAATCGAAAACCGCAAAGCAGCATAATTTCCATCTACAACATTCGTTAACTTGAAAGTTTTAGTTGTATCTAATTCTTCATTCACCACTTCTATGTTCGGGAAGTTTACAATGCTACCATCCTGCTTCACAAGCTTGAAATTGCTCAAGATATACTTGAGTGTTGAAGTTTTATACGAGTTTCCGGCAGGGTTTTGAAAAACATCAAAAAAATTAACCGGCGTATTGCCAATGCTGTGATCGATTACAAATTGAATTTCCTGTTGTGGAATAACTTCCTGTTCATCTTTTTTACAGCCATTCAAAATAAATGAAGCAATCAATAAAGCTGAGATTCCGAATTGTGTGCGCATAGACATGAAACAAAAATAGTAAATCGGAGTTCAAATTTTGAGGTGATTTTTAAAAATGAACGCCTGTCAAATACGCTATATTTGCGCACAATGAGTGTTTCGGGCAAGGCTTTCGATTTCAAATTGCTAAAACGTGTTCTGCAAGCCGTTCGTCCGCAGCGACGCTTGCTCATTGCAGCGGTTTCCATCACCATCTTTCTGGCATTCTTAAGTCCTGTGCGTCCCCTGCTGGTGCAGTATACCATCGATACCTTCGTATTGGGTCAAAGCACCGGTAACCTTGTGGCCTATGCGCTCATCATGATTTCGGTTTTGTTGGTCGAAGCCATCGGGCAATTTTCGTCGGGATACGTAAGCAACCTGCTCGGGCAATCGGTGATTCGCGATTTACGAACCAAGGTTTACAACCATGTGCTATCGTTGAATGTTAAGTATTTCGACCGCAATCCAATTGGGATGCTCATTACCCGCGTGGTGAGCGACATCGAAACCATCGCATCGGTATTTACCGAAGGTATCGTAATCGTGTTTGGCGACTTATTCCAGCTTTCGGTAGTGCTTTTCGTAATGTTTTACACCGACTGGCAACTGTCGCTGATTTCCATTTCGACTATACCGTTGTTACTCATTGCAACGAATATCTTCAAGAATGGAATCAAGTCGGCCTTTCAGGATGTGCGGAACCAGGTTGCCCGTTTAAATACGTTTGTGCAGGAGCACATCAGCGGCATGAGTGTAATCCAGGTTTTTTCGCGCGAGGAAGAAGAATTGAAGAAATTCAAAGTCATTAACCGCGAACATGCTGCAGCACACATTCGTTCGGTATGGCATTATTCCATTTTTTTACCGATTGTCGAAATTCTATCTGCAGTTTCTCTCGGGCTGCTTATTTGGTTGGGCTCAGATGGTGTAATGGATGGACGCTTCACCGTCGGAAACCTGATTGCCTTCACCATGTACGTAAACATGCTGTTTCGTCCCATTCGCACCTTGGCCGATCGTTTCAATACCTTGCAAATGGGCATGGTGAGTTCGGAGCGGGTTTTCAAATTGCTTGATGAAAGAGATGCGCTCGAGCCGGAGAGTGGAAAGCACATTCCAACTGTACTGCACGGAGATATTGCGTTTCAACATGTGTGGATGGCCTACAAAGAAGAAGATTGGGTGTTGCGCGATTTGTCGTTTTCGGTTCAACGCGGCACCACGGTGGCCATTGTAGGTGCAACCGGATCGGGCAAAACTACGATCATTAATCTCGTTAATCGCTTTTACGAATACCAGAAAGGCGAAATTTTGTTGGATGGATTGCCGCTCAGCGATTACGACATCGCATTTTTACGCAGCGAAATTGCCGTTGTATTGCAGGATGTTTTTTTGTTTTCCGACAGCATTGCGAACAACATCAGCTTGAATAATCCTCAAATTACGCAGGAAATGATTGAGCAGGCTGCACGCGAAGTGGGTGCCGATGAGTTTATTCGCAAACTTCCGGGCGGTTACGCATTCAATGTGATGGAGCGCGGTTCGATGCTCAGCGCAGGGCAACGGCAGTTGATTGCATTTATCCGGGCTTACTTATACAATCCTGCTATTCTGGTCCTCGATGAAGCTACCTCATCGGTTGATGCCGAAACCGAAGAATTGATCCGTATTGCGACAGAGAAATTAACGCGCAACCGAACGTCCGTCATCATTGCGCACCGTTTGGCTACAGTGCAAAAAGCCGATCAGATTTTAGTGATGGAAAATGGACAAGTACTGGAGTCGGGCAATCACCAGGAATTACTGGCAAAGAATGGAAAATACCGTAAACTGTATGAATTGCAGTTTGCTGCAGAGGCCTAAAACTCGAAATTGAACTGCTCTGTGCGCAATTTATCGTAAGCTTTCTGATCGAATTCGAACAAGCTGGCTCGTTTGTGCGGAACACCTTTTTGCTTTTCTTCCAATTGCTTAATGAAGCCTTTGTTGAGGATTTTACGGCGGAAATTCCGCTTGTCGAGCTGGGTGCCCAATATGGTTTCGTAAACCCGCTGCAATTGCCCGAGTGTAAACTTCTGCGGTAACAATTCGAAACCAATTGGCTCGATGCGCAATTTGGTTTTTAAGCTTTTAAGTGCGGTATCGAAAATGAGGTTGTGATCGAATGCGAGCTGCGGCACTTCCGAAACGGGGCACCAAAAGGCTTTTCGCGCGAAGGAAGATGCAGACGGCAAATAATCGCCAATTTTAACCAAGGAATAATAGGCTACCGTAATTACCCGTGCCGTGGGCACTTCGCGAACGGCATTCAACCACTGAGCATCATCGGAGGCTTTTACACGCTTTGGATCGCCAAACGCATAAAATTGTTCAAGAAAGATGTTCTCGAGCGAAGTCAATTCATATAAAATACGCTTTGCCGAAGTGTCCAGGTCCTCGTTATCATCTACCAGGTTTCCTGGAAGCGAAAACTTTCGCGAATAATTGTCCTGCGCTTCAAGGCTGCGTTCTATCAATAAAACTTTCAGTTCTTGTTCATCAAATCCAAAGATGACACAATCGACAGAAACATGCGGATTTAATTGTAGCGTAGACGATCCGGCCGTATTCATAGCCATGCGGTAGAATTAATTCAGGTGCGGCAAAAATAATTCAAGCCGGTCATTCTTTCATCAATGCCGTAAAACAATTTTAAAGACATCGGTTGAATGCTTCATATGCAAACGTACCAAGTAAATTCCCTCCGGCCATTCACTGTTAAATGATAGCGAAATCGACTGAGTGTTGCTCGACCTATCAAGGCGCTCAACTATTCGTCCACTCAAATCGATTAGCTCGATTTCTTTAACCTCATCGTTCAAATTTTCAATCCGAAGGCCGCCCACCGCATCTGAAAATACACGAACATTATCCGAATCCTGGGCTAAAAGTCCTACGCTACTTATTTCGTAGCCTTGCGATAGCGCCGAGTTGCATCCGTTAACATTAACCGAAACAGTATATATCCCCAGCGCACTGATGGCAATCTGAGCACTTTGTTCGCCAATCAATTCTTCGCCATTTAAGAACCAGGTGTAAACGCCAGCGATAGGATTATTCACAACCAAATCATTCCCAATTAGCACAATTACAGGAGCCTCAGAAGTGTTTTGGACATTAACCAACAGCGAATCGCTTGCCGAACATCCTGCATTATTCGTAACGGTTAATATATAAATGGTACTCTCAATCGGACTTGCACTGGGTTGCGCAGCATTCGGATTATCGAGGCCCGTTTGGGGTGTCCAAGAATAGTTCATCATACCTGGCGCACCTATACTAACTGATTCTCCAAAGCAAATTTCCTGGTCTATACCGGCTTCTGCCGATGGAATCGGTGAAACATCCAATGTAAAAATTGAAGATGCCGTTGGTGTTGTTGCACACGCTAAACTGCTTTGCGCGCTTAACGAAACCTGCGTGTTTGCATTCAGGTTGCTTAAGTTTAGTGTTGATGTTGAATTGTCGATCACACTTCCGCCTACAAGCCAGGTATATTGCGGCGATAAACCCAATGCAGAACCTGCCACCGTTAACGATACCGATTCGCCAAAACATACCGGATTGGCACTTGGAACAATGTTCACACTGGGGCTTAATGATGTTCCAATACGGATATCATATCCATTGTTGGGGCCTACCAATGCGGGATTGTCGCACACAACCCGTATGCGATAGCCATTTCCGTTGATACCACTCGGCAATATGCAGGTAATAATTCCCGATGGATTGGTTGAAGGAAGGCTGAGAGTATAACTGCCAATAGTAGTTGGATTGTCGAAACTACCTGTAGCATCACTCAATTGCGCACTCATGACATGTGTTGAAATGAGCAGACCTTCAGCGCCAAATCCAACGAAAATGCGGCTTCCCGAACAAAATGCACTGTCTTGTAAATAGGTTGAAATGATTCCTTGCGGTTTCCATGTATGCAGCACCCTACTACTCCCTCCGGCACTGTAGCCGTAACCATCTTGCGGAATGCAAATGGCGTCGATTCCTCCATTATTGGCCAAACAAGCGGTAGAGAGAGTTCCTACAACCGACCCGCCGTTTACCGTAATCGACTGGCTGCTGCTCGTTGCAAAATATCCGATTGAATCCGTTTGCCAATCCATCTCGTCGATGGCGGCATTGGTACTACTGGCCGGATAAATCGGGTTCCAAAAATTAGCACCATCGAATGATTTGTAGAGTTTTCCAAATGTCCCGCCTGCATAAGCCAGATCTGCATTAATCATCCAAACATCATTAAACGAGGTATTTATATCTACTCCGTTATTTTTCAAGGCCCAACTCAGTCCACCGTTCGATGTTTTATAAATCTGATTTCCACCAACGGCCAGACCGATGTTGCGCGTGATAAAGTAAACGCCTTGCAGCCATGTTGTGGTGTTGATGCTTACGTTTGTCCAGCTGAGTCCGCCGTTGAGTGTTTTAAATACCGCCCCGTTCGAACCACACACGTATGCGCAGTTGGTGTCGACTGCCATGATGTCTGAAAACGATTCGAGCGTACTGGTTTGAATGGTATTCCATGAAACTCCGCCATCGGTCGAACGCAATACCTTACCACTATCAGCGCTGATGAGGGCGAGATTGGGGCGCAGGTATTTGACCCCGGTGCAATTGCGCAATTCCGAATATTTTGCTCTGCGAATGTTTAATGCGCCGTTTCGCGTGTAATAAATCTCGCCCGAGGTACAGGCGAAGATTCCATTTTGCGGATCAATAAAATCGATGCCTTGTTGAATACCAGAAAATCCACTGGTTTGATTATCCCAGGTTAATCCTCCATCGGTAGTTTTAGAAATTCGTCCACCTGCAGATGCCAAATACGCAACATTCGAATTCAGAAAAAATGCAGTTTCGAAGGATAAATTGGGATACGGCAGCTGATAGGTTTGCCAGGTAATTCCACCATCAAAGGTGCGCAAAATGGTTCGCGGATCGGCCGTAGCGTAGCCTTCGAGCGCGTTCATAAAATTGAAGCGATGCAAAATGTAATCGGGATTTGCGTCCCAGCTATCCCAAGATGCACCACCGTTTGTAGTTCTGAAGATTTTATAAGGCGAAAGTGCAAATCCATTTTGTGCATCGGCAAACCATACATCCTTGATGTAGTCGGTTCCGTTGAAAATGCTGGTCCATGAACTGCCGCCATTGGTCGTTTTTCGAACCACGCCATTGGCTCCGGCAATGAAGCCTGTATTGGCATCCAGAAAATGAACCGAAAATAAGGTTCCTGTAACGCCCGAAGCAATGGTCGTCCAATTTGAGCCGCCGTTGGTCGATTTTCGTACCGCTCCGCTCGGACCAACCACAAAGCCGGTATTCGAACCGGGAGCAAAGTGAATGTCGTTGAGGCCACTTCCGATACCCGAGGTTAAATTCGTCCAGGTTTGCCCTCCGTCTGTGGTTTTCAGAATCGTACTACCGGCGCCGAGTGCGAAGCCGGTAAACGAATCCATGAAATGCAATTTATTCATGGCATAGGTCGACCCTGTATTGATACGTATCCAGTTTTTACCTCCATCGATGGTACGCATGATGCTTCCCGAACCCGAGCAATTACCAACGCCTGCAGCTTGCGTGGCTGCGAAACCGGTGAGCTCGTTCGTAAAAACGATGTCGTTGATGTCGCCATTGTAAGGCGTGCTTGCTCTCCACTGCGAAAAACCAGTGATGTTTACAAGCACCATAAAGGCTATAACTGAAAAGAAATATTTATTCGTCATCATCGAAAATAAAAAAGGCCAATCGTTGCGAAAGGCCTTGCGAAATTAGGTAAAAACTAGGTTTACATTTGAGCATCAAGCTTGCCAGCCAATACATTTTTGGGAACAGCGCCTACTTGCTTGTCTACAACTTGTCCGTTTTTAAAAACCAGTAAGGTTGGAATGTTGCGGATACCAAACTGCATCGAAATGTTTGGATTGCTGTCTACGTCTACTTTTCCTACGACAGCCTTTCCTTTGTAGTCGTTTGCGAGTTCTTCAACGATGGGACCTACCACGCGGCAGGGACCGCACCATTCTGCCCAAAAGTCGACCAATACGGGTTTATCTGATTTTAAAACGAGTTCTTCAAAGTTTGAATCGGTGATTGTTAATGCCATGGTATTTAGATTTTGTTTTTAGCGGATGGCAAATATAAACCCAAAGGATAAATTATGCCAAAATTTCAGTCGGGTTTGAAAAATTATTGAGGTGAACGATATATTTAACTCAATAGACTTTTTGCAATTACTACTTTTTGAATTTCGGATGTTCCCTCTCCAATAGTACAAAGCTTTGAATCGCGGTAGTATTTTTCCACTGGAAAATCTTTAGTATAACCATATCCTCCGTGAATTTGAACTGCTTCATTGGATGCCCATACACAAACCTCTGATGCATATAATTTTGCCATAGCAGATTCTTGCGTTACTTTCTCACCACGATTTTTTAAATCGGCTGCACACATCGTTAACAATTCAGCCGCCTCATATCGGGTTCTCATATCGGCGAGTTTAAAACTTATTCCTTGGAAATTGGCAATGGGTTGGCCAAATTGGTGACGTTCCTTGGCATATTTTACTGATGCTTCAATAGCGCCTTTGGCAATTCCGAGTGATAGGGCAGCGATAGAGATTCGTCCGCCATCGAGAACCTTCATAGCCTGAATAAAACCATCCCCTACATTTCCTAAAACTTGGTCTTTATGTACGCGACAATTGTCGAAGATTAGCTCGGCTGTTTCAGATGCACGCATCCCTAATTTGTTTTCTTTTTTTCCGGCCATAAAACCAGGAGTGCCACGTTCAATTGCAAATGCTGTAATTCCTTTCGAATCGAGCAATTCGCCTGTACGAACCAAAACAACAGCGATGTCTCCACTTATTCCATGGGTAATCCAGTTTTTGGTGCCATTAATCACCCAATAATCGCCATCCTGAACGGCAACACATTTCATGCGCATCGCATCCGAGCCCGTGTTGGCTTCGGTAAGTCCCCAGGCTCCAATCCATTCGCCGGTGGCAAGTTTTGGAAGGTACTTACTTTTTTGCGCTTCATTTCCAAAGCTCATAATGTGACCTGTGCAGAGCGAGTTATGGGCCGCCATCGATAGTCCGATTGAACCACAAATTTTACCCAGCTCAGTAATTGCCGTAACATATTCAAAATATCCAAAGCCTGAGCCTCCGTAACTTTCAGGAACTAAAACACCCATCAGCCCAAGCTTTCCGAGTTCGGTAAAGACTTCGCGTGGAAATTCCTGCGACTCATCCCATTCCATAAGTTTTGGTCGGATATATTTGTCGCCAAAATCGCGGATCATCTCACGAATCATTCTCTGATTGTCATTTTCGCTGAATTCCATAATGCAAATGTTGTTAATATTTGGGTGCCCCAAAGGTATACAACATTCTTGGTTGCGAGAGGTTCTTGGTTTAATTGTCTATGAATTTATTTAGAGGTTTTCGCTTGGTTTGCTGTTTTTATTGCCGAAAGTTGGGGGTTTTTTAGTGTGAAGAATATCAAGGCCAGTAGAATTAACAAACCCAAGGTAAATCCTATCTTCACTCCGATGTTTTCGTTGTTGTCTCGGTTATCTGTGTCATGGATGGTAGGCGTTATCAAATTTTCGCGCAGGTATTCATCGCTGAGTTGGTTTCGATATTCATTTATATATGTGGAATATTTCGAAGTATTCCAACCCGTTAGCGCAGAAAGATTTTGCACTTCGCGTTGCCTTCTGCGCATGAGATCTACAATGTATTGTTGTCCGTCATTGCATGAAAGATCGCCTTGAGCAGGATGGGTAAGGATATACCTTCCCTGGAAATTCTCGCGGTTCGGAGTCTCCTGAAGGTTCAAATCTTGTGGGAAATAACTCCTGCCATATCGTACGTGCAGGCGCGTGAAAAATACTGCACCAGTGTTCATGCCGGATGCCCAATTAACACCGGCGCGGCTGAGGTCGGCATCAAGGGGTGGCGGACCTACACACGGATCACATTTCATACCGCTCCATGTTGGGGTTACATTCCATGCATATTCGAGAAAGACAGCATCTTTCTGCCGTGCCCATTGTTTGTCGAACAGTGACTTGTAAAACTTACCAAATCTTGCTTCAACATCCAATGGAACATGTTTGTCGGTAGGGATTTTAACAGTTCGGTAATTCGTACACTCAATTCTGCCTTTTTTAGAAAACGCATACACAATCATATCCTGGTCTCCGTTCGCATTCGCCATACCCAATCTTAGTGGGAGCATGAATTTCGGTGAATCAAATTCAATTTGAATGGGCCTTAATTCATTAAACCCTAACTTTTCCTGTTCATCCAAATTTACCTTCACCACAAAGAATTTCATATTGCTCTTGATGTAGGGATCCAATACAGCATCGGCATTTGGCGGAATTTTATATCCATTTTCAATTAACCAGGTTCTAAGTCCGCCCGATTCCTTCGCAGATAGGATTAAAATATCGTATTCTCCAATGGCGTATCGCGCTTCTATTTTTACGCCTCTCGTATTTTTTTGCGTAGCATTCTTTGAAACCATTCCCTCAGCAACCGATGGTAAAGCCATCGAACTTCTGGAGTCTTCCATAACATAACGATAGCACGGATTTTCGTCGTAATATTCAACCAAGCGTGGCCCTGAATATTCATCCAATAAGCGGAACAGGGATGCATCGGCAATCCTAATTTGATTGCGCTGAAGAACCACCGGCACCGGTACAACCATCGCAAAATCTTTGACGTCGCCTTGAAAGTCGCTATTCATCGTGATTATCGACCGAAGTCCATCTCTTACCAAAATTACCTGCGATGTTTTGTTGAATAATTTTGCATCCGCCTTGGCTACATAAAACCCGCAAAATGCGAAGGCTGTAGTAGATGCCGCGGAGGCTCCAAGTACCAATACCAACATAGCCGCAACCTTTGAAACGCTGCCTGGATGAGGTAGGTACCAGTTGAATCGCTTCGCCTTAAAAATATAGTCCAATGCCAATGTTATGGGCGATACTATAAAGAGAGCCCAGATAGGAGCCGTATGTACTTGCACGAATGCTTGGAGGTAAAAACTTAGGCAAGCCACTCCCGAGGACCAGAGAATGCGCGCAAATCGATGATTTGGCGTACTAACCGGATCGGTAATCATGAAAAAGCTGAATAAAAGTAGTGAGCCACTGAAGTATTTGTGCATCAGTACATCCCACTCCCAGCCTTGGTATACAATGATGCGCGAAAAGTCTAGTAAAAACAATGTGCCCAGAAATGCAATTCCGGTATCAATGCGATTCGATTTCTGCAAAACCATGAAGCCCGCAGCACCGATTATAAGTAATAATAAAGTAGAGCTTCCCCACTGACCTGGTGATACCCACCCGCGGTTAAACAGTAATATGGAGATGATGATTCCAAAGTTTGCAGGGTTGAAAATATGTTTCCCTTTAAAGCGAACAAGAAACTTTCCTGCAATGGCTATAGTTCCTGCTATGACTAACATCCACCACTGATCGGTTTTAAAAAGAAGTGTAAGTCCGAGACCTGTGATTAAAGCGCTTTTTAGCGAGTCAAGGTTTGTTCGGTAAAGTTTAATAAACAGAAATTGAACCGATAGAACGGTTGGCACAAGAATACAAAAATTGAACATTTCATCTTGCCAGTTCAATCGCCAGATGCCAAATAACAGAAAGCTTGAAAGAAAAATGATTTGCCAATTGCGCGGATCGCGGTTTAATAGGTGCCAAAGTGTACGAGTCATGGTAAGTTGGATTAGAATTGCCACGCCCTATGTGATTCCTTAAATTAGGTTCAAGGAATAATTCAAAATTTATGTAAGATTCAATTTATGAATCGATTACATTTTTCTGTTCAGCTTTGTGAAGCCTGATTGCAGTAGCAAAATCTCTCGATTGTGAATGATGGTTTCGGCAATTTCGGGTGCCTGGCGTCTCCACATTTCGACCTGAATTCGCGCGCGTCGTAACTGTAGCTGATCCCACCACAAAATGCTCATGTAGGTAATGCGAGGTAAAAAGGGGAGAAGGAGAAGGAATTTTAAATCGACCATGACCATTGCCACGGTGAAAATGAAATAAATTAAGTAGCTCGAGAGTGCGGCCATTCCAAACATAACCGAACTTCTGAACTTGGGATGAAACTTGGTTTTACGAACTGCACGTTGCGTTAGCCAAAGCGGTAGTGCATGAATAAATAGACTAAAAACGGCAGGCAGAAATCCCAACATTAAAAACGCTGTTTGCCATTTCGGAACGCCTTTTCCAAAATAGCCTATCGGAATTCCCATTTTTCGAATGGCCTTACCGGTGTTCTCCGCATCATGCACTATAGTAGTAACCGACTGGTGTGCGAATAAATTTCCGAGCGATTGTTGCTCCTTTGCAAAGCGATACGGTTCGGCATACCAGGCTTTCAACATCGGGTAGCGCACTTCGCTGCGAAAAAAATCGAGTAACACTTCAGCACCTTCATCGGCAGCATGGTCGGGAATAATTAGCAATTCGCGCTGCATGCCTTCATACAAAACTTCATTGAAGAGGCGAATGGCTTTTGCCGGTTCGTTTTTCCAAACGGTTTCCAAATCGCCGAAAACGCAAGGCTTTCCGAAATTCAGCATCAATTCGCTGCGGAAATAGTAAGGATGGGTGTAGTTAATTCCTACCGGAATAACCGGAATGGGATGATGCCAATTGCGCTTCTCCATGGCAGTGAGCCAAATGCGCGCCGTGCCTTTGCGGAGCGACCGCAAACGTTTTTCAACGACACAATTTCCCTCCGAAAAAATGAGGATTATTCCACCTTGCTCTAAAATCGAATTGCACAGGTCGAATGTTCCTTTGTTTCGTTCCAGATTTTCGGCCCCTTCTTCCAAACGGTAAATGGGAATCATATTCAGCCTCTTGAGAATGGCCGCTGCCAGCGGTTTACGAAACACATCCGACCGAACCAAAAAATGAATGTCGCGCTTGAGCGTCAAGGCCACTACAATGGCATCGAGAAAGGAGTTGGGATGGTTGCAGGCCAGAATTGCCGCTCCTTTGCGCGGTACATGCTGCAGCGATTGCACAAAGATGCGCTTAAAGTGAATGCGCATCCAGAAACGAAGAATGATGTGAAAAAAGCGGTAAAGCACAATGAAGATGCGGTAAATCTACAAAGTTTCGGGCAATTAGGAAGCGCCCAGATACATCAGCATCCAGTAAACCGGAGCCGAGAGCAGGGCCGAATCGAAGCGATCGAGAATGCCGCCGTGCCCGGGAAGTATGTTGCCGCTGTCTTTCACGCCGGCTTGACGTTTCAACATCGATTCAAATAAATCGCCCGCCGTACCGGTAATGGAAAGCAAGATACCAATGCCAATCCACTCGAGGCGTTCGAATTTCCCAATATGTGCATAGGCCGCCAAGCCAAGAATGCCGGATGCCAGCAGGCCTCCAATAAATCCTTCGACTGTTTTTTTGGGCGATAGGCGCTCAAACAATTTCCGTTTGCCAAAGAAACGACCTACGAAATACGCGCCTGTATCGGAAGCCCACATGAAAAAGAAGAAATACAAGATGTGCCAAGCTTGGTAATTTCCTTCTGAATCGAAGGAAGAAGAAATGATTAAGCCGAATGGTATGGCCAAATAGGCAACGCCGAACATGCCGAACGCTAAATTTTCGAGTGGTTTCGGCTTGTTTCGAAACAACTCTGCACCAAACAAAAAAAGAATTAGCGCGAATAAAACGCCGAGCGCCAGAAAGTAATCGCTCGGAAAAAGCATATTTAGCCTCTGAAACCCTGGCATGATGGCCAATATTCCAAACACGCACAAAGAAAGACAGACAGTGAGCGTTCGATGGGGAACAATTGCGGCGTCTATGCTTTGCGCCAGCTTGAATAATTCAAAATGTCCGATGATGAGAATAATTGCAAAGAGTGCAATGGCCGCGTAGGCCGATATGTAAATGGCCGCCACAAAGCCAAGTCCGAGGCTTAAGGCGGTTAAAATTCGCAGCTGTAGGTTGCGATCCACGCGATTAGCGGCTTTGCTGAAATGCTTCGATAATGGCTTGGACCCGCTCCGCGTCGTTGTTCTGAACGTATAACTCCGACTCGGCAGTCGATGGAAATGCCGAATCGGAATGATCAATCAGATTGGTTACAATGCCTTCTGCTTCGAGCATGTTTTTTACGATTGCTATATGCGTAGCATCAAAGTCTGAAAGTACGATGATCCAGTTAGCGTCCATGATTATTCGTGTGTATTGGGTGTGTTATTGGATTCGCCTTCTACCGGAGCAGGTGCATCTGCATTTGCAGTCGTTTCATGATTTTCGACGGGTTCGGTTGTCCCCGTTTCGGGATGCTCGGCATTTTCCTTTAGCGCTTTCGACATTTCACCGGCTGTAGCGGTACCTGCGTCTTCTTTGTCGAACGGACGTTTGCCGAAAATATCTTCCAAATCTTCGCGGAAAATCACTTCCTGCTCGAGGAGTTTACTTGCGAGTTTCTCGAGTTTATCTTTGTTCTCGGTGAGGATTTTCTTGGTGCGGGCATAAGCCATATCCACCAGTTTTTTCACTTCCTCGTCGATAATTTCAGCTGTGTGCTCACTGTAAGGTTTGCCAAATGCGTATTCTTGCTGACCGGTAGAATCGTAGAAACTGATGTTTCCGATGCGCTCGTTTAATCCGTAAATGCTCACAATCGAGTATGCCGATTTGGTTATTTTCTCGAGGTCGCTCAAGGCGCCGGTCGATACTTTACCAAACGCAATTTCTTCGGCAGCTCTTCCGCCCAAAGCTGCGCACATTTCATCGAGCATTTGTTCGAAGGTGGTGATTGAGCGCTCCTCGGGCAGGTACCAGGCCGCTCCAAGCGATTGCCCGCGTGGAACGATGGTAACTTTCACCAAGGGCGAGGCATGCTCGAGCAACCAGCTGGTGGTAGCGTGCCCTGCTTCGTGGTAGGCAATTACTTCTTTCTCGTGCATCGAGATAATCTTGTTCTTTTTCTCCAATCCACCGATGATGCGGTCTACTGCGTCGAGGAAATCCTGTTTGCCAACCGAATCTTTGTTTTTACGCGCGGCTATCAGCGCAGCTTCGTTACACACATTCGCGATGTCGGCTCCCGAGAAGCCCGGAGTTTGGCGCGCCAGAAAATCGATATCGAGGCTCGAATCGGTTTTGATGGGTTTGAGGTGCACTTTGAAAATTTCTTTACGACCGTTCAAATCAGGTAACTCAACGTAAATCTGTCGATCAAATCGTCCGGGACGTAAAAGCGCGCGGTCGAGGATGTCGGCGCGGTTTGTGGCCGCGAGGATGATGACGCCGTTGTTGGTGCCAAATCCATCCATCTCTGTAAGCAATTGGTTTAAGGTGTTCTCACGCTCGTCGTTTGCGCCTGCGATGGGGTTTTTTCCACGCGCACGTCCGATGGCATCAATCTCATCAATAAATATAATTGCAGGAGCTTTTTCCTTGGCTTGCTTAAACAAGTCGCGCACCCGCGATGCACCTACTCCCACAAACATCTCCACAAAATCAGATCCCGAAAGCGAGAAGAACGGCACTTGCGCTTCACCGGCTACCGCTTTTGCCAACAAGGTTTTTCCGGTACCGGGAGGGCCAACTAACAAGGCTCCACGTGGAATCTTCCCACCGAGTGTGGTGTATTTTTTCGGGTTTTTCAGGAAGTCGACAATCTCTTTGATTTCAACTTTTGCTTCATCCAATCCGGCCACATTATCGAACGTAATCGATACCGATGTGTCTTTATCGAAGAGCTGTGCGCGGCTTTTACCGATGTTGAATATCTGCCCTCCGCCGGCACCTCCGCCCATACGGCGAATCAACAACATCCAGAAAAGGAAAATCACACCGAGCAGCACCACCCACGAAATAACTTCGCCACCCCAGTTTTTACGGCTGGTGTAATTGGGACGAACTTTCATGGCAGGATCGAGGTCTTTCTGCGCATCTTCGATTTGCTTGTTCATGTCCTCGATGGAGCCGATGGTGTAGAAATAATGCGGTCCCTTATCGATAGAAACCGAAACCGAGGGCGATTTTAGGTCGCGGTATTCGGGGCTCGAAAGTTTTTCTTTGCGAATGGTGATTTCGGCAAATTCGCGATTCACAACGATAATTTCTTTTACATCACCTTTTTCGAGGAGTTGTACAAAGCGATCACTGCCAATTTCCCGGGTTCCGGAGCCCGAATTGTAGAAGTAGCTGCCTACAAAAAGCAGCATCACCACAATCCAAATCCAGTAAAAATTATTGCCTCCGGTGTTTTTGTTGCGCGATGGGGTAGGGAAGAGCTTCTTTCCTTTTTTCTCGCTTTTATTTTCTTCTTGCTGATTGTTCATTCGGTTTAAGATGCGTTGTGCGATGCCGTTTTTAAGATGCGTGTTCGTGAGTAACGGTCGTGACTATGGCATCGGCCCACAAACGTTCAAGTTTATAAAATTCGCGTATGGGCGTTTGGAAAATATGCACCACTACGTCGGCATAATCGATTAGAATCCACTCGCGGTTTTCGAACCCTTCACTTTTCCAGGGCGATATTCCGGCGTTTTCTTTTACTTCATGCTCTACAGAATAGGCGATTGCGTCTACCTGCGTACCGGAGTCGGCATTGCAAATAACGAAATAGTCGCTAACGGCATGACCGATGTTGCGTAAATCGAAAATCTGAATGTTTTGTCCTTTTTTTTCCTCGATTCCATGCACGATAGAGTCGAGCATAATGCGTGATGGGTCTGATTGACTTGTTTTTTTATTTTTTTTCATTCGCCTGATGCGGAAATATGTCGCGCAAATTTAGTATTTCTGCCGGTGTGGAAACGCTATTTATTGGAAGAAATCGAATTCGGCTCGACGGCGTCGGCTCGACCAACAACTATGCCGCTGAAATGCTACGTCAGGTTGGCACGCCCGAGGGAACATTAATTACAGCAAATTACCAGAGTGCCGGCCGCGGACAACGTGCAAATTCCTGGCAAAGCGAAGCCGGGATGAATATTTTGTGCACGTATATCCTCAAACCATCGTGGTTGTCAATCGACCGTCAGTTTACGTTGAACAAAGCACTTGCTTTGGCCGTTCAGCGAACAATTCAAACGTTTTGCAAGCATGAATCGGTGCAGATTAAATGGCCGAATGATGTTATGGTGAACGGTTCTAAGGTGGCAGGAATTCTCCTGGAAAATACGGTTGCGGGTGGTCAGATTGTCAGTTCGCTGGCAGGAATCGGCGTCAATGTGAACCAACGTAATTTTGCAATAGATGGACGTAAGGTGTGTTCGATGGCTGATGTGCTTGAAGAAGTGCTTTCACTGGATGCAGTGCAGGATGAATTATCGTCGAATCTTGAAGCGTATTATTTAAAGTTGCGCAGCGGAGGCGATCAAAAGATTGATGAAGAGTTTATGTCTGTCTTGTACAAACGCGATGAGGCATGTGCATTCGAAACAGTAGAAGGATTGCGCAATTATATTGTGCGCGAAGTATCGAAGCAAGGTCTGTTGGTGGTGGAAGATTTAGAAGGAAATGTGATCGAATTTCAACATGGTGAAGTACATATGGTCATGAAATGAGAATATCACTTTATGGCGAGGTGAATATAGACCGTTAAAATGAATGCAATGGAGATTGTGCTGATTAACGAAAAGCTCATAATCAAACAACCAATAAGAAATTTGAGGAGTCGACATTTTCTTCTCCAAAATGTAATGCTCAATTTTTTAGCGCTTTCAACGACTATCGTTTAATCCGCGTTTATTTAATACTTTCGAATCCGTTTTAAAAACACTTTCGGCATGAACGAAATCCTGCTCGTTAACATCAAATCGCTTTTGCAAATCAGAAGTTCAGAAACCAATCTTGTTAAGGGTTCTGAAATGGCCGAATTGCCTACTGTCGAAAACGCCTGGTTGCATGTTGCGGATGGGAAGATAAAAGCCTTCGGCAACATGAGCGTTTGTCCCAGTTTGACTTGCGCACGAGTCGATTGCAGTGGTAAATTCGTGATGCCCGCCTGGTGCGATTCGCATACACATATCGTATACGCGGGCAGTCGCGAGAGTGAATTCGTCGATAAAATTAAAGGACTGACTTACGAAGAAATTGCCCGAAATGGAGGTGGAATTTTAAATTCAGCTGCGCGCCTGCACAATACCTCAGAAGATGAACTCTATGAGCAGGCATTGAAACGCGCACAGGAGATTATTTCATACGGAACCGGAGCAGTGGAGATTAAAAGCGGATATGGATTGAATACCGGCGATGAACTCAAAATGCTGCGTGTGGTTCGTCGCTTAAAGGAAATGACTCCGCTTACCATAAAAGCCAGTTTCTTGGGGGCACACGCCTTACCGCAACACCATAAAGCCAACCGCGAGGCCTATATCCGCGAGATTACCGACGAAATGCTTCCGGCCGTTGCCGCCGAAGGTTTAGCCGATTATGTAGATGTATTTTGCGACAAAGGATTTTTCACGGTCGACGAAACAGCGCGCATCCTCGAGAAAGCATCGAAATACAATTTACAACCGAAGATTCACGCCAATGAACTCGATTATTCGGGTGGAATTCAGATTGGTGTGCAATACAATGCCTTAAGTGTCGATCACCTCGAATACACCGGTCCCGAAGAAATTGAGGTGCTGCTCAACAGTCAAACGATGCCCACATTGTTGCCTTCTACCGCATTCTTTCTGCGTTTAAAACAGCCGCCGGCGCGCGAAATGATTCAGTCCGGTTTGCCCGTTGCGCTTGCGAGCGACTACAATCCGGGTTCTTCGCCATCAGGACGAATGGCATTCATCTTAAGCCTGGCCTGTATAAACCTACGCATGCTGCCCGAAGAAGCACTCAACGCGGCAACACTCAATGGCGCTTACGCAATGGGTGTAAACACAGAACTGGGAAGCATAACAGTTGGAAAAAAAGCTAATCTGATTGTTACGAGCGAAATTTCTTCACCGGCTTTTATTCCCTACGCATTTGGCTCGCAACTCATCGATAAGGTGATGCTGAATGGAACTTGGATCTAATTAAATGAATTTTAGCAAGTATAAATCAGCGATTTTAACCATTGCACTTGCTGTATGGATAATTTTTCCATTTGCAGTTCTTGCTTGTTTCAATTTCCCATCTTCCGACGATTATTACGATTGGATGCTGCTGCAAAAATTTGGAGCATTGAAAGCAACCTGGCATTATTACTTTAACT
>Ga0169931_10005135_pt1 | contig 20061 bp, 10 predicted proteins | sample Kivu_15m_20L_FD_129675 | JGI IMG/M metagenome (GOLD analysis project Ga0169931, IMG submission 129675) | Freshwater microbial communities from Lake Kivu, Western Province, Rwanda to study Microbial Dark Matter (Phase II) - Kivu_15m_20L... | ecosystem: Environmental > Aquatic > Freshwater > Lake... | reverse complement strand
CATTAATAGTTAGTATTTAGATCACTGATCAACACCATCGTGAACGAGGTGATAGTTTCTAATGGCCTGTCGAGTATCCAGTACTGTATCCTCCTGAAAACCCTGTGCTGTAGCCCGATCTAGATTAAGTCCATTTGAGCTATCCTCCAGTCAAGGGTCGAACTATCTTCAGTAGCGTACTCGAAGGTGATTTAGACTGACCTTGAATTTATTTCTTAGCAAAAGTGACTACATGTTTATTGATTGTATTCGGAGAATGCTTCTTTTATATATTTGAACAGTAGTTATGGTAGCTAGCCAGTTGCTATCTGCTCTTAGCCCTTGCCAATTTGTTGTTGTGATTTGTTTCGTTGATGATTTTGTTTATCTATATCTAAGAAAAACAGTTTTTGAGGGTTCTAGGTTGTCTGGATTGATGCGGAGAATGACTTTTTTGCTCGTTTGTGGGTAAAAATGTGAACTAAGGCTGTTTTTGACCTTTCGGCGAAAAACCATACGCATCGTAAGGACTAGCTTGTATTGATACAGGATTAGTATAGATGTGCCTCTAAGGCGTGATTGGTCTTTAGAATTTCAAAGGAAATTCAACTCGAGATATACTCTGATTATTTTTATCTATCAAAAGTGGAGAATTCAGCTACTTAGGTACACTTAATTTTTAGAGATGCGGTTTGGCTTTTATCTTTTGTATGTATTTTTCAAGTCTGCTGACTTATAGCAAAGTTTGTTCATCTAAATCATCTGAAACTTACTTATCCTTTCCAAGTTCTAAATCCTAATATATTTTTCTTCAATAGCCGCAGACAAGCTCTTGACCTGCCTGACAGCTAGAGCACTCTAACACAGTTGCTGATCTCTCAAAGCCAACACCTCCTTAAGCTATTGATTTTCTTCTTCAAGCTATCTGATACGAGTATGCGCGCGTATCAATAAATCACAAGAAGCTCCTGATTATTTGAGGAACTGCTCGCTTGTTATATTTTCGTTCTACTCACTGATGACCTCCATCAGAGTGTTATTCTTCATGATGACCTACATATTCTATTTATTATATAAAGAAAGTCAGAGATATCACATCACTTGCCTATTCTGGGCAACTAAAAACCTATCTGCCCGCTTTTTTTGAGCGGATAAAATTACTCGGGGAACACCGAATGGACCATCCTCTTTTTTCTTAGTTTTTGCTGCTAATTTGGAGTAATCGAAGCCATCCCATAATTGGGATTAAGTTCAATCTAGCTGTCCAAAAGATTCAGCATCGTGTCTCTGCGGGAAGAATGCCTTCCAAAGTGCGATGATCCTCTTTAGTCTTATTCACTTTTTGCTATACTTTATCGTGATTTGTATCTGTTTATTTGTTTTTTAAGCATCTATCTTGTTCTGCCCTATCTAAGCTATGCGCTGTCCATTACCTTTTGGTCACTTAAAGACATCTAAAAGCTTTTTATATCAGAAAGCGAAACTTTTAAATTCTCGGTCAGTTTTTTAGTTTTCTATGATTTTTATGCGACTGGTCCCCTAAACGACTTACTTTTTTAGAAAGACACCAGCTCCCTTTTGATACTTTTAATGCCTTTTTTGAGAAACTACTGCTAAAAACTGAAGTCTTTAGATTTGAACCGCTACCTTATTTGTCTAGTTTTTTAAGCATTAATCTGATTTATCTCTTTTTTACATTATATCATCTTATGTCCAATGGCCTCCTTGGCTATTTGAGCTTACTACCTCAAACGATTGAGACTCTAGGCTCTTTTTGAGGCTATTTCCTATAATTTTTACTAGTGACTCATTCTTAAATACGCGATTTTCTATTTTTTTATTATTTTATCTTGCTGTTCAAGTTCTTTTCGATAGCTAAAGTCTCCTCTTATGGACTCAGTTTGCGATTATGGGTATACTTATCTGTCAAATTTGTCCCAACTTTCAAGCCGGGCTCCTAGTTTGTTCAGAGACCGCTAGGAAGGCAGCGAATCTAGAGCCATATGAGACTGATCTGTATTGAGAATCCTAGGGTATCTATTGACTGGTTTTGACAAAGAATGGAGCTTTTAAGTTTCACTATTGTGGAGACTTATGATGTTTCTAGAAATCGATACTTTAGAGTTGCTGTGCGTATTTTCCTAGCCATGAGCTTGATAACCTAAATTGTAGCGGTTCGATATGCCCTTTTTTAAAAAATATTTGCCTCCATCGAAGGAAGAATCTCGTATAAGGTTAGCGTTTAATTTTAGCGAAATATTTGATGATTTTGCAAGCAAAAGGCAAGAATAATCGATAGGACCCATATAAAATTTGATCCTAACACAAAGAGTTTCTCCATTAAAGCCCATGTCAGTGTTAAGGGACGATTGTGATCTTTTACTCTAAAGGATTCTTATCTGTTAGGCTGCTTCTTTCTTTTTCTAGTAGATCATCTACACTATTTTGTTGTCATTTATATCTTACAACAAAGATCTACCCCCGGTAACTGTGCTAGAGATGGAACGAACAAATTGATGTCTCCCCATTCTGTAAGTCTTAAGCGCCAGCACAAATTTACGAGTTCTAGCCTACTCCACTGAACGATAGACCAATCGAACCAAATCAATTCCTTAGGCATTCTTCATTTTTTATACGTCTTCAACGCCCTTAAATAGAAAATCAAGTAACAAAGGATCTTTTTGGTAGCTTGGTTTAGTTAATTTGATATTGAGATTCAGATATTTAGGATCTGGTTTTCTTTCAGCTTAGACAGCAATAGAGAAGTTAAGTGGCCTTTAATCTATAGCAAATTGCAATTTTTGAAATGGAATTACTAAGTTAAGCCCATAATTTTATTTGTAATTGATATATGCCTGTATAGCAATCATCTGGCTCATCTCTAGTAATAAAAAACTATTATTTTAGTGGCGAAGATAGTGACTCACTTCAAGTAAAAATTTATGACGATGAAAGAACTTTAACCCTCGGACCCATCTTTGCAATTTTCTAGCAGCTATGACCTTTCTAACTTGCTTTCTAGCGTTGAAATTGCAACGAACTCTGTAGCCTCGATAAAAACTTTGTATTTTCAGAGCTGCTAAGGGACGCTAAGCAAGTTTAGGAATCAAAACTTAAGCAGCAATAATTGTTTTGTTTGTAAAGTAAATATGTTTTATTAACTGCAAGATTTTTACATATTATATTGCAGGTTTTACATATTTTATATATTTTTGCATGTTTCTATTATATTTTTAATAAATTTTATTGATTTTTTATTATTTTTCAGGAAATTTTTTAATCAGCCAAGAATTGAAATTTAATCCAGCAAAGAGCACGCTAAGCTGAGTTGAAATCTTTGTTATTTTTGTTATGGCTTGATGATAGTGTATGAAAAAAGACAGACCATGATATGAAACTTAATGCTATTATTTAATTACAACCATAGAAGATTCTTCGCTGAATTCGATACTGTTTTTTTGGCAAAATTATGCACTTAAGTATATCTATCCCCCGAAAAAATGTTTGAAAGTGTTCCACATCTCAAAATTTCCTTTTATTAAGGCAAATATTTTTTATTCGTTCGAGCTATGAATTTGCATCTTTTCTGTAAGAAGTCTTTCTATTTACTTTTTTTGGTGTCTGAATGGTGAAGCCTACTATATTTGCTACAGTTTTGGCAGCTCGACAACCTTCCATTTCCTGTGTCTAAGTCTGCACTTGTGCCTCCACCACCTTTGAATTTTAATGATCGGATTAGCTCTCAAATAATGCAAACGAACGATTGTGAGCTACTTTATTACATTGTATATAAATCCCTAAGGCTGCTGATTAGCACTAACAGGCACTAAAGGAAAAGGCATCGGATCGATTTTTTTTTATTTTAAACTCAAAGCCGGTTATCGTTCTTACAATCTAACTATTTTGTCGTCCATAAGTTGAAGAGAAGTCATCTGATTGACGAAGTAGTGCCTGACTTTGGCCTCCTCTAATGGATTTCCGAAAAGCGTAAGGTAAACGATCGACTTCGACTATAAATTAAGATATTCATACTTCAGCAACGCCTCCTAAGTTGCGCAAAGCTGTGAATTTGTTATAATGTAAAAACAAAGAACGCAGATGAAGATACGATTGGAAGCTAAATCCAGGAGGAAAGGTAGTTAGTTTGTTGTAAGATAGGTCGATTTTGACTAGATTTGTGTAAGAGCTTATAACATAGAACTCTCGGATGGTAGTGTGGTTGTCAGCTAGGATGATTACTTTGACTTTTGATGGATTTTTAACTGACTGCAGCTATTTTTGGGCTTTCGGGGAAGCCATATCAAAGTTATAAATAATTTTACATCTATCAGCTTTTTATATAATAAACGATACAATAAATCTGTAAAAAAAACACAATTTTTTTTTATATTCAAATTTTCTGCGCTAAAATAACTAAATAAAATCAAGAAGAAATCTCTTCTTTAAAATATAGACCAAGATATTTATATAAATAAATTTTGAATGGGCAATAGCTAAACTCCAGGCAAGATCAACGCTGGCATTCGTTAATATATCCACGAATAGTTCCAAAGAACGCTCAAAAATACTTCAAAAAACTACCTTACTATTTCTGAAATCCTATAGGCGCACTCGCACGAAGATTATCCTTTCGATTTTAGACACTTAGGCATTCTTTTTGTTTGCGATCACGATCGAGACGGACTTTTCAGCCTCTAGAATATTTAGCATTTCGCAGCTTGGATTCAAATCAATTTGCCCTACGTCCAGATATACGAATTCAAGTCGCAGTTGCAGGCCAAAACAGTCGCCAAGGTAATTTAAATTTTATAGAAAAAAGATGGAGAGCAGATCATGGTTGCCTGGGTATTCACTCTTTTAGATAGTTTTTGAGAATGTTGGTCGGCTAAGGGCTGTCGAAATCGATCTCAGGGGGCACTTACATTCGCATAGAGTGCATAAAACTGATCTATGAAGTACTTAACGTAAAAATGATGAGCGACATGGACATTCAGTCGTATTTCATGTTGATGAAGAAGGCCTCGGAGGAACTAGGCAGCCCCATACAAGAGCTCAAAGAGAACTAGGAAGATTAGTAATACTAGGAGTACATTTAGATCGGAGTTTGCAAAGAGTTTATTAGTCATTTTCTAAAAGGCGCACTCAAAATATTATCTGAGATCGGGTATTCGAGCTCACTTTGACACAAGAGCCATTTTAAATCATTTTTATATATTTTACTCATTAATGTTCAGTCAATTTAGTATATAGTTAACAATGTAATATTCCAAGCAGGCTTTTTCTTAGTCGATTCTTCAAGGGTAAAAATTTCTTAAAAAAAGTGATGTCCAGATGACCTAAAAGATACTGCAAGTCAATCCTTAGATGATAAATGCTTTTGGTCAGAGTCAGGAACACCCCTTTTTTTCAATAGATATTCATGAAGATATCAAATGTCGAGCTTTTCTTTAAATATTTTATAAATACGGAGTCAACCTAAACATTTTAGACAAGCAAAAAAGAACAGTCGTTTTCAAGCTATTCAAGTAAGGTAGATTTCTTCCGATATAGCCAAAATGCAGAGCATATATTTTCTGGAATCGTTAGCTCTGTCTGGATTTCTACCTCCGGCGCTCTCTCTTCGAGACAAAATCAACAAAAGTCCTCTTTTTCTTGCAGTTGATAACAACCAGATAGAGCTAGTTTCAAGGCTCGAATTGACTTCCGAGGATGTCAATTTGACTGACAGTTTATTAGGACAACCACCTCTCTTTTACGCCGCCAAAAACAGCAATAACTAAATGTGCATGCTTCTACTTAGCAAGGGGGCTAATCCCTGCATAGTTGACAAATGCAGTCAGACAGTCCTAGACTACGTAGACTTAGTTTACAATCAGCAACTTTATTTGATACTTAAAAAGGCCATGTCGTAATGGAATAAACTCAGACTTGAAAAAAGCAAGAATTTGGTTTATTAAAACGCAGAAAATCAAAAAATGCAAGCGTATAGACTGCGAGCTTTGACTAAATAAGGTAATATTGTTTCAATAGGTGAATAAGGACGACAAATAATTGAAGCAGGAAGGGCCAAAATGAACGAAACAAGCAATTTTGAGCTCAAAGGTGGACAGTGGCATTTAATAGCTTTAAAAGTCATTTTGAAACTTTAAAGACAGCTTATAGCTGGCAATTTCAAAGACTCTTAGAGGTCAAACAAGTAATAAGAGAAAGTAATCGACTTGAATCAGATAAAACTGAAACTGCAACACAAGATGTACAACAGATTTCAACAGCTCAGCGAAGATGTAAGAAGTCTGTAAAGAATCTACAGGCAAAAGTACAATGATAAACATCATCTGAGCCAGCAAGCAAAAAAACTAGTACAGCTATTCTTCGATTTAGCAACTTAAAATGGATTAATTTGACATGATACTCACAAATATTATGACAATTCATGCACTATCATAACTATCTAATGATTTTTTTTCTCGGAGGATAGTCCAAAGCTTTGTTCTGAGGAACGACTTTTGCATTTTACTAGGAAAGTATAGAGCTTTATGAGTTTTGCTACACTTCACGAACTCTCTTGCGATTCAGATTGTTTCTTTGCTCAGAAGGGTTTATTTTTTGTTAGATTACTTTTGATTTGATATTTTTCTAAGCGTTTCTGTTTGCTACCTTTTGCTGAACTACTGCCTATTGAGGAATCACTCTGCCACTCTTCAAACTCTCATTTTTTATATTTTTGACATTTTTTGAAGAAGATTTATGATTAACTGATGGCCTTTATGAAGATAAAACTTGTTTATTAGTTCGATTTTGGGTGACTTTGCTCGACATTTACACTTTTTCTTTCGATTTGATTGGCAATACGACTAGCTTGCTATTAGAAAAAGAAGAAATATCTTAGCTTTGAGTTTCGTTAATGTATCTTTGAAACTTGATTTAGATAGTCCTCCACATGGTCAGCCTAGATACGCTGTCTTGAGTGGCTACTACCTGGCGATACTCATTTTGATTTATTTCGTAAAGATTGATCAGAAATTCCTTTATTTTCTTGTTGAGTGCATCAGGTCTCCTTATGATGTACTCAGAAGGAGCCATTTTAACCAAAAGTTAACAAAGACGACGATGATCAATGATGCTGATCTTGTTGTATCTGAAATCCCATTCCCGCATTCTTTATTCTACAAAAAGTTTGATAAATTATTCATCTTTTTCTTCAGAATGAGTGCTTAGGAATTACATGAATAGCTCCTGACTGATTATTTTCTGGTTGAAACACTGTTCCACGACTTACTCAAGACTATGAACGCCAAGATCCATCGGCTAGTTGGCTTGAGTTAATCTTCGCTTGATAAAACTATCAGTATGAGAAGCTTATTTTTAGTTTTTTTTGGAAAAAGAGTTTAACTGATCGTAGTACTACTAAGTACCAACAATTATTTTTGATTTTTTTAATGTATTTTCTGAATGGGAATCTGCTTGAGAGTAGAATGATGTGCGGTTGCCAGAATCTCGATGATTATTAGCTTGAGCTAAAAGATAATCTTTATCTACTATATTAGAAAAAGAATCTATAGGGGATTTTGCTTATACTCTATCTTTTGAAGATTTTTTGCTACTCTTTTTCTTAGGTTTTTTAGACTCAGAATTTTCTTATCTTTAATCGTTAGTCTATTATATGCGTTTATTTTATATTCGATTTGATCGAATCTCATTTTTATAGTCATTTTTGTTGCTTTCGATTTATTTCATAGTTTCCAAGGATTATTGAGTTTATGGACTGGATTTTTTAGCTATTTTCTTAGCCAAAATTGCTGCGTTATTACTAACGACTGTCGATTTATGAATAGTGCTCTTCTATATGCTAGTTTTATTAATCGCCGATTTTGAGTGCATATGGTCGTTTTTCAAAACATTTTCTTAAGGATTTGTTTAATTTTCTGGACCAGTTTCTTCTGACTTAGACTAATCCTATAACTATATTATGACCATAGGTTTTTTGTTCTTTTGAAAATCTTAAATATTCCCAGATTCCTTCGAGTCTTTTGGAGCTGTGCTTTAGCCTGCCTCTTCACTGAAATTAGCAAGCAGTTCTTAGTAGTTAATTTCTTATGTCTAAGTAATTTTTCCTTTTTAAGTCTTTTTGTTGCCTTTGTTCTTGACCGAAGCAATCTGTTTGATCATCTGACCCATCTTGTCTTTTATCATTTTTTCTTCATTGTTCTCCATCTAGCTTCTTTTCTCTTAAGTTTCCCTCGCTTGCTTTTCACTTTCGTGTTTTTAAGGGCTCTGATTGAAATCTCTGCCCTTACTGATCATTTTGTTCAGGCCTGCTTTGTTTTCTTCATTGTCAGTTTGCTTGACTTTAGTAATGTAAGCTAGAAGTCTTTCTTTCATATCTTCCATATTTTTAAATGATTAGTTGAATCAGGTCATTCACTTTAGTACGATGTGCCTATAGATCTGAATATACAGTTCCTACTATCTAATATATTAGGTTAGTTTAATAGATAATTTCGAATCGCACGATGTCAAACAAAAAAAGTAACAAAAAAGGGCAACAAAATTAACAAGATAGATAACTTGAGTAACAAGCAGCCATGAGAAAACTGTAACGATCAATTTATACAGCGACAATACGAGTCTGAAGGAAGAAATATACCAACTAAAGTAACAGCTCAGCTATTCGTACTTTAAAAGTTATATAGGGTTTAACAAAAGAAACAAGTCGAGGCTAACATAAAGCAAAACAACGATAAATACGTATGATAAATACAACTCAGATGAAAGATTCTTTCGAGATAGAAAAAACTGTAAAGGTTCAATAAGATTAAATCGTATAGCTTTAGAACAATTAAAAACTGCTAAAGAAAAGTTATGAATAAGCGAGAAGTAAACAAAGATTGCAATGGTAGCAATAGTTTGAACAACTCACTCAGAAAAAGATAACAGAAAAACAAGTTTTAAAAAATAAAATAGCTTAGCTCGTCAAAAAAGTTAACTACCTTAAAAATTTTAATGTAAAAATAGAGTTAGATAGGCTAGAGAAGTTTAATACTCAAAAAGTTTGAATTAGCTCAAGACGCGATAGACAAACAACAAAGCAAGTCAAGCTCGAGACATCGAAAAGATAGTGGCCGAGCATTAGTCAAAGCGAAAATAGGTGCAAGACGCAGTCACTCGCGATCTTGAAAACATAAAAGAAAGCGAGGTTAGCAAGCTATAGCAAAGTACTCTATGATCTATTCAGAAATGAACCGATAGCAACAGATTAAGAGGGAGAACTAAATCATAATGTAGGAGATCATGTTGTGTGAGTCATAGAAAAATTTGTTAGAATAGTAATATAAGCAGTTGATTCAATAAAATTAGGGCGGAAAAGGCAGCAACACTACATCTCTCCTTAGCGGACAAGCCAGCTAGACCTATTAGCGATCGCTTAGAGTCATCAAGCTCTAGAACAAACTGGTCAAACTCAAAGAGCATCTTGCAATTGAAACGACCAGACTTGAAGGATAGATCAAGAATGCAGAAAACCATATCGAAAACTAAAAAAAATCAGTGGAGAACAGCATGACTAAGCTGTAAGGATGGCTCAAGATGAAAGACAAAGATTTGAAGAAAATGAAAGCATGCGCACAAATGGTGTTAAATCAACGCAGCAATCTCGAATCATACCTTCTCTAAGTTTTCCACGAACATGCTGAGCTTGATTCAAAGGACCCCACAAACGTAAACACAATCCTTCGCCATCTTTTTGTGAAAATAAACTCCAGAAAGCCACCAATGTCCTACAAAGATCATCTTTCGGTCAGTCGCGTCTCGAGTATTATGTGATCGTCTACTTTAGAAAATACTTTTCATGATTAAAAATGAACATCATCAGCTTCAGATATAAAAGTAAACAAAAACATTAAATTATCGAGCTTATTGGAATTATTTTTTTATCATGATAACAAATACTTAAAAACCTATACTTTTTTTTTATTGACGCTCACACATTCTTACAACTACTCCTTACTTAGATCAAATGCGTCTTTGTCGACCACCTCTACTGGTCTTAGTCTACGGAAAAATTGGTTTAACACATAGACTTTCTGCTCCCCAAAAGGGTACTTTATAGTGAACTAAATCAGCTCCTACCTCCGAGCTGCAGTCGTTTTGGTCGTAAAAGAAGTAGTTCCGAAGTACAGTTTACTTAGGCGAGGATTGTACTGCAGGACTACGATGGCTCTCAGCTTGGTTCCTTGCTTGGACTGCTGTTCTATCAGTTTCTTTATTGAAAGGATACCTGGTTTAGCCAAAATTAGTTTCATCGAAATATTTTCTTCATTTTAAGGATTGATAGCTGAATTAACTTGAGTTAAAAGTGATTTCCAAGTGACCCATCGATAATTGTATCTATTTTAGTAATTTTTTAGATAAATTCGTTTGTATTATTAAAATTTGCTTCCCAAAATGTATATTTGCTTAGTTTTTGTAGATTCTCCCATTTAATACCCGTATTTTTTAATTTTTTTATCTTAAAAGGCAGTTTTTGTTAAATCAGAATAAGAAACAACGATTATTTCAGGCATGCACAAAGGATTGTTCCAGTCATTAGATTACAAAACCGAATATATTTGAGATTAGATATTAATGGTCAGCAATTTGGGTGCTTTAACAAAGTAAGCTTCGCACAAACGCTGCAAACTGATAATCTAAATTTACTGCGAGGCACTAGAGAGCTAGTTAGATGACAGATATTTTGCAAGAGTCGTCTTTTCTTACAGCGAATTTCCCACAGCGAACCCGAGTTTATGACTGTTAGTGGTCTGCGAATGATGAAGCGCAAGACGAGTCCTGCTTGCCTACACTATGAGTCCCTTCCAGTCTGAAAAGGCAGTTGAAGCAAGCTCAAAGACTGAATTAGTAGTGCCAATGTCAACAAAAAGCTAGTCAGTCAGGCCATTGAAGTAGTTATGAAGCACTGGGTTTTCTTCACTGTATTGAATCCTTAGTTCCTTGGGGCTACAAACAATCATAAGCAATAAAAAAAAGATCGTCATCTTTTTCATGGCTTATTATAATAAAAGGATTTTCTGTGAAAAGATCAACAAATAACAAATAAACAGAAATATTTTAAGCAAGTTTAATCAATTGTTTTTTGCCAGTTTTAATCCTCACTTGCAAATTTCAGCAACAAAATCTCAAGCATTATATGATCATTTACTTTGTATAATATTATTTATGATGATAATAGTCAGAAACATCATTTTTGTTATGACTCAACGCAGACATGGTTCGTCGTCTAGGATATCTTTAGAGCAAGTCTTGATTGAATTTCCTGGAAAAATGTTCCAGAAACGTAAAGTTTAGTCCCCAGCTCCAGTAACTATAGTGCTCCCATCTGGACTCATTGCCAAGTAAAGCACTCTATAAGCGTGACCAGTCAAAGTTACAGTCTTTTGCATTTTGGGCACCTGCCACACATTTATCTAGTTATGCGAGTATCCGTGCGTGCTGACCATTTCATTGAGAGTTCTACTGAACATCAAATTACAAACCTGAGATCCCACATCATATGAAGCCTGGGTAACTCCAGTTAAAGTGTTTCTGAACTTGATAGTTCTGTCGGCTGTTCCTCCGCCTGATACCAGAAGTCCATGCTGATGAGGCGACCAAGCCATTGCCTTTACTGCTGCCTTATGATCACTGAATTTAAACACGGGTTATTTGGAGTGACTGGTCCATACCATAAGCTTGTTGTCGTTGCCACCTGAACAGTATTGTTGCTCATCGAATGACCATTTAAGTCCACAAATTTATTGCTTATGGCCTGTCAATCGAGATACTATCGAGTTGCTGACTCTGTAGTCCTGATGAATTATCGTCTTATCCCTAGATCCGGTCGTCAGTACTGAAGAGCTCCAACACATAGTGCCAACCCTGAGCTCGTGGCCCAATAAAGATCTTACTTTTGTTATTTTTTCAACGTCCCAAAGCTGCACTTATCCATTATTAGTCCCGATGGCTATAATTGGCGCACGAGGATGACATGAGACCGAAGTGGCCATGTTGTGGATACCAAGGTCACAAAGACGAGTGACCTGAGCGGTTCCAGCATTCCACAAGTACACACTGGTAGCCAGACCTACCGTAAGGAAGTTATCTGGCGACCAATCGATCAAATTAAGATAATAGTCGTCTTGTAAAGCCGGAGCATCTAACACCTTAGCGGGTTGTTTGCTTATTTTTCTCTTGCTATGCTTGTACGAAGCCAAATCGTCACTAAACTACAGCCCTGGTGGTTTCTTGATGCTATGCTAGTTATGCGAAGTGAATGGTTTTTTTGCATATCTGAACAGATTTATGTTCTAATAGCTCTAGATCCCCCGTTCTTGTTATTTTTCGCTCTAGAGCATGATGTAGCGTTTGTACAGCTAAGGAAGAAGACCAACAGACTGTTATTATTTTATTGGTTTATTTTCTTGCTCATCTTTCAAGTGCTAGTGCTTGAGCATTTTGCGAGAAGGAATAAAACGGTCGGTTAGTTCACCATGACTTGAAAATCCTATCGATTCGTGACTCTTTAAATACCCACTGGGTCTTCCCATATGCTCTATGTAAGCAGAAATATACCCTGATAGAGATTAGAGAGATTAGATAAAGAATGTGCATCTTTTCGAGCAGAGGAAGATACTTGTGATGATTCTGGGGATTTGGAGTGAGTGCTGAGATGCTTTTAAAGAGAAGTGGGTTTGTGAGGACTCGAGTATCTCATGATTTTGTGAGGGAGTAATAAAATTAAGTAAAATAGTTTTGAGGTCGATTCATAGGTATTTCTTAAAGCAAACATATATTATCATGTCATTAAAAATCAAATAAAATCAATTTATTTCTTCTTCTTGAGGCTTCGCTGCACTTACAAGGAACGATTAAGATCCTAAAAGGAATCAAAGCTTTCAGCTTGCTTTAACTTTGGCACTCTTTTCTATCCTCGACCAATAAACTATTGTCTTTTTTATTATTTTTTGACTTTTTATTATTTTTTTAGAAAAGCTCCACAGAGAAACTTATTGGATTCGTCAAGATTTATGTAGCTAAGCAGTTTTCCATCGTTTTTGGGCAAAAGCTATTTCAAATCTTATTTTTATTACAGCAAAGGAGACTTGTATAAAGGTTTTTAAGTCTATCTCATGTTTCTCACGTATTCCTTTTAAATTTGTTAAAATTTGACCTTAAGTTGCTAATTTCTTTTGGTCTGAGCCTCGAGAGCAGCTGCTAGAGGGTTGATGATCTGTCTGCAAATCAAATCTAGAGGTCCTGAGCTTACTTTTGGCAATTTGAAGTTCCAACTGAAATCGAATATGCTGATTCTTTTCGAAAAGGTGAAGTTTATATCAGTACCTGTGAGCTCGTTAAAAACGTACTTCGCATCTAGATCTGACCCTGCAAACAAAGTTTCGAACAACAAAATCAAATCTCTATCGGCTTTGAGCTACAATGATTTAGCGAACTTTTTCTTTTGTTAAATAAGAAAATCAAGTGTGAAGACCTTAGACCATACATTTCTCAGATCAGTGATCTCTAAATATAATTATTCTTACGCATGAGAGAATCAGTGTTATCGAGAGCAAACTTGATGAGAAAAGGACGCTCTTGATCGGCTACCCACCACATCTTGCCTTTGAGAATATTCCTTTGTCGTTCGTTGAAGACCTCGATTGACTGCATTCTGGCTAAAACTGATATTATACTTATAGAGGCAGTTCATATCATGTGCGTGTAATTCTATCGATCACTACACTGCTGGTCAAACTCTGAGCTGGCATTCTCGCAGGACTCGACAATCTTGACTACTATTTTCGCGACTACCAAAAGAAATTTTCCCTATTTATATTCTATGGATTTTTTGTTTGGAAAGCAACTATTTTTTGACCTATCTCCTCAGTCTTTTTTGCAGCTTATGACACCTTATCTAGACTGCTGAACAAAAAAAGATGGGTTTTATTTTTATCTAGATCCACTTTAAATTACCGATCGAAATACTGTTTCAAATCCTGAAGCTGCTTGATTTGCTTCTAAATGTTTTAAGTGATTTCCTCCCTTATAATTTCGCTATTCTCTTTTTTTTTGGTTGTCCTGGACTATACAATGCTTTGTGTCGTGCTTATGATCGATTCATAAGGGCTTGCCAGACCTTTCTTATTAGATATGATTGATGACTCGAGCTTGTCTTTTTTGAGACTTTTTCGTTAGATCGAGGCGAGTCGCATATAATCTTTGAGTTTTAGACGAGATTAGACAGGCTTGCTCCCGGGTCTGCTGGCAGCGAGCAAAGATTGTTACGCACTTTAGCTAGCACAAGCTTAGAATAACTACAGAATGGGCTTACGACTGCTCTAAAGTTGTAACGCCTATCTCGTTTGTATTCTTTTTTTCTGCAACTAGGAAAAACTAGTCATTTTGACTGATATCAATAAAATATCATCTTGTACTCACAAATCAAACAAAATGTTTTATATATGAGGCTGTAATAATATTAATAAGCTAAATTCATGCGTAGAAAAATCATCCAAACGACGAAAAAACTCCGCTGAGTTAATAAAATTTTACTATGCACCGGGTCCAGGATTGCTTACCATGTGTTTGTTGACCAAACTATGGCGTTTTTCTTTGTCGAAAATGCGGGTTCGGCTGCTCTAATGGTTTGATAGATGGTATCTTCCATCTCTCTTAATGTCCTCAGCGTCGGTGTTGTAAGCTCCAGGACCTACGTTTGCGGTCTTAGAGAGGCTCATTCTTCCAGTTTGTGATATGCGATGATTTGTGAAATTTCTGTACTTTGAAGTCAAATGATCATTTTTTCCCAGTTAAGCATGCTGGTAAGTCCCTGGACCTGGAATCTAAGTTAATTTTATTTTACATTTAGCAAATGTTTTTGGCTGTTATCTGGCAATCTGGGCCTTAACATCGCGTACTTCGGGTACTCACTCTGCCCCTTATGATCGTAGTTGCCCGGTCCAGGCACAAAACTATGCAATTTAGCATCTCTCAGGGGACCTCCAAGCTGCATTTGCTGTATAAAGTTTCAGTTACCTCTCTCCCTTCACCGAATGAAAAACTGTTCTTTGAGGCATTTAGCTCAAGATTGTACGTGCCCACAGGTGGAATATATTTATCCACACGAATTCCAATATCCTTTTGCCCGTAGCCGAAAGAAGGCGCTCTGGATGTACGCGTGGATGAGTGCTCATAAAAACTATCACAGCTTCGTAAAGAAAAACTTACAGCAGTTTCTGATTGCTGGAAAAACGAGCAGTTTTGGGGAATGAGTACTTCTGTTTTGAAGACGAAGTGTTCAGCACATGATTGGAGGTGTCGAGCTCAGCCATACTCAATAAAATAATAAAATTATCATTGGACTTATTTAATAGAATTAATGCAACGGCACACCTAAAATACATTTTTAAATATCAATGAAAAGACCTTTCTCTGATAAAAGTTATCAGTTCTCTTATCTACGCTTATCTCTCAAATACCATACCTTACTTTAAGGCTAATTGATCTTTAAGACCTACGATTTAAGTTTGCCATCGTGATTATTTCATTAAGATTGCTTTCTCGTGGTCTGTTTTTTGTTAAGTGAGTAAAGTTTAAGTGCGACTTAGCCAATATTTTTATGATTAAAGTACTTTTAACTGCTCATTTTACAACTATAACTACAGCTATTTAATTCTAAGAAGTAATTGATGCTTTTAAGCGAATTGAAGCTCGTCTTGATTATTTTTGTATTCGACCAAAGCAACTGTATGTTCTTTAATTCTTAGCTACTACTGCCTTAGATCAAGAGCTGCATGTTCTTGAGTGATAATACTCTAAGTAGTTTGTATTTTTCTGGCCATACCATCCAACTAAAAAGCATGTTTTCTCATCATGACTTCCTCTCTTACTTTTAACTCAGATATCCTAGCACATAGATTGAGATTATCTTATTAAAGAATATCGATTTGTCTACGATATACATCTATTGTCTAGAGTGCTTTCTGCAGTTGTTTCTGCAACTACTTCATTGCATTTTCTAGTTATGTCTATTTTGATTGTTTCTTCTTGATATTTGTTTTCCGTTTGTAAGTGTAACTCATCAATTATAATCAATGTCAAGAGTTCATTAGTTTGATTCATTAAGATCATCCCGATCTAGCAGTCAAGCCAACCGACCCAGAACTACCAGATTTCAAGACACTGCTTCAGTTCACAGTCATTACTACTGCGTCAACTGCGTCAACCATTCACTTTCGAAACAGAAAAATAAACTGAAATAAAGCAGAAAAATACGATAAAACGCAGGAATAAAAGCAATTTAGGATATCAGAAATAAACAAGCCGAAGAGTTGCTCAAAGCTCGTAATTTGAAAATGCAAGAAGAGAAGAAAAAAACAATGTAGTTCAATATGCATCTTTTACAGCTGCATCAATAAAAGAAATAGAAATAAGAAGCGTAAAGACAAAAAGAAAAGTAATTTACTTTGAGAGCTCAGAAAGATCATGCACATAAGCTTTAGTAGTAACAACAACGAGATCATGAACGCAAAAGAATATGGGCTATACAAATTTAGCAACAAATGAGGATTGCACAATAGAAAAAATAAAAATAAAAAAGATTGTAACAAACTATCTCATATGATGTTTAGAAGGACAAATACTGTGATATGGCACATAGGCATCAACTTCGTAATGAAGAATACAGACAACAACTGCTTTAGCAAATCAAGAGCAATTAGCTTCGCAAAAAATAAAAAAATACACAAGAAAACGATATTTCTTATCTTTCTATTCTGTCCAATGCTGAGGCCAGGGCTAGCAAGCTGAAATAAAAATAGGCTTAGACCAAAAAGATTTTTATGTAGGACGCTTAGAGAAGGCAAGCTGAAATACGCAACAAAAGATAATAAGAAAACCTCAGAATTCAAAAAGAAAAATAGCGAGAAGCGCTCAAACAAAAACAAGATGAATAAAGAGCTGAAAAATTAAACAAAAATAAATAGTAAAAAAAGATAGCATACATGATATCGCTGAAGACTCAAATAGAGGAACGTAAAGCTAAAGTAAAATAGTAAGCAGCCTTGAAAATATAAACATTTGTTTAGCCAAAAAATTAATAGAATAAAATTCCGATTAGATAGTGTGATGGCTGTGAGAAAAGTTTTCCGAAGCCCTACCTTACTCGATTTCTTTAATGATCTTTTCTCTTTAATGTTGATACTTGTCTTAGAGTATTTTTACACTATAAATGAGATGAATCATAATCAAAAAAATCCCTAAGAGCCCCTTCTTCGATGCTTGCTTGTACTCGGATGCTGTATCTCAGAATTTCTCTTTCTATGTCCCTTACTAGCTGATCCTATCTTCGTAGATCTGTTTTGCTCCTGGATTTATCCTTGCTCTTTCTTTATTTTTAGCAAAATTTAGCTGACGTGTTCCTTGCGGATGTCTTATGGAAAGTACTCGAGAACCCATGGATCGATAAGGGCCTGTAAGGGAGTCAGCCTATCTTAAGGCTCTATTCTTAGAATTTTCTAAAGAAAACAACAAAAATCAGGGTTCTAGATAAAACTTTGAAGAGGTTTAGTCATAGGCAGTAGTGCCTTACCATTTTTTCCTTTGATTATTTTAGGCGTAGAATCTTTGTTAAAGTACTTGCTGGTATGCTTGCATGTCTAAATAGGTCAAAAAATACTTGCAAATATTCCTAAGAAGGTCCGTTGAAAGATCTCAGAATCAGACTCATTTGTTCTTGCTAGTTGTCCCCTGCGAACAAAGGACATCCCAGATGCAACTCTGCTAGTAGACAACCCAGACTCCACATATCGATCGGACATCCATACTTCGCCCCTAGAATGACCTAAGGAGATCTGTAGAATCTCGACTGGATATATAAAAACTGTGTTTAATGAAGAAACATGCTAGTTCCGAAGTCTATAAGTTTGATTCCTACCTTAGATCGATTTTTCATCAGAACATTTTAAGGCTTTATATCAGAATGAACGATTTTAAGCTACTTTAGAAACGCCAAAGCTAAAAGCAACTGTATGGCTATTGCTCTAATATTATTCATATCTATCGGCTTGAAATCTTGAGCTTACATTAGCTGATACAAGCTAGCTGCAAGCAACTAAGTTATAATGCATATGTGCTTGCGAAATACGATGAAATCCTTGATTCTGAGAATATTTTTACGATTTTATATATCTTGTTCCTTGACTTTCATGAGAATATTGATCTAATTGAGTGCCAGTTGCATGTGCTATCGACCTGATCTGACTATTTTCACCGCTACTATCTAACCTGTTTTATGATCATACGCTCTTACTACCTCTCCAAATGCGCCTCTACCGAGTCCCTATAATAGTTAGTATCGGTATCCGACTTGCTAATGTCTGTGCCAGAGGTATCTGCCTTCGAGGTCGTCCTAGCCTGTACCTGTGCCGACTCCCACGTAGTACACTGTTTTTTAATTAATTAATTCAATACGCTGATTTTAAGAGAGAAGCGGCTAGAAACGTTGAAGGACCTTTTTGCCTGAAAGCCCCGGAAGCGTGCCTCTTAATTGCTCATAATCTATTTAAGAATGCTAGACCCTCTTTCTGTCCTTCTTGCCCTTATTTACAATCTTTTTGACCGTACTATAGTTTTTATCTAGCTTCGGCTTGCTGCCACTACTCTTCTTTTACGTATTTCTATTCCTGGCCGCAGGAGTCTATCTACTTTTCTTATTTGATAATACAGGCTGCGACTATCTTCTCTTGTGGACTTTTGTATCCTAGCGCAGAGACTTGGGCGAGTGATGACGTTTAGATGGCGGTTACAAGAAGTAGGTGTTTGTTTTGTCCCAGGTGTTTGTTTTCTGGTGATGGCGGTCCAAGTTTATCTATAGGCTAATCTTCATTAGGGGTAACTGCACTATTGACAACTGTATATATAATACAACCGAATATAAACTCACATTCCTCATTATGAATAGCTAAATACAAATCTTGATTAAACAAAACATAAATCAAGATTGATGAGGCAACCGTAGCTACTAAAAACCCGCATCAAATTTAAACTTTGGCGAAGGCTTTATCACTATTATATAGCCCTAAGGTTTATCAATGTTCTCCAAGCTCAGATTCTTATTTTTTTACAAGACTATGCCTTCTACAGTAGCGAATACAGGCACTTTAGCTCCGTTTTCGCACTCTATCTATACAACCACAGTATTTTTGCCCACACGGGTGCCCCCTCCTGAATATTATTAATAATACGCTTATGTTTACCGCGTACTTATTGTATAGCCAACACGTCAACTATTCCCACAGCCCGAGAAGGCAGTCCCTAGGTCCTCAATCTTAGCAAATAAAGTCTAGATATAAAAGAAACTACCCGTTTGAATGCTTATGAAGAAATTGCGTGGCATTTCGATACGTGGTGAAGTATCGCTAGATAAAAGCATAGTAAAGAGAATGATGATTTAAAGTTCGATGCTATTACTACTATTCTTATTTCTATTCTTTTGCTTCATGTTACTATCCCAACTATAACTACTATTCAACCTTCATTATCAAATTATACAACTCATCATATACAAAAAATCCATCTTTAGCAAAAATCACAAAACACCCGTTTTAGAGTTCTAATCAAAAAAATAGTGCAATCGTAAACTCGTTAAAGAAAACCAGAGAATTAGTGTACTTATAATGTTTTATTATAAACAAAAAATAAAAGCATTTTTTCTTAAAAAAATACGTAGAAGCTGTGTCAAAATATTCTTTTTATTAAATCTGTATAAACAAAAAATCTAATTACTAAGCTTGATCAGAAATAATAATAATTTATAAATTGTTGAAAGTAAAAAATGGGTAAAAAAAAGAAAGACAACTTTTCGATGATAATTTTACTGACAATACTTATTTCGATAACGAATCCTCAAAAAAAAGATACAGAAAAGACACTAACATCGCTAAAAATTTGGTCTGAGCTTCGAGAATCTTAGTCTGGATTTTTGGTCCACATTCATGAGGGTGCTGCGCCTGTGGGCGATCTTTTTCCCATACTGAAGCAGTGGTAAAGAGT
>Ga0169931_10005134_pt1 | contig 20062 bp, 25 predicted proteins | sample Kivu_15m_20L_FD_129675 | JGI IMG/M metagenome (GOLD analysis project Ga0169931, IMG submission 129675) | Freshwater microbial communities from Lake Kivu, Western Province, Rwanda to study Microbial Dark Matter (Phase II) - Kivu_15m_20L... | ecosystem: Environmental > Aquatic > Freshwater > Lake... | reverse complement strand
CCTCCCCCCTACACATGATTTCGAATCCAAATCAAAAAAATTCTAGCCCCATTTCCATATAATCGTAATGTCAAAATTGAAGACTCCCCAAGGAAATATAGGTTCTATATTGGATAAAAATTAATTTTATGAGGAATATATTCAAATTGATTTTTTATTTGACACTAGAAAATTTTAAATGATGCTAGATACTTTTTTCAGAGATGCTAGATTCAAATTAAATCTCTGCAAATCCTTTATTTTCATTTATATATGTAATATTTCTCCATATTTTTCGAAACTAAATTTTCTTAAAGGAATAAAATAAATAATTTAAATAATTAATAATTTTATTTTGTCTTAAAAATATTCTAATACAAATAAATGTTTTAATTAAATTAAATTTAAATTTAAGTATAACAAAAAGCAAAATAGGAAAAAATTTCTAATGTATTTCTATTATATCTATTTAAAATTATGAAAATAATGGAAAATTATATGCTATGTACACGAGGGTTTAAAAAGAGACAAATTAGAGAATTTTTCATTTTAGGTTACCCTGTATCAAGAATGATTTTTTCCCTTTAAAAACCTTCAGTAAATTCTTTTTGTAGGCGTTTTCTACAATAGACATCGTATCTCTAACTATATTAGATTCATCCAAGGACTCATCATTTTGTTTAATTTTAAATTGCGAATCACGACCTTGTTCCGTTAAAGGAGATCTATTCAAATCGGAAAATTTTAATTGATATCTTTCAAATTTTTCTTTTATTAATTTTTGGTTATATGAACGAATTAAATCACTGAATTCGGATGTTTTTGAATTTGATTCAATTTTTCCACAACAATCTTGCGCGGTACTTCTCATTCTTATAATAAATATTTAATTATTCAATTAAATAATAACATCATTTATGAAAAAACAATGTGGAATCTAAAAATTAATTAAATTCATAGTATTTAATTTAAATAATTGATTAAAATTCCTTATAAAAATTATAAGAGAAAATTAATCAGACTCCATCTCACGTAATTAAAATGAAAATAAAAGTGTTTCAGTTAGTTTTTAATAAATGTCGCTTAGAAAAAGAGAAAAATTTGGAGGTATCAGATTTCTAAATCATTCGAATGAAATTTCCAAAAGAAATCATCACTCTTACATGTGGAAGACAGAAGACTGCCAAGAGAACCTTTTAGACTATTTAGATTCGATTATAAAAGATCAAATAATCTTCGATGGATTCACGAATAATTCAATCGAGTTTCTTGATTTACGAGCAAAGATTGTAAATCAAATAATTCAGATTTGCAAAAATTTTAGATTGAAAAACGAAACTCTATTTAAGACAGTCCAGATTTTTGATGTTTATTGTTGGAAAATAAGTAATTTTAGGAGTTTTAGTTCTAAAAATATTTCAGGAAATACAATTGATGATTCAAGTTTAGAAGATAATAAAAATTTTCATGAATCAGCAGCTGGTACTAAAACCACGAATTCTTCCATTAGCGAAATGCTGAGGGAACTTAAAATTATTATCGTATTATGTTTAAATATTGCATGCAAATTGGAAGAGATTAATTGCAATTATATCAACTATTTTAAAGAAAATCTACTAGATGACGTAGATAAGAATGACCTTTACGATTTGAAAGAATTAATCAAACAAGAATTAGAAATTTTAAAGAAAATTAATTATAAAATTTCCGCCCCTTCATTTTACGTTTTTAATAATGTTTGTTTACTTGCAACTTATTATTAAAGAAATTTTGAGTACTAACAATAAATTAGGTTTTGATCAAATTCATATCATGGTTATGTATTTACTTAAGATTAATGATGTGATTTTAAAAGTGTATTCTACTTTACATGAATCTGTATATATTTCTCCTCTATACTCAGGAATGATTTGTATTAAAGCGACTTTAATACTATTCGAAGATGTGCACTCAAGTACTTTATCGAAATTAAGCAAGTATTTATCCCATTTAACAAATTCTTCATCATTTGAGATTGATTCAGATTTTATAGATCTTGTCTCAGCCAGACTTTTTGCTTTAATTAAATCAAAAAATGTGAAATTCTCTAATTAGTTACTGAATAGGAGAAACAATCCAAATATATAGTTTATTTAAATATATTTGACTTTATAAAAATTTCGAATTCTTAAACTACTACAGGCATAGAAATGATTTTTAATTGAAATCTTAAAAAATTTGTGTCATTTATGATAAAGCATAAATTTTGATTCAGATTAATTTTTATTAAAGCTTTATAAAAATAAATTACATATATAAGTATATACTATTAATAAAAAAATACAAATAAATAAACATTACCTTATCCTAATTTAAATAAATTAATAAAATCTAATGCATTCCATTTATTTTTCTTAAGTTTTAAACAAATCTTTAAATACTAAATTTAATTATTCATCAGCTTCGACTTCTTCTTCTTTTTTAGGTCTTCTAGAGTTTCTGAGTTCTCTCTCTTGGATAATAGAGTAATAATTGTGTCTCTTAAGGAGGGAAATTTCTGCAGTTTTTTGTCCAATGACAAAGACATTTGAAAGTCTGGTAGAGAATTCGAGTCCATTTTCATCTTTAACATGGACAATTTCATAAGATCCTGGATGTTTCTCTAATCTAACAATGGTACCAACTCTACCGATGTTGTTTCCACCAGTGATCATGACGTTGCAACCAACTTCGAATTTGTAAAATGAGACGATTTCGTTTGTTCTGAGGTTCAATTTGACGGAGTCGTTTTGTTTAATATCAGGATGGGGGAATCTGATTGTTCTTCCATCATGTGTAACAACATAGGGGACTCCTTTTGGTCCCATAGCTCTTCTCTTAACTCTGCAAAGTTTATATTCAGCTTCAGATGGGGAGATTTTAGTCAATCCGAATCTTCCTTTAACATCATAAAGAAGACGATAATTTGTTTTAGTTTTTACTAAAGTGATGACATCCATAAAACCAACTGGATATTTGTAATCTTTTCTAACTTTTCCATCAACTGCGACGTTTCCTTCAGTAGCTAAAATAATCATCTTAGCTTCTCTGCTAGTCAAAGCGAGTTTCAATTTATTTCTAATTAAAACATTCAAAGGAATAGATTCTCTCAATTTATGGGGACCTTGGGATGGTTTTGTTGCCCAAATACCTCCAACTTTACTCAAGAACCAATGTTTTGGTGCGCTAATTCTTTTTAAATGCTTTCTTGGACCTCTTTTTGCCTAAAATTTTAAAAGAAAAAATTTTACCATTTAATATGTTTAATATAAAGATTCTGATTTATTTAATAAATTAATATAAAAAAATTAATTATTAATAAAATTATTTGAATTTTAATTCTAATAATTGTGAGGAATAAACATATGAACAAGCAGATTAATTTTAAGTGCATAACATGTCTTAAAGTGAATTTGTTCCCTTTAATGTGTGTGATTCCAATGAATTTAATTCTTTATAACATCTATAATACAAATTATTGTATAAATGTTTACACTGGACACAATCCACTGTCTTGTTTATGTTTGGTGATACAAAAATAACAAAAAATGTGCGCACAATTACTATTTGTTGATTTATGAGCATTAGTTGCGAGTTTATGACAAATTGGGCATTTTTCTCTTTTATGTGCTGATTGATTTTCATCAGATCCTGAAACCATAATAACCAATTGATCAAATAGACTTTGAATATTTGATTTTCCAACGCCTATGTTGAAGAAGTATAATATGATTTTTGCCAAATGATTCCATATAATTTTTTTCATTAAGAAATTAAACGAAAGGCTTGAGTTTTGATTTGGGTTTATGTACACCTATTTATATCATATATTCTCAAATCTATATACCATACGTATTCTAATTTGAAAAGTCTTGTCCATATTGATGGAAATTTCCCTGTTATTAGAAAAACTAAAAAATTCCAAAATTCTGAAATTTTCAGAAGCAAGTCAAAAAATTTAAACACAAAAATAAAAAATTTGAGTAAAATTTTTTTGAGATAATTTCGATTCGATGAATTATTTAAGGTTTCATTTATCTCACTATCATTTGAAAGGGAATCAGTTATTTTATTGATCAAATAAGGAAGGACTATTTTACACATCAAGTACGAAATGATTTTTAATTTTCCTCTAGTAGTAAGATTATCCTCTAAATTGAATTTGACATTATAAACCTGCTGGCCTTCTGTAAATTTATCATTTATTAACTTGTAAGAAAAATAAATCATCTTAATAACAAGTTTTAACTCTTCCATATATTTTTTGAATTTTTCTGAATATTCCAAATTATCCAAAGAGCCTTTAAAGCAATCAACGATGATATTTATCATATAGTCATCGAAATCTTCAGCTTCAAACTACAATAAGGATACAAAATTTTATATGTTTACCTGATTTATTCTATTAACCCTGATTGCGTCATGTGTTCCTACATTTTCATAATTCATAAAAAATTATTATTATTCTTTCAATTATATTTTTCTTATTTTTAAATATTTAAAATTTAATTAACAAAATTTCAAATTTGCTTAAAGCTAAATGGAAGAGATTTCAAAAAACTCAATTTCTTATTTTCTGAATTTAGAAGACTCTGCCAGAAAAATCCTGAGCGTCAATCATATTCTGCAAATCATCGACATTAAAGAAGATTCGAAAGGCAATCTCTACTTGACTCTATCAGATGAATTAAATTTTTATGATGGATTCATATTATTAAAGAAAAGACAAATCAATTTGGATTTTGAAATTTTCCAAATTATAAAGTTAGAGAGCATTATACCGATTATTGATAAAAATAATGAGAAGACCTTTTCTATTGTAAAATTAAAGATTGTTGATGATACTGTGGATTATATGATAGGAAGTCCTAAGCACTTTTATACTAAAAAATTATTTCACGAACATGTAGGGATAAATTTATTAAATACTTCAGCTAGTAGAGACTATAATCTGAATAATAGTAATTCAAGAGAGGATAAGTTCCCAATTACATTAACTAAAATGGAAAGAATCAACAATATTATTTACAAAACCGAAGAAAGGAAAAATATTAATACAATTAGAGGAGTTAATTACCAAGATAGTCTTGATATTTCTTATTTGTCTCCAATAGCGAATGATGATAAAAATGAAAAAACGGCTGACTTTTTGTATCATACATTTGACAGTTTTAAAAAATCTAAAAGCAAAGAAAAAATAAAAAGGTCTTCAAATTCTCAAAAATCAGAAGAAAAAGAAAAGGCAAAATCTAAAGAAAATCAACCTGATAGAAAGGATCTGAAGTACTCAATCCTAAATACTAGAGAAAGAGGAAGGGCTAATAACTTAAATCTTAATCTTCATAATAATTATAAAAATGGGAAATTAGATAGTAGTGGCATGATGGAATTTAATGATGAAAAAGAAGATAATAAATTGAGGGATAATATAAAAGTTGAAGAAGAAGTCAAATTAAACTTTGAAATTCCCAAGAATAAAATCATCAAAATAAATCGAAGCAGTGTCGATGATAATTTTAATGTAAAAAATCAAAACAATAAAGAACATAAAATCAGAAACATTGATATACCAGATCTAAGGAAGAATAATATTCTTAATCGAACAAATATAGACATGCGAGATAGAAAAGAATCAACATCCCCTGTCATAATACCTAGGACTTCTATCTCCGCAAAACCGATTCAACCAGATAATAAAAAAATAAAAATGGTCTCCATTTCTGTCCCCAAAAAACCTCAAACTACTGGGAAGAAATATTTTTTTACAATTAATATGTTATCAGATTTAATAAACAGCTTTCATTTAATAGGGAAAGTCGTCGACATCTTTAATTACACAAATACAGCATCATTAATTATAAAAGACAGCGAAAACACCTATGCAAAAGTAGTCCTATATAACAAACAAAAAGAATTATTTCTGCATAAAATTAAGCTAAATAAAGTTTATATTTTTTCAAATGGAGAAGTAGAAGATGTTAGATTTAGAAAGGCAATTATAAACAATAGAATCATAAAATTTGTAATCAAGCTAAACATTTCCTCAAATATTGAAGAATATAATGAAAATAAAGAAATCATAGAATCCGACGTTTCCAACAAACTTATAACCATTACTCTGCTTCAAGAATATTACATAAGAAACGAATTTGTTGTTGATATAATCGTGTACGTTCTAAATATTAACAAAGATAAGGAAAATACGAAATATTATAATACAAAATTAATTTGCACTGACGACTCTAATATATCGATCGAAATAAGTTTAGTAAAATATCTATCAGAGAGGGATATAAAATACGGAGATATTCTATGGATAAAAAACGCTATTATTACATTTAGCCAAGGATACAATTTGTTAACATCTCCAATAACTTTAATAGATATAAACCCTGACATTTTTTATGATAAAGTTGTCACGATGAAAAATCATTGTGAAAATTACACAGGAAGATATATAGTCCACAGTGATATTTACAAAAACCACATCGGATTGAAATATAATTTTATTAGAGATGTTCTTAAAGAAATGGAAGGAAGTCTGTATGCCTTTAGCGAATTTTCATACAAAATTATAAAGGCTAGAGTCGTTTCATTTACCCTTGATAAGAAAAATACTTATTTAGGATGTCCGAATTGTAGAAAAGGTTTAAAACAAGATTTGAATATTCCATTTAAGTGTGAGTCGTGTAAAATATTTGTGACCTCTCCGAAATATTGCTTTTGCTTTTCAATTAAAGTAGCTGATTGCTCAGGTAGCTCAGATCTCATAATATTTGACGATATCGCGGAAAAATTCTTACGAATCGATGCAGTTAAGTATACAAGCGCTATATATAACAATGAAACTTCAATTATTAGGAGGCTTAACAAACTAAAAGATGAGATGATTTATAAAGTTTTTTATTTTCTGATAAAACCTAAGATTATATTATTTAGAGAAAGACCTAAGGAGTTAATTGTTACTAATTATGAAGAGATTTTATCAAATGATCAAATTAAAAATGAAAGTAGGGGCTTAATTAAGATGTTTTATAATAATTAAATTAATGATGTTTTTTAGTAAATTTTCCCAACTTTTTTATTATGAAGTATAAAAATATAAACAATTGCACACAACTTTTTTATATAAAAGCAAATTTAATTTAAAAATTTTACCATGGATGAATAAAAATAGAAATGTTAAAGATTTAAAATCAATCAATTACTTAATTTATATGAAATTGACATTTTTTTTGATTGAAGTGATTTTTATTTTATCAGATAATTCTTTAAAGTGATTTAATTTGTTTTAATATTTTCAAATTTAAATTATGGAAAACTCAATCATCGATAATGAATTAAATTTTTCTGAATCAACAAAGAAACTTAAAGAGCAAATGAGCAAAAACAATCTTTCGTCGAAGTTCATCGAATTTAAAGAAAAAATAACAAAATCAGATAATTTTCCATTTTACAAACAAGTTTCTCACGAGCTTTTATTCAGCGTAAGAGAATCTCTCTACTATGAACTGGAAACTCTTCAAAAAAATATTCCCGCAATAAAAGAAGTCACAAATTTTCTTCTGACTTCTTTTCATAAATTTTCAGAAAATTCAGAGTTAATACAAGAACACATTTCGATCCTTGAAAAAATCTACTATCTCTTCATTTTTCACTTCAATGTGATAATAGTCAACCAAGGAATAAAAATACTAAATTTCCTCTTGAACGAATTAGATTACGATTTTCACAAAGAAACATTGCAGAAGAAGATAAAGATTATTCACATACTAAAACTAAAAAAATCAGTGAATGCAACAGTTTGTAACAAAATTATTTCAAATCTATCCCTTGCTTTGAATTTAATTTTACAAAACTCAAACACAGAAACACGAAAATGCTTCTACGATTTTGTTTCCACCAATAGCGAAGATTTTCTGCTGATCTGGTTTTTATGTCAGAATTCCACAAACGAAATGAACTTTTCTAAGTTTTTTTCTATCGACCAGATTTCGACCCTTATAGAAAAATATTCTAAGGAAATTGAAAAGACCCTAAAGCTTTTAGAAGCCGCCGTTCAAAATTTTAAATTAGAAACTTCGGTTACGAATAAAAATAAAATCAAGCAATGTTTTGATATAATTGGCATGATTTCAAAAATAATAGATTCATTCAATATTAGAGGAAATAGATCCTACAATTTTGATAAGTTGATAAAGATGAATTTGATTCCCATTCTTAAGAGATTTTGGAATGTAATCTTATTCGTAAACGAGTCACATATCTATGTAAGAATATCGTAATTCATCATTCATTCAGGAAATCGACTTCACTGTTGAATCTATCCAATCTATATCCATACTCAGTGAAAACGTGGATTGTATGAAGTTCGATATTCTTCTCCCCCTATTGAATTGGGTGGGAAAGTTGCTTGAGAAGAATACAAAATATTTAGTGAGTTTTTATTATATTGTAAAACTTATTTCTAAATCCAATGTACCTCAAGAAACTGTGAATGATTTGACAATGGAGATTTTAGACATCCTCGAAAAAATTCTTTCTAATGTAAGCTACAATAATTCTACAAATAAAGAGAGAGACCAAGTTTTTAAATATTACGTAATTATTCATAGATTTTAAATTTTATTTTAGATTGTTATGATTATAGACAGTCTCGAAATTTTTTCGAATTACTCAATCAAAATAAGAGAAGAACTGAAATTTTGTAAGGAATTTTACGCTAGTATAAAAGAAGGAAAATTAACAGATGAAATAAATCACTCTACATCAAAGAAATCATCTGATATGTTTGTTAAGGAATATAAATCTGTGTTAAATAGCCACAATTTAAAAGCTGAAATCGACTCTAATTCTCTATCCATTTCCAATAAAAAGATCTCAATAATTGAGAATAGTCTAAATAAATATGAAGAATTTAAGAACTCTTTGAAAAGTATTTATAATCTACACAACAGGAATTTATTAATCGATAACAAAATAAGAAACTTCATAGAAAAAGAAAATCACAAAGAAAAGAATGTCAATCTTGAAACATTTGAGAATTTTTATTTAGAGACAAGCATCGAGATGTTCAGAGAAATTTTTGGTTATCAAAAATAAATAGATCTCTATTAAATACTATTTATATGTTAATTAAATTTTTTATTTATTATAAGACTTAATATGATTGAGACGATTGATTATAAAAACCTTCTAGCAGAAACAAAGAAGAGAATCAATTTAGAACATAAACAGATTAAGAAAATGTCACTTTACAACTTCTTAAATGATAACCTAAACAACATCATAATCGACTGTCGAAAAGAGTGTGAATCAAAACAATTACAAGAAGGAGGAAAGATAAGAGACTCCTTTAGGATTAGCAATATGCCAGACTCTAACGAAATTAAAAAGGGAAGTAGATTGATTTTAATCTTAGATGACGAGATAGATTTGAAACTCGATGAAAGTTTAGCACTAGTCAGGAAGTTTGTAGAAAGCGAAGATAAAATAGAAAAAGGAATTTTCGTAATTAAAAATTCGGATTATCAAAATTTTGTTAAGGATTTTAATTTCTTTCTGTTAAATGAAAATTCTGACGAGTTGAAATTACAAATTGCAAGGACTAGCTTTCCCCTTATGATACTTGATAATTTACTCTATACTGGAAATTTTTTGAATTCTAAAAATTTACATCAAATAAATTTTCTCAAAATAGGAACTATTATCTCATTGATGAATGAGGAAGATCCCGAGTTAAAGAAGCAAAACCAAAATTATCATTTCATAGAAACAAACGAAATTTCACATGCTGAAATTGATTCTGCAGAAGTCATTGAATTGATGGAATCTGAAAGAGAAAGAGATAATAAACCAATTCTAGTATATTGCTTTTCTGGACAGTCTATCAGTATTTCCTTATGTATAGCATACTTGATGAAAAGTAAAAAATGGTCTTTAGAATTCGCTACAGGCTACATGATGAAGATATGCCCAAATTTTAAGATCCCTGCATGGTTGTATACACAATTACAAAGGATTGATTTAAAGAAAAAATAATAAACAAACTAAATTTAATTAATGTATTCATATATAAAGTAAACAGAATTTAATTATTAAAATTTCCTGGTCGCAATCAGAATAAATTCGGCTCCTATAAACTGATTTTTATGTAACTTATTATTTATTTGAACATCGATTTCATTTAAAAATTCTCTTTTTGTGTTAGCTTCCATTTTTTCTAAAATCTCTGAATATATTGGAGCATCGAAATTGTGATAAAAGTCTTCAGGTTTGAAAACAGGGAAAGGGATAAATATATAACATATATTTATTTTATTAAACCCGTTGGTATTTAGTAAATCATGAAGAATTGATTCTTTACATAAGTGAAAATTTGAGCGTAAATTAGGTAAAGGAATATTTAACTTTTTTAAAGTGTTGGGAATCAATGTAAAGTAAAAAGAATTCTCAGGACGTCCCCAGATTGTGAAGCATGCAACTCCGTCATCTTTTAGTATTCTGTGAGCTTCTCTAAGCATCTTAGTAGGATCAGCTACAAGGTGGAGTGAGTTATTGAGAGAAGTACATCGAAATTTTTGTCATGGAAAATGTCCATGTTTTCGTTATCACATTCGTATAAATGAAAGGTGGGTCTATCAGATTCATTTGATTGAGAATCAGAAGAATTTCTAAAATTCTTGTATTCAACATTGATATCTTTTCTTCTTTTCAAATTATCATAAGCAACATCCAACATTTTGGTTGATAAGTCAGTTCCACAAATAGTTGCATTCTGTCCTTGAAATATATTAGCTAAGTGAATAAGACCTTTTCCAGGACCACACGCCAATTCTAAAACATTTTTTATCTTTACTTGTTTATTTAGATCTTCGAGCATTGTCAAATTACACATGGTTGTAAACAGAGAATCAATACTGTTACTAGTTTTCAAATAGCTGGAAGTAAATTTATCCCAAAACCTCTTTAGTTCATTTGAAGAGAGTACATTTTTCATGGCGATCTATAAATTAATAACTATTTAAATTAAATACATGAACAATCCAAAAATTTTAAAATTACGATATTCTATCATTAAAATTTAATTACTAAACAATCAAAATCTATAAAATTATATTTATACTTCAGTCTCTATTATATTATCATTATTTCCTATCTTATTTTTTGCTAGGATATAGCTTTTATGTATAATTGCATTCATCAATTCTTTATTGTATTCGATTTCTTTCTCGCTCGGGATCAAATAAATACCCTTGTTAGTATCATCCTCAATTATCAATGGCTCATAAAAACTTATTAAGTCAGGAAAAAATAAATTGAATGTCGCTATTTGAAGTTTATTTGGTTTATTTAAATTTTTTATATCAACTTCGAATTTATTTGCTAAAGTTACTATTTCGACAAATTTTCCATTTTCTAATAAATATATTTGTTTCACAATACGATAAAAAGATTTGTGTAATTGATGAGTAAAAATTAAAACTCCTATTGATGAAACTGTACATATTGTAATTATTTTAAAACAAGAATAATAATATGCGGTTATACCACATATGGTCAATGAAGCTAATAAAACTTTTAAAATTTTCATGAAATTTATGTTAGAGATAACTAGATTCGAGTATTCTGTGTTAATTAAAGGAAGTTTCTTATTTAGGAATATCAATGGTTGTCGCGTGGTGTAATAATTATTTTCGAAATTGAGTTTTGGAGGGATATTGTCAAAGAAAGTTAAATAATAAAATTGTTTGAAATAGGCGAAGTAGTTGAAATTGAATTTTTGTAATTTTACAAATTTTACAGAATGTGACTTTACGGAATAAAAATAGGAAGATCTAATTTTTATTTGCTTGAACATATTAGTAATTATAATATATTTTAATTAATAAAAAATTTAATAAAAATTGTAGACTAAAATTAAATCAATTAGTATTTAAATCACTAATTATTGAATGATAAGCTTAATAAGGCAGAAGATAAGATACATAGCATTTAATTATAGGAAAATTACTTTCATCAAGTAAGATTTTCCTTAAAATTTCATTTATTAATCTTTATTTTTATTCATAAGTATTTAAATATTTTAATGGGTGGTATAATAGAATGCTGTCGAAAACCTAATTATAAGAAAAATTTAGGCTTTAAACAAAAATTAATCGAGGAAAGGTATCATCTTTTTAAATAAAAATTTATTTTATTTTTTAAATAAATCATTCAAAAGAAAAAAGAATATATATTCAGCAAGCCGCGAAGGTCAAAAAAAAGAGAAAAGTCAGGTGGGTCAGGATTCCTTCGACATAATTACTACGGAAATTGGGCTAAATGTAAAATACATTGCTGTATATGATGGACACGGTATAAAGGGAAAAGAAGCGTCGAATTTTGCGAAGGAAGAAATAAGAAAACAATTGATAAAAGACAAGACCATAATTTCTGGTCTAAATGAGCGAACAGCAGCAGAAAATTATTTCAAAAATATTTTCAATGAAATTCAAAACAAATTCAATAAATATTATAAAGATTATGAATCAAGTGGAACTTGCATAATAGCAGTTCTAATAGTAGATTCACATTGTTTTACTATAAACTTAGGAGATTCTAGGGCAGTAATTGGAGCAAAGCAAGGAGCAAATAAAGTTGCTTATCAAATGAGTATAGATCACAAGGTGGATCGACAAGATGAAAGGCAAAGAATCGAACTTAGCGGAGGCATGGTTTCCTCTGAGAGAAACGGAAAGTAATTTATACCAGTAATCATTTTTGATAGCATTGGGATTCCCAGAATTTACTCTAAACTTGAAGACCGTCCTGGATTAGCCATTTCACGAAGTTTGGGTGATTTATATGGGCACACCGTTGGAGTTTCTTGTGCTCCAGAAGTTTCTTATAAAGAATTAGACGAATCTGATAAATTTATTGTCATTGGATCTGATGGTATCTGGGATGTTATGAATTCCTCAGAAGTAGTCGGATATATTTTCACTAAAAGCGAAAATGGAAGGGATACAATCGCTGATGATGTATTAGAAGAATGTAGAATCAGATGGGAAGTAATCAATAAGTACTCTCAAAAAATGGCCGATGAAAAAAGTTTAAATTTGATGAAAAATGATATCAATTCCACGAATAAATCATACACTAAAATTAAATCCAAAATTATTATTATTGATGATATTACAGCAGTGATTTGTTTTTTTAATATCGACTAAAATTTTATTACTCGTATAAAATTCAAAAAAATGTATTTTATGAAATTAATTTAATAATAAACCCATTTTATTCAGAGTTTCTTTAATTTTAATATTCGAAGTATCATTTCTAATTTTAATTGTAGGGATCTCTTTGATATAATTGTTGTTTGTGATGTATTTAAGATTATCTATATCGTTTTTATTTTTATCCAACTCAATCGCCCTTTTAATCGCTAAATTTATTAGAGCTTCTTCGATCCCTTTATTACTATATTTTTTATCATTAACAATTAAAAAATCTATTATATAGCACTTTTCTTCTTTAGAAAAGCTCACGTAAACACATCCAGCTGTGTCAGATCTATGAGTAATAAAATAAAACGATTTTTTATCGAAATCAGATTGCATGTAGTAGTTTAATTTTAAATAATCTTTGAATTTTTCTTCACTAGAAAATTGTGATTGGATATTCGACAGCTTTGCAAGTTGAAGCAATTTATAAGGGAGAATTGTTTCATCTCCTTCCCAGTTCCATGTTTCGAATAAAAATGGGGTTTTCCATTCATTTGGGTAAAAAAAGCTTAGATCAAGGCATATTTCTATATTGTCAGATTTAAAACTTTCTGTGTGAGTTTTCATAAGCTGGAATTAAAAATTATTTTAAATTTATAAATAATAATTTTAACTAAAAGTAGAGCATTTACAAATAAGATGAATTAAATTTTTAGAATATTTTCAGAAGTTCTTCTCTTTAATTTTAATTTTAAATCTTTTCTAATAGCTTTTTCTATGTCCATTAGCATAACATCCTCAAAATGGAGTTTTTTATCATTTATATCCGATCTATAGCTATGGGTAAAACCTAAATTTTCGTTCATACAATTAAAAGAATCTGCTTGATTTCTGAATATATCCTGATTGTGTATCTTTGCCTCTTCTAAACGATTTTTATAATGATCAATAGCATAAAAGAGGTTCTCGTATTTATCCTCTTCTGTAATAAATTCGTCTTTGATTATTATATCGCCTTCACACACTCTCCAATGTATAAAAGGGATTCCTAGTATATGATCATATTCGTGACAAAATACACGGGCTTCAAACTCGGCCATTTCTCTTTCTTGAATTATACCTTTTTCATCCTGATATCTCGCAACTATAGCTAAGGGCCTCTTTGCTTTAGTTTTTATTCTAAAATAGTTTTATTTTCTTACAATTCAAAGCTTCCACATTCTTCGTATTCTGAATGAGTCACATCAGAGGCCGATATTATCCTAGGATTAACACAGACTATAAAATTATCTGGGTTAAAGGTTTTATCTGAATCCTTGTTAATCCATCTTTCTAAGGAAAGATCTTTGTAATAACAAAAAATTCTGAATTCTTTTTTAATTTGAGGAGCTGAAAGAGAAAATAAGTTGTTTTCAGACTATGATTTATTTGAATATTAACATATATTATCATAATAAATATACTGCTGTTGTTTTTAAGGATAAAATTAGCTCTTTGGTATATTCATGGTTGAAATTAACTATTTCTAAATCTGCCGGTTGTCTTAAATCTGTAGATTAATTAATCACATTTATTATTTGATTACATCTACTCTCTGGATAACCGTATTTTAATATATCATATTTTGTTATCTTTGTTGGTTGTGTTGTTTGCTTGTATATGGACTTAGTATTTTTTAGTTCTTGTGAAAAATATTTTTTTAATTTTTGAAAATTCATAAAATAACCTATAAATATATTTTAAAATTGTATTAATTTAATTTTAATTTGCAATTCTATAGTTTTTGATTTTTACTTGTTTAAATTATTTTGATTTAAACGAAAATTTTATTTAACTTTATACAATAAATTTTATAGCTTCCTCTAAAGATTTTAATTATATATTCAAAATTTCCATTGCGGGTTTTCTTTATCTAGTGATTTAAATTCATAAAAATTAAAAAAGTAATATATTTATCAAATAAATTTTATATTATATTCTAATTAATAAAACATATTTAAAAATTTAAATAAAAATGCAAAAGAAATTTACTATTATAAATCCTTTTTCGAACTCATGCCAAATTTTTAGATCGAAAATTATTTCATTATATAAAACAAGAAAGTTCAATTTTTCATCACTGAGTTCCCTAAACATCCCAATGAGATTGAAAAAAAACTTTTATAAAAATGTAGAATTGATGGAGGTAAAAAATTCAAATTATGACAAGGTAATAATAGATAATCAAATATCTCAAAAACACCTCACATACCCTACATTAAAGAAGTTCACAAATGGTTCAGAGTTAAAAGAGTATTACTACTATATTCTTCTAGATAAGAAGAAATGTAAATCAATGTATCTTGATGAATATATAATTCCTAATAAATATTTGGCTATTGCTCTAGCAAAGGAATGGGCTAAACAAAAAGAATATGTGAATCTATATTCAATGCATCTTAATTTTTATGCCTCATCAGGTATAAGAATAGCCAATGACGAAGGATTAAGAACACAGACTATTAATGAATTAAGTAATTACATTGAAACAGATCAATTGTGCTACTTAGAAAATAAAATTGTTGATTTTATCTCGAAGGAGGAGAACGAAAATATCCACGAATTAGTCGAAAAGATTTTTAACTACATGGCTTTCAATTATGAAATCAATCTTAAAAAATCTGATTCTATTGTATTTACTCATCATAAACATGGACATGAACATGAAAATTTAGAAAAAATAAAACATGCCCTGAGTCATTTTGATCCATGGGTACTTGCTGTACTAGAGCAGATAACAGGAACCACTAAGTCAATTTGTGTGTCACTGGCGTTATTAGAAAACTTGATCATTCCTAAACAGGCTTATTTAATTTCCTATTCTGAAGAGTATTACCAGATGAAGAAGAATGGTGAGGTTGAAGGACATCATGACTTGGCTAATGAACTTGTAATGGGTAAATTATATTCAGGCGTTTCTTTTCATAAGATGCTATATATCTAAATTATATAATAATTTTAAAAATTACACTTTTAAATATATTTTATTTTAGGCCTCTTATCATTTGATAGAGAAAATGTTTTAAAAAAACTGAATAGGATTAATTATAATTACCAAATTTATAATGAATTTATTTAATGAAATCAATCTTTATTATAATTTTTAATCAATTATCATTCCTAGGGACTAATAGCAAAACAACTATAATTATGATAGAAATTATAACGAAGAGTAATAATAATGAAAACCAAAGAATTTTCCTGCCGCTTCTTCTCGTCATTTTTTCTGCATCCTGTATTTCTCTCTCTGCCAATTTTGCATTCATATTCACTTCAATCACATTATCCTCAATTGAACCTTTAATTTAATTATGTAACTATACCTAATTGCTCTTTCTGTTTTTGTACATCTGCACTCATTGCCTCTGTTTGTGATAGGATCTGTCCAGAAATCTTCTTTATTTCTGCTAATTCTCTTTCTCTCTGTTCCATATATTCCTTATTGTTTATGACAGTTTGAAGAATAATTTGAGATTCATTAAACTTTTCGGGATCCTTTAGGGAGGCGAGAGAATTTCTTTCACTAGAAATATAAATTTAACAATAATCTTAATTACCTTTCAGCTTTATAATCGTTAAAGAACATTTTTTCTCTATCTACAAGAATATCAACGTTCTTTCTGAAGTCTTGATTAAGAGAAATAATTCTTTCTTCTATGATCCGAATTTTATCTCTCACACTAGACTATAAATAAATGATGATGTTAATAGTTTACTTCAACTTTGGAATCTTTAAACTGAAAGCTTCTAATATTTACAATCGTGTCCTGTACTTCTTTCAAAATGTTAGGGAAGTCACTAATCTTGTTATATCTGAAAAGGAAAAAGCTTTTTATATTAAATTTACATGTTCGGCTTTGATGATGCATATTCCTTCATCGCCATTCCATTCAATTTTCCACAAAAATTTTTCACTTCTTCATAAATTTTATTTAACTGAAAAACTTTTTCTTGTATTGAATTAAGTCTGTTATTTACAGTCTCTTCTAAAAGGGGGATCTTAAAATTTTAAGAAATAGGCACAAATAGGAAAATATATAGTTACGCTATTAGTGTTGGAAAAATTTAATTCAAGTTTTCTTCCGAAAGACATTAGTATAATAAAATGAAAATTAATAAATTATTATAAAAATGTTTAAAAAACATTAATAATTAATAAAGTTGAAACCCTTTCCCATCTCTATAGTAGTTAAGCAAAAAAAGGACTGAGTCAATTATCTGCCATAAAACTAGACCGGCTTTGAAGATCACAGAAAGAATAAATAAAAGTGAAACATACGGGTGATCTTCTGCTTGGGGTTCTTCTCTGATTTTTTTAATCAAGTATAATGAAGTACAACAGGACATCCAGAATATAGAATAACAAAATAGTTTAAATAAACCTGTTCCTGATCTTCCTGCGTAGAAATGACCTAATCCAAATCCAAAAAATATTTCGATTAGAAAAGCCTTAATGCGGCTAGCTTGTTTATAATTGCAATATATATGGTTTCCTGAATAATCAATCGTAGTGTAACCATCTTTACATACACATACAGTCTGATTTATACATCTTCCTCCGATAGGATGGCAAATACTGTTTCCACAAAATATATTCACATTTTCCTCTTCTGTGTAAGTTTTAGAGAGACATATTGAAATTATTAAAATTACTATTTTTATTAAATTCATTTATTTCTTTTCTAATTATTAATATATAAGTTAGATTATGCTGAGATTATTGAAAAAAAGAGCGAATAATTCTAATTTATGAAAACAATTTAAATTTCAATTAAATTTTATTTGATTATATAGAAAACCGAATTTAAAAATTAAAGAATCAAATAAAATTAATTTCTACTAAATTAATTCTTATAATGCAAAATTCATATTTATAACATGAAAATATTATATTTATTAATACAAATTAAATAGTTGTTCTATGAAATTTATTTCCTCATTTAAAAAAATTAATTATAAATTTAATTTGAATTAATTTAAATTTGCAAATAGAATGCCTGTCCTTTTCTTTCAAAATTATTCAAAGATTTATTACGCCCCATATTGTTCACTTAGCACCTGTTTATGTCTATTTATGATAGTATTTGCAATATTACTTCCCTTTTTCATTGCATTCGCATCAGAAGGTAAGACTGCTCAAATTTTATCAATAATCAAATAGACTTTTGGACAAGTATTTCAATTTACCGAGAACAGCCAACAGTGACGTACAATAATCAATTTATACTTAATGTGCTACAAGACGACGAATCATATTTTTACAGCTCAATTCTTAAATTGAATGATTACTACGACAATGTTCTCCCGGTGCCTTTAGTGAAAGTATGTTGATAATTAATTGAATTTAGTCAGAAACTTTTGACACAAATAACGACAACAAAATCGACAAATTAGTACTGAAAATTTCTTTCGCATCCGATCCTGGATTGATAAGAAACTTGAAGCTAATGCTTTTTTTTAATTACTCACTCACAGTAAAAAATAATCGTTAAGATAAATTAGTCAAAAGTAAAATTAATTATGCAATCGATGTGCTTTATAGACATCGACACTCCTTTGGGAGCTTCTTATGTCTATACAAATGGACAGTTGAATCTTTTACAAAAATCTCCTATTTCGTCTGGGACTATTTCAAGAAGTGCATATAATTCTGATGTATTTCAAAATGCAACTTCCCCCTTCGACTATGTAGGGTTGTACAAAGAATTTTCTTCAAGAAATCTGACTACCAGTTATTCTTATGATAAATTAGTCATGCCCTATAGGAGCAATAGAGAGACAGAATTAGAGATAGAAATTATGATTCCTTCTTATCAGGAAGTGAGGTGTGTATTTAAATTATTATAAAAATGAAATTTAGTTATATCACACCAATTATGCTTACTTTAAAATTAGCTTGGATTCAGTACCTAGCGATTCTTGTTCCTGTTATTTTTATAGAATATTTGATTCTTTCATTTATATATAAATATCAGATTTTTGAGGCTTCAGTTATGAGTGAATTACCAACGAATAAATATAAATAATTGGAAAATTCAGCAGATCTCGAACAACTTAATAAACACACTTAAGAAATTAATTAGATGAGAATAATTTTTATTATTTGAAATTATTAATAAATAAGAAGTTTGTGTTATTTTAGATTTTTGTTAGACTTTCCTTTTCATAATATTGATTATTATTTGTTAAATCTTATATTCTAATGATGTTGTTTCATAACGAATCTCAGACCACAATATTTGCAAATATTTGGTTTAGTTACATCTCTTGAATCAACTGTAATATATTCAACAGGATGCCCCCATCCATAGTCATTTACTCCCTTTTAAAAATAAATAATTTAAATGTTTACATAACACATAGCAACATAATCCTCAACCTCAATTGGAGGAACTTTTGCAATTAATTCTTCAGCATTTGATTTGTGAGTTATAAAGGATTGCTAATTTTTAAATAATATAAAATGTTTTTACAAAATAATTTGAATTTTCAATTCCAGTGTCATCCATTGAATATCTGCTAAGTCCTGGTTGATTCAATCTTCTATATTTATTTTTAACTGTAAATTTAAAAAAAGGATTTTTGAAATTGTTTGATTTTAATTTAGAAATAAGTTTGTTCATCAATGATAATAATTTAAATAATTTATTAAAATAAATTAATAAAACAAATAAATAAATTAAGTTTAAGATTTAATCCAAAAAAGGGGGATTGGGGATTGGGGATTGGGGATTGGGGATTGGGCCAATCCCCAATCCCCAATCCCCAATCCCCAATCCCCAATCCCCAATCCCCAATAATTTCTATTATTGATTAGAAAT
>Ga0169931_10005133_pt1 | contig 20073 bp, 20 predicted proteins | sample Kivu_15m_20L_FD_129675 | JGI IMG/M metagenome (GOLD analysis project Ga0169931, IMG submission 129675) | Freshwater microbial communities from Lake Kivu, Western Province, Rwanda to study Microbial Dark Matter (Phase II) - Kivu_15m_20L... | ecosystem: Environmental > Aquatic > Freshwater > Lake... | reverse complement strand
GGAGCTGCAGCGGGTGCGGGTGCGGGAGCTGGAGCCGGTGCGGGTGCAGGAGCAGGCGCAGGAGCGGGAGCGGGAGCGGGTGCGGGAGCGGGAGCGGGTGCGGGTGCAGGAGCAGGAGCAGGAGCAGGAGCAGGAGCGGGAGCGGGAGCGGGTGCGGGTGCGGGTGCGGGAGCGGGAGCGGGAGCGGGAGCGGGAGCGGGAGCGGGCATCAGAAAGACCGAGTAGACGGTGTCACGTCGAGGTGTCTCGGCCTCTTTGATTGAGCGCCCGCTCAACAACCATACGACCAGCCCGTGTACGATCAGGGCGAGGAGGCCGGCACCGATCAGACCGGCGATTCCGCGTCCGGGCTTGGACGGCTCCTCAACGACCGCCGCATCGGGGATCAAGAATGGTTCAGAGTCATTACGGGTCGACGCCATGGGTGGATTATCACCGAGCGTTGATGTCCTTCCAGACCCGCTCCTCCGGCTTCTCGAACGGTGCGCCCGGGAAGGCAGGTTTGTTTCGAGCCCGGCTCATTTGCGCGATGACCCTGGTGATCCTGGTGGCAGGCCTGCTTGGATGCGCCAAACCGTTCAATCCAAATCCATCTGGCTCCGGGCTCATCGAGCGGATGCTCGCCTCCGATGTGCTGCTGCTTGGCGAACTTCACGATCAGCCGCTGCATCATCGCCAGCGCCTCGAGTGGATTGCCGAGTTATCGGAACGTCGACCTCTTGCGATCGTCATGGAGCAGCTCGATGCCCGTATGCAGCCTGCGCTCGATGCCGCGCGTGCCGCTGAGAGCGAGGTGACCGAAACCCTGGGCGCCCGTGCTCGCCGAATCGCCGGGGCTGCCGGCTTCGATTTCAAGGGCTGGACCTGGGCCTTCTACAGACCGTTCATCGAGTTGGCCCTGCAGCGTGGATTGCCTATCCATGCGGGCAATCTGTCGCGGGAGGAGGCCATGCACATCGTGCGCGGCCAATCGCATCGGCTGGCAGAGCGCCCCCCGGTGGGATGGACCGATGCCGCGCAGGCTGAATTGAATCAAAGCATCATCGACGGTCATTGCGGCTTGCTTCCCGCGGCGATGATTGCCCCGATGGCGCTCGCGCAGCGCGCGCGAGACGCGCAAATTGCCGAGGTCGCTGTGCGGGCCGCCGCGGACGGGCGCCTGGCCGTCGTCATCGCCGGCAACGGCCACGTTCGACGCGATTACGGCATCCCGATCCACCTGGCCGAGTTGCGTCCCGGGGCACGCGTCCTGGCCGTCGGTTTGATTGAGCGGGGTGCTGAGGACCAGTCGAAACTTTTTGATGCGGTATGGGCGGTCCCGCCGCTTCAAAGGGAGGATCCGTGCGGGCTGCTCCGCAAACGTTTTTCGCGCGCAGAATCGGGCGGCAGATAGGCCGCCACGCCTAGTCGGCCAGTCCCAGTACAGCCTGCATGTCGAACAGTCCGGCAGAGCGGTCAGACAGGAAGCGGCAGGCGCGCAGGGCGCCGTGCGCATAGGTGACCCGGCTGGCCGAGCGGTGCGTGATCTCGATCCGCTCGCCCGTACCTGCAAAGAGCACCGTGTGATCCCCGACGATATCGCCCCCCCGGATCGTGGAAAAGCCTATCGTGGAAGGATCACGTTCGCCCGTGATGCCTTCGCGGGCATAGACAGCGACATCATTCAGGTCACGGCCCAAGGCCTGAGCGATGACCTCACCCATCTTGAGCGCTGTTCCGGAGGGCGCATCGACCTTGTGGCGATGGTGCGCTTCGATGATCTCGATGTCGTAGCCGGTATTGAGGATGCGCGCAGCCATCTCCAGCAGCTTGAGCGTGGCGTTGACACCCACGCTCATGTTGGGCGCAAAAACGATGCCGATCGATTGTGATGCGGCACGAATTCTCTCCTTGCCCGCATCGTCGAATCCGGTGGTGCCGATCACCATCCGAACGCCGCTTTTCACGCAGGCCTCAAGGTGCATCAGGCTGCCTTCGGGGCGTGTGAAGTCGATCAGGTGCGTGGCCTGCGCGAGCGCCTCGGCCGCGTCATAAGTCACCCGTACGCCGCTCTCGCGCCCCATCCATTCGCCCGCGTCCCGTCCAATCGAGCCGCTGCCTGGCAAGTCAAAGGCTCCGGACAGCTCGGCATCGGGGGCGTTCAGCACCGCCTCGATCAGCATCCGGCCCATTCGGCCGCCAGCACCGGCGATCGCAATCTTCATGGTCATCAGACTATCCTCGTGGCAGATGGTCAGCGCGGGGGCTTGAATCCCGGCAGGGCCGGATCGCTCGGGTCCTCTCGCTCGGGGAGCGGGTCTGCGGTAACTTCGCTCACGATGCCGTTTCTGAATCGGACGGTGACGTTTCTCTGCTCGGTACGCCCGTCCGAATGACGAAACCGGAACGTGTAATCCCAGCGTTCAGCATGAAAGACGTGACCCAGAAGGGGCGTGCCCAGGATCGCCCTGACTTGCTCGCGTTGTATGCCAGGCCTAACCTGCTCGACCATCCCACGGGTGATGTAGTTGCCCTGAGGTAGGTCGCCTCGATAGGTCGGCACCATCCCGCTGCGGGAGGTGGTGCTCGAAGAGCAGGCGCTCAAGCCCACCGATACGGCGATCGTCGCGCCGATCAGCAGCGTGCGCAGTTCGAGTCGAGCGGGCGGACAGGAATCAGACATGGATGGCCCTTGGGGATAAAAGCGAATGACAAGATCTTTATGATACAAAGTCCTACTCCAAGCGCCCTGGCAAATCACGAATCCGCCTCAATGTCGCCACCTGAACTCAAAAGCCTTGGCCTCAAAGCCACCGTGCCCCGCCTGAAAATCCTCGAGGTTTTCCAGCAGGGACGCATGCGGCACATGAGCGCCGAGGACGTCTACCGCGAGTTGCTGACCGACAACAGCGATATCGGACTCGCGACAGTGTATCGGGTGCTGATGCAGTTCGAGCAGGCCGGCATCCTGAAGCGGACCAATTTCGAGTCGGGACGAGCCCTGTTTGAACTCAACCAGGGCGAGCACCACGACCACCTCGTCTGCCTGCAGTGCGGTCGGGTCGAGGAATTCATCGATCCCGAAATCGAGAAGCGCCAACAGCGCGTGGCCCGCGATCTGGGCTTTGCCCTCCAGGACCATGCGCTCGCACTTTACGGCAACTGTGTAAAGCCCGACTGCGAACATCGGCGCGGGCGCCTGTAGCGGTTCCGCTCCAAAGCCCTCCATCAGCCTCCCGAAAACACGCCTTCCATGACTTACTGCGTTGCCATGTCGCTCGATGAGGGTCTGCTCTTTGCGTCCGATTCACGGACCAACGCGGGCGTGGACCACGTATCGACGTTCTCGAAGATGAGCGTCTTTGAGCGGCCCGGCGAGCGGTCTCTCGTGCTCCTCAATTCCGGCAACCTCGCCACCACCCAGACGGTGGTGAATCGCCTGAAGAAGCAGGTCTCGCACGAGGCGGTCAGCCTGATGACCGTCGATTCAATGTTCGATGCGGCCGAGTTAGTTGGTCGGCAGCTGCGCGAGGTCATTCGCAGTCATTGCGCAGGCGAGATGCAGCAGAGTGGGATTGACTTCAGCGCCCTGTTCCTGGTGGGCGGCCAGATCGGCGACGAGCCGCCCAGGCTCTTTCTCCTCTACCCCGAGGGCAATTTCATCGAGACCAGCGAGGACACGCTGTTTTTCCAGATTGGCGAGAGCAAGTACGGCAAACCGATCATCGACCGTGTCGTCAAGCCCGACACCTCGCTCGCGCAAGCGCTCAAGTGTGCGCTCGTCTCGTTTGATTCGACGATGCGCAGCAATCTTTCGGTCGGATTGCCCATCGATATTGCGCTGGTTCGGCGCGACGCACGCGCCGTGTCGTTTCGGCACAGGGTCGACGCCGAGGACGCTTATTTTGCGGCGATTCGAAGCGGCTGGAGCCAGGGTTTGAGGAAGGTTTTCAACGAGCTGCCGGAGCCGGATTGGCTAAGGCTCGGGTAGCGGGCAGGTCCTGCCTCGATTGGGCCAGCATCTCTCGGGCGTGCCTGCGCGTGGTGGCCGTGATCGCAACCCCCCCGAGCATCCTCGCGATTTCCTCGACCCGGCTGCTTCGGTCGAGCCCGGAGACCGTGCTGACCGAGCCGGCGGCGGAGGGCTCGAGTCTGACCTTGAAGTGTTGATGCGCGCAGGCTGCCACCTGGGGCAGGTGCGTGACGCAAAGCACTTGGCGCTCGGCGCCCAAGCTGCGCATCATGGCGCCGATCACCTCTGCCACAGCTCCGCCCACGCCCGCATCGGCTTCGTCGAAGATCAGCGTGGGGACGGGGTTGTCTTGAGCCGCCATGACTGCGATCGCCAGCCCGATCCGGGAGAGTTCGCCACCCGAAGCGACTTTCGCAATCGGGCGTGGTACACGCGAACCATGCTGAACGATGCCGAACTCGACCGCATCGATCCCGGATGGGCCTGGCGCTGCGGTTTCGATGCCCACCGTGAATTGGGCCCCGGCCATGCCCAGTTGAGCGAGCAAGTCGCTCACCCCTCGCTCGAATCGGTCCGCGAAGCTTTTGCGCCGCTGGGAAACCTCGCTTGCCAGTCCGTCAAACCGGGTCTGGGAATCGAGCATTTCGCGTTCGAGCGCTCCGATGTCCTGTGCGCGTTCGAGTTCGGTCAGCCGGACCCGCATCGAATCGAGCTCGGCAGGAATGGACTCGGGTGCCAGGCGGAACTTTCGGCTCGCTGAAAAAACCGCCCCGATCCGCTGTTCGATTTCGGCCAGCCGCTCCGGGTCGATGTCGAGTCGGTCCGCGTATTGGGCAAGCGATGAGGCCGCCTCCTCAGCCTGAATGGCAGCGCTCTCCAGCAAGTCGAGCGGTTCCTGCAGTCGGCGATCGATCTGGGCAAGTGATCGTATCCGGTTACTGATCGCACGCAGGCGGTCTGTCAAGGCGTCGTCGGCTCCAGACAGTGCATCAGCGGCGGCCTGTGCCCCCTCGGCCAGCGAGGTTGCATGAGCAAGTCGCCGCTGCGCCGCGTTGAGTTCGTCCCATTCCTGAGGCCCAAGCTTGATTGCATCGAGCTCGCTGACCTGCCAGAGCAGGCGTTCGTATTCAAGTTTCGAGGCGCGATCGCCCGCCTGGGCGAGTTCGAGCGCGCGCCTTGCAGCTTGCCAGCGCTCGTAGGCTTCGGACAGCGTACCGAGTGCAGGCTGGACCCCGGCGCAGGCGTCGAGCAGCTGGCGCTGGGCGCTCGGACGCGCGAGCAACTGGGCCGAATGCTGACCGTGCACCTCCACCAGGCAATCGCCGATCTCGCGAAGCACGGCCACCGTGGTGGGTTGTCCGTTTACCAGCGCCCGGGAGCGCCCGTCAGCGTCGATGACTCGGCGCAGCAGTACAGTGCCCGGGTCGCCGGAAAGCTCGCGTTCGACCAGCCAGGCATCGAGCCCTGGATGGCTGCGAAAGCTCGCGGTGAGGTCGGCCCGCGCGCGACCCTCGCGCACCACGCCAGCGTCGGCGCGACCGCCCAGTATCAGGCCCAAGGCATCGAGCAGGATGGACTTGCCCGCACCGGTCTCGCCGGTCAGGACCGAGAAGCCCGGCGCGAAGTCGATGTCGGCCCGCTCGACGATGACGAAATCCTGCAAGTGGAGTGACTGGAGCATGGCGAAGGCCTATCGCACTCAGGTCGGACTATCGTATTCGCCTCGCCAGGTGGGCAGCTCGTGCCAGTTGAGCTTGCTGCGTAGATTGGCGAAGTAACTGTAACCCGGGGGGTGCAGGAACCGGGCCGTGAACGGCGCCCGCTCAATGCTGATGTCATCGCCGATCTGCAGGTCGGTGAACACCTGCATGTCGCAGGCTACGCGCGGCTCGCGTCCCTCGATCACTCGGATGCTGATCGACAGATCGTCCGGCAGCGTGATCGGGCGGTTGGATAGGGTCTGAGGCGCGACCGGCACCAGCACGAAGCCCTTCAGCAGCGGATGCAGGATCGGTCCGTTGGCGGAAAGTGCATAGGCGGTCGAGCCAGTGGGCGTTGCGATGATGAGGCCATCGCCCCGCTGGGTGTACATGTGCAGACCGTCGACCTCGACCTGCAGCTCGATCATGCCGCTACGAGAGGATCGACTGACGACCACGTCATTGAGGGAGAGCTCGTGCCAGACCACCTCGTGGTCCCGGACAACCCTGGACGCCAGCAGCGTCCGTTCTTCGGTCTGGAACCGCCCTTCGAGGATGGCCACCAGCGCGGGCCGCCAGTCCGAGAGCGCGATGTCGGTGATGAAGCCGAGGCGGCCGTGATTGATGCCGACCACGGGAATGCCGAACGGCGCAAGCGTGCGGGCGAGGCCCAGCATCGTCCCGTCGCCGCCCAACGCGATTGCCAGATCCGCTTCATGGCCGATCTGATCGATCTCGAGCGATCGTCCGGTTCCGAAGGCCAACTGCCGCGCGACGCGCTGCTCGATGAGCACATCGACGCCGCGTTCAGCGAGGAAATCGCCGATGCGTGCCACGGTATCGGACAGGCCGGGTGTATTGAAGCGGCCGACCACGGCCACCTTGCGAAAGGAGGGATTCATGGGGCGGATTAGAGCACAAGGGCCTGTCGATCGGGCGCTGGCGGGCAGATCCTATTGGGTCATCCGATTTACCGTGTTGCCGCTTGCGTCTCACGGCAGGCTTGCATCAGCCGTATCCATCCCTAAAATACGTCCAATGATGGACCTACGTGCTCAGACGCTTCTCAAGGCGCTGGTCGAGCGCTACATCGCTGACGGACAGCCCGTAGGCTCGCGCACGCTCTCCCGTCATGCCGGCATCGATCTGTCGCCCGCCACCATCCGGAACGTGATGGCCGATCTCGAGGAGATGGGGCTGATCGCAAGCCCACATACCTCTGCGGGCCGCGTGCCCACCCCCAGGGGCTACCGGCTTTTTGTTGATACGCTGCTCAAGGTGCAGCCACTCGAGGTTGAGCAGACCGCTCGCATCGAGGGCAGCCTGCGGGCGGGCGAACCGCAGCGGGTACTGAGCGCGGCTGCGACGATGCTCTCCAACCTCTCCCACTTTGCCGGCGTCGTGATGACGCCCAGGCGCTCCTCGCTGTTTCGCCAGGTCGAGTTTCTCCGGCTGTCCGAGCGTCGGATTCTCCTGATCATCGTGACGCCCGAAGGCGACGTGCAGAACAGGATTCTGCTCGCCGAGCGTGACTACACCGCCTCTCAGTTGACCGAGGCGTCCAATTTTCTCAATGCCCATTACGCTGGGCTGGATTTCGAGACGATCCGCAGCGGTCTGCACGATGAACTGAGCACGCTTCGGGACGACATCACGAGCCTGATGACCTCGGCGGTCGAGGCGAGCAATCGCGCTCGCAACGAGGATTGCGAGCCGGTCGTCATTTCCGGTCAGCGCAACCTGCTCGGCGTGGCGGACCTGGCCTACAGCATGGAGCGTCTTCGGCAATTGTTTGACCTGTTCGAACAGCGCACCCGTCTGATGGAATTACTCGCGTCCTCCAGCCGCGCCCAGGGTGTGCAGATCTTCATCGGTGGCGAGTCGGATCTCGTGCCGATGGAAGAGCTGAGTGTCGTGGTCGCGCCCTACACCAGTGCCGAGGGCAAGGTGGTCGGCACGCTCGGCGTGATCGGGCCGACGCGTATGTCCTACGACCGTGTGATCCCAATAGTCGACATCACTGCCAAGCTAGTCTCGAGCGCGCTCGCGCACAACGTATAGTGCTCGGTTTTGTCACCGACGAGCTTTCTGACCATGGCGAGGTTCAGCGCGGCGAGCGCGTTCACCCACTCGAGCCCTGAGCGCACGGCTGTGCTGATGATTCAGCTGGGCACGCCCGATGCGCCAGAGGCCAGCGCCGTCAGGCGCTACCTTCGGGAGTTCCTCTCTGATCCCCGGGTCGTGGAAATTCCGCGTTTGGTCTGGGCCTTGATCCTGAACGGCATCATCCTGAATGTCCGGCCCGCCAAATCGGCTCAGAAATACGCGACGGTGTGGACCGAGCAGGGCTCCCCACTTCTCTGCCATACCGTCTCCCAGGCCGAGCAACTGAACCTTGCGCTGCACGCGCTGGGCCACGATGTCGAAGTCGCCTGGGCCATGCGCTACGGCAACCCTTCGATCCCCAAAGTGATGCGGGATCTGCGCGAGCGCAATGTCACCCGGCTGCTCGTGCTGCCCATGTATCCGCAGTACGCGGGCTCGACCACCGCGACCGCTTTTGATCAGGTCTTCCGTGAATTGATGCAATGGCGCAACCAGCCCGAGCTCAGGTTGATCCGGAGCTTTCATGCGCATTCACCCTATATCGAAGCCCTCGCGGCACACGTCGAGGCCTACTGGGCGCGAGAAGGCCGGCCCGATCAGTTGTTGATGAGCTTTCACGGCGTCCCCAAGCGCACCCTGTTGATGGGCGACCCCTATCACTGTGAGTGTCTCGTGACAGCGCGCTTGCTCGCCACACGTCTGGGTTTGAATCGGGATCAGTACCGGGTGACCTTTCAATCACGTTTTGGCAAGGCCGAGTGGCTGCAGCCCTACACGGATGCGACCTTTCGTGAGTTGGGTGAGTCCGGAGTGGGCAGGCTGGACGTGGTCTGTCCCGGCTTCGTCGCAGATTGTCTCGAGACACTCGAGGAAATTGCCTTGGAAGGACGCGAGACCTTCATCGAGGCGGGAGGGCGAGATTTTCGATACCTGGGCTGCCTCAACGGTTCCGAATCCTTTGCGATGGCCCTGGCCCGCCTGGTCGAGTTGCATGCGGCGGGTTGGCCGACGGCTCAGGCGGGGCCCGGAGAGGCGGTACTGCGCGATCAGTCGCTCACCGAACGGCTCGAGCGCGCCCGGGCGCTGGGCGCTGAGCGCTGAAGGGTCGAGTAAGGGCGCCCTCTCGGAGCGGGTCTCCCGTGGCGGGTTCATGGGCCCGACTTGAAACGCCGGGCGGTGTCCCCATATCCAGCCGATCGTCATGGGAATCCTGCGATTCCCCCTCATCAAGTCCTTGATTCTAAAAGGCAATCAGCATGTCTGAAGTACCACGATCCCCGGGGCCCGGGGCGGCCAGCGGCGAAGCCGCCGGTAAAGATGCGTTTTCCGCCGCGTCGACCCAGGCGGCCGCAGCTTACGCCGAAGCGGCTCGAGACGCCGCCCAGGCCGCTCCCGGCGCTGCCACGCCTTCTGGCGAGGGCGCCGACAGCCTTGCCACGCTGGCCGAGGCCTTGTCCCGCGCGCAAGCCGAACTGACCGAGTTGCGTGATCTCTATCTGCGCGCCAAGGCTGACATCGAAAACACCCGCCGGCGTGGCGAGGAGAATGTCGCCAAGGCGCACAAGTTTGCTGTGGAGGGTTTTGCAGAGAGTCTGTTGCCGGTCAAGGACAGTCTCGAGATGGCGCTCAAGAGCGAGGCGCCCAGCGTTGAAACTTTGCGCGAGGGCGTCGATGCGACGCTGCGCCTGCTCTCGGCCGCGTTTGTCCGGCACAAGCTGATCGAAATTGATCCCGTGGGCCAGAAATTCGATCCCAATCAGCATCAGGCAATTGCAATGGTGCCTGGGGCCTCGCTGACGCCGCCGGTGCCGGCTCAGCACGTGGTGGCCGTACTGCAGAAGGGCTATCTCATCAGCGAGCGGGTGCTTCGGCCGGCCATGGTCACCGTCTCCCAGGCTTGATTTGTCCACCTCCATACCCATTTGAGCACCATCAGTCTGCTTCTCTGACAGAACAAGGAATCGATTTCATGGGCAAAATCATCGGCATTGACCTCGGCACCACCAACTCCTGCGTCGCGATCATGGAGGGTGGTCAGCCCAAGGTCATCGAAAACTCCGAAGGTGCTCGGACCACCCCTTCGATCATCGCCTACATGGAAGACGGCGAGATTCTGGTGGGCGCGCCGGCCAAGCGCCAGGCAGTCACCAACCCTCGCAATACGCTCTACGCAGTCAAGCGACTGATTGGCCGCAAGTTTCAGGAAAAAGAGGTTCAGAAGGACATTGGCCTGATGCCTTACGCGATCGTCAAGGCTGACAATGGCGATGCTTGGGTCCAGGCCCGCGACAAGAAGCTCGCGCCCCCTCAAGTTTCGGCGGAAGTGCTTCGCAAGATGAAGAAGACTGCCGAGGACTATCTCGGCGAGGAGGTGACCGAGGCGGTCATCACTGTGCCGGCTTATTTCAACGACAGCCAGCGTCAGGCCACCAAGGATGCGGGCCGGATCGCCGGTCTCGAGGTCAAGCGCATCATCAATGAACCGACGGCGGCTGCACTCGCATTCGGGCTCGACAAGGCAGCCGGCAAGGACCGCAAGATTGCCGTCTACGACCTGGGGGGAGGCACCTTCGATGTTTCGATCATCGAGATCGCCGATGTGGATGGTGAAAAGCAGTTCGAGGTGCTCTCGACCAATGGTGACACCTTCCTGGGTGGTGAGGACTTCGATCAGCGCCTGATCGACTACATCATTGCCGAGTTCAAGAAAGACTCTGGTGTCGACCTCGCCAAGGACGTGCTCGCGTTGCAGCGGCTGAAAGAGTCGGCCGAGAAAGCGAAGATCGAACTCTCCTCGAGCCAGCAGACCGAGATCAACCTGCCCTACATCACCGCGGACGCCTCGGGTCCCAAGCACCTCAATCTCAAGATCACCCGTGCCAAGTTCGAGTCGCTGGTCGAGGAGTTGATCGATAAGACGATCGAGCCCTGCCGCGTGGCGATGAAGGATGCCGGGGTCAGTGCCTCGCAGATCGACGATGTGATCCTGGTGGGCGGCATGACTCGCATGCCCAAGGTCCAGGACAAGGTCAAGGAGTTCTTCGGCAAGGAACCGCGCAAGGACGTCAATCCCGACGAGGCCGTTGCGGTCGGTGCGGCCGTCCAAGGCTCGGTGCTCTCGGGCGAGCGCAAGGACGTCCTCTTGCTCGATGTGACCCCGCTGTCGCTGGGTATCGAGACGCTGGGCGGCGTGATGACCAAGATGATCCAGAAAAACACCACGATCCCGACCAAGTTCTCCCAGGTGTTTTCCACGGCCGATGACAACCAGCCCGCCGTCACGATCAAGGTCTTCCAGGGCGAGCGCGAGATTGCCTCGGGCAACAAGCTGCTGGGCGAGTTCAACCTCGAAGGCATTCCGCCGTCCGCACGGGGCACGCCGCAGATCGAGGTCACCTTTGACATCGATGCCAACGGGATCCTGCATGTGTCGGCGCGTGACAAGGCCACCGGCAAGCAAAACAAGATCACCATCAAGGCCAACTCAGGTCTCTCAGAAGGCGAGATTGCCAAGATGGTCAAGGACGCCGAGGCCAATGCCGAGGACGATCGCAAGCGGGTAGAGCTGACCCAGTCTCGCAATCAGGCCGATGGGCTGGTCCATTCGGTACGCAAGTCGCTGACCGAGTACGGCGACAAGATCGATGCGGCCGAAAAATCAAAGATCGAGGACGCGATCAAGGTGGCCGAGGAAGCGATCAAGACCGACGACAAGGACAGGATCGATCAGGCAAGCGAGGCTTTGTCCACCGCCGCGCAGAAGCTCGGCGAGCTGATGTACGGTCAGGGTGACGCCGCGGCAGCCGCTGCTGGTGCGGCGGAGCAGGCGGGCGGTTCAGCCGGGGCGACCGAAGCCAAGCGGCAAAAGGATGACGACGTGGTCGATGCCGACTTCAAGGAAGTCAAGCGCTGATCGCAGGCAGACATCTGATGGGGTTCGATGTGGGACAACCAGAGCGGGCAGCAATCTGAATGGCGAAACGTGACTTCTATGACGTATTGGGCGTTGCGAAGAACGCCAGCGACGATGACCTGAAGAAGGCGTATCGCAAGCTCGCGATGAAATTCCACCCGGACCGCAATCCCGGTGACAAGGCTGCTGAGGAAAAGTTCAAGGAGGTCAAGGAGGCCTACGAGATTCTCTCGGATGCCAAGAAACGAGAGGCCTATGACCGTTTTGGTCACGCCGGCGTCGACCCCAACGCGGCGGGCATGGGCGGTGGCGGCGGAGCGGGTGGTTTCGCAGATGTCTTCGGTGATATTTTCGGTGACATCTTCGGTGGGGCGCAGCAGCGTGGGGGCGGCGGAGGCGGGGGAGGCGGGCGAAGCAGCGTCTACCGCGGTGCCGATCTCCGCTATGCGATGGAGATATCGCTTGAACAGGCTGCGGCGGGGCATTCGACCGAGATTCGGGTGCCCAGCTGGGAGACCTGTGACACCTGCAAGGGTACGGGCGCCAAGCCTGGGACCAGTCCGATCACCTGCCGTACTTGCAACGGGCAGGGTGCTGTGCGTATGCAGCAGGGCTTTTTCTCGATTCAGCAGACCTGCCCGACCTGCCGTGGTGCGGGCAAGACCATTCCTGATCCCTGTCGGGCCTGCGACGGGGTGGGTCGGGTCAAGCGCAACAAGACCCTCGAGGTCAAGATTCCTGCCGGGATCGATGATGGCATGCGGATTCGCTCGGCCGGCAATGGCGAGCCGGGTGTCAATGGCGGTCCGTCGGGCGATCTGTACGTCGAGGTGCGGGTGCGCGAGCACCCCGTTTTCAAGCGTGACGGCGATGATCTGCACTGCGAAGTGCCGATCAGCATGGTGGCTGCGGCGCTCGGCGGTACGGTCCAGATTCCGACCCTGGGCGGCAAGGCCGAAGTCGAGATTCCCGAGGGTACTCAGACCGGCAAGCAGTTTCGGCTGCGCGGCAAGGGCATCAAGGGCATCCGGTCGAGTTTTCCGGGAGACCTGTATGCCCACGTACTGGTCGAGACGCCGGTGAGATTGACCGACAGCCAGAAAGACCTGTTGCGCCAGCTCGACGCCTCGCTCATCAAGGACCCGAAGCACAACCCACAAGCGCGGTCCTGGATGGATCGCGTCAAGGATTTCTTCGGCTGACGCACCTGGGCGGGCCCTTGGATCGTTGTTCAGCCGAAGCGCGTGCGGGCGTCAGACTTCCTGATTGTCCAGGAGCCTGGGCGTACCCAGGCGCGCCGCCGCGAGGGTCACGAGCGGTACGTCGCTGGCCAGATCGGTGTCGCTTGCAGGCATCAGGTCGATCTGTCGGCGAAGCGTCAGATAATCCGGCACCCAGCCGTGCGCGGCAAGTCTTTCAAGCGCATCGGTTTCGAGCCCAGCGATCGCAGACCCGTCGGCACGGCCGCCCGAGCGCAAGGCCCGCACTTCGAGGCAAAAATCGCCCAGCACTTGATTGAGGCGGATGGCCTCGCCGCGTTCGCTTGCGTTCAGGTAACCGTTGCGTGAGGACATCGCCAAGCCGTCGGGCTCGCGGACGGTGTCGTGGCCGACGATCCGGATCGGCAGTGCGAACTGCGCTGTCATGCGGCGAATCAGCATCAGCTGCTGGTAGTCCTTTTTGCCAAAAACCGCCAGGTCGGGCTGAATGATCGAGAAGAGCTTGAGCACCACGGTGCACACGCCCTCGAAATGACCCGGGCGCACGGCGCCCTCGAGAATGGACGCCAGCAGCGGGTCGGGCACGACCTTGAAGACCTGTGGCTCGCGGTACATCACCGTCTCGTCGGGGGCAAACAAGGCATCGCAGCCCGCCGCACTGAGTTGCGCAACGTCGCGGGCGAAGGTACGGGGATAGTGATCGAAATCCTCACCCTGACCGAATTGCAGCCGGTTCACGAAGATGCTGGCGGCCACCGTGCCGTCCGGTCCCACCTGGCGCCGCGCTTCGTGAATGAGTGCGATGTGCCCGGCGTGAAGATTGCCCATGGTCGGCACGAGACCGATCGGCCCCGGTTTCGAGAGCGCCGCGCGCATCCCGTCGATCGTGGTTTCAATGCGCATCTTTGGAAGTGGTAGGCGGTCGATGGGTGCAGGGAAACCCAGGCGATTGGGATGGGCGGATTTGGTGCAATGCACAAGTCGAGTGCGGATTGTACCGATTCCGGGCGAATCGCGAAGTCTCCCGCGCCGCTCGGTTCGGGGCCGCAGCCTCCACTGGCGGGATACCTAGGCGCCCAAGAGTTGATCGATTGCGCGGAGGTTCGGAAAGGGTTCCGCGTGCCAATCGCCGCAGGCGTCGACCGCGTGGCGGTGCGAGAGTTCCGGCCGCAGCAACCAGGCACCCTGAAGGCCAGCCCGACGTGCACCGATCAGATCGAGTTCCGGATCGTCCCCGATATGGAGTGCCCGCTCCGGGGGCACTCCGGCCAGGGTGCAGGCGCGCAGAAAGATGCCTGGATCCGGTTTGGCGACCCCGACGTTCTCTGGATTGACGGCAGCCTTGAAAAAGCGGCCGAGGGGGGTCTGCATCACATCCGCATTGCCGTTGCTGACGGCAACGATCGCATAACGCCTCGACCACTGCGCGAGTACGGCCTCAACCTCCGGATAAGGGGTCACCCGGCGGCGGGCCGCTATGAACGCCGAAAAGGCCTGCGGCGCGAGCATTTCATCGTCGCCCGCCTCGACAAGTGCCCGCCGCAGCAGTTCCTCTCGGGTGAAACTCATTTCGTGGCGGCGCCCGGGATGATCGATGAGCACCTGAGCACGCAACTCCGCCCTCCGCCCGGTCTCCAGCAGAGCGCCGGTCGCCGGGGCATGCTGCGCCAGCCAGTCTCTCAAGGCCTGCTCGGCCGCACGCATCGTCGGTTCGAGTGGCCAGAGGGTGTCGTCGAGATCGAGGAAGATCGCTTCCAAGGCCGATCGTCCGACCGAATGGCTGCCAGTCGACCAGTCGGGACTTGCGGAGGGGGCTTCGTTTGAAGCCGGATCGATACGGGGTTCGGTCAGGTTCATTTTCAGGTCTATGTGGTCAATGACACAGCGGCTCTGGTAGTCTCGAAGCACACTTGAGCGCGTCAGCTGGCCATCTGATCGGCCCGACTGATTCCATTTCCTCCCGACACTTTAGCGAGTCTCATGATGAAAGCCATGATCCGTAAAGCGGTCTTTCCCATCGCCGGTCTCGGCACCCGGTTCCTGCCCGCCACCAAGGCGTCGGCCAAGGAGATGCTCCCGGTCGTCGACAAGCCTCTCATCCAATACGCCGTGGAGGAGGCGTATGCTGCGGGCATTCGGCAGATGATCTTTGTGACAGGACGCACCAAGCGCAGCGTGGAGGATCATTTCGACACCGCCTACGAACTCGAAAACGAGCTCGAGGTGGCCGGCAAGTTTGGTCTTTTGTCGGTTGCGCGCTCGATCGCGCCCGAGGACATGATCTGCACCTACGTGCGTCAGCCGCGCGCGCTCGGACTGGGGCACGCGGTGCTGTGCGCCCGTGAACTCGTGGGCGACGAGGCCTTTGCGGTATTGCTGGCCGATGACCTGATGGTGGGTGAACGCCCCGTGATGGCTCAGATGGTTGATCAGTTTGCCCACTGGCGCGCGAGCATTCTCGCGGTGCAGGATGTGCCGCGTGCGCACACCAATCGCTATGGGATCGTGTCGGGCAAGCTGGTCGCAGACGCCATGGTCGATGTGGCGGGCATGGTCGAAAAGCCCGCCCCGGACCAAGCGCCGAGCACGCTGGCCGTTGCCGGGCGCTACATCCTCACCCCGGGCATTTTCAATGAGCTCGAGCGGATCCCGCGGGGCGTGGGGGGCGAGATCCAGCTGACCGATGGCATTGCGGAACTCCTTCGCCGCGAAAAAGTGTTCGCCTTTCGCTACCAGGGACGGCGTTACGATTGCGGCAGCAAGCTCGGATTTCTCCAGGCGACCGTCGATCTGGCCGAGGCCCATGACGAGGTCGGGGCCGAGTTTCGGCAGTGGCTCTCTGAGCGTGCCTCACTTTCTTCCGAGCAGTCCTGAGAGGCGTTGTCTGGCATGAGCGCTCCAAACCCCTATCTTGGCGAGTCGAGCGCGCCCGCGCGTGAGGCGGTCGATGCGCTGCCCGGTCTCACTCTGATCGAGTTCGGTACCGGTTGGTGTCGACACTGCCAGGCGGCGCAGCCGGCCCTCGCCGAATGGCTCGGGCAGCATTCCCAGTTGCGGCACTTGAAGATCGAGGACGGTCCAGGGCGAGCGCTCGGTCGTTCGTTCCGGGTCAAGCTCTGGCCGACCCTGATCCTGTTGCGCGAGGGTCGGGAGCTTGCCCGCGTCATTCGCCCGCTTACGGCCACCCAGATCGGCGAGGCACTGGATCGTTTTTCCCACGCCTGAAGCGAGCCCCTTGTTCGCACCCTTTGACGGAGCGATCGCCTCCCCTATAGACTGCCGAAGGTCGATTCGACCCTCAAAACAAAGGCCCCAGGCGGCCAGACGGCAGGAGACATGGAGCTGTTGCAGCTCGTGATATCGGGTGTGGCGATGGGCTGCATCTATGCGCTGATCGCGCTCGGATTCGTCCTGATCTACAAGGCGACCGAAGTCGTCAATTTCGCACAGGGCGATCTGATGATGCTCGGTGCGTTTGTCGCATTCACCTTTGCCAGCATCTGGCAACTGCCTTTTGCGCTCGCGGTGGTCTTTGCGATCCTGGTGCTGGCAGCGGTGGGTGCTGTCTTCGACCGCCTGCTTCTGCGGCCCCTGATCGGTCAGCCGCCGTTTTCGGCCGTCATGGTCACGATCGCCGCCGGCTTTGTGGCGCGCGGTGTGGCGACGATGGTGCCGGGCTGGGGCACCGACACCCATGCTTTGAAGGCACCCTGGTCCGAGGGCGTGCTGCGCCTGGGCGGCGTGGTGATTGCCCATGACGACATTGCGATCATCGTGCTGACGGCGCTGCTTTGCGTGCTGCTCTACTTTTTCTTTCGCCGAACGCGGATCGGCATCGCGATGCAGGCCTCCTCGCAAAATCAGCTCGCCGCCTATTACATGGGCATACCGGTGCGGCGCGTGCACACCCTGATCTGGGCGATTGCGGCCGGTATTGCGGCGTTTGCTGCGGTCCTGCTCGCGCCCATCACCTTTGTCCATTCGAACATGGGCTTCATCGGCATCAAGGCGTTTCCGGCCGCAGTGGTGGGCGGGTTCGGAAGCATTCCCGGCGCGATTGCTGGAGGGCTCATCATCGGCTTGGTCGAGGCCTTTGCGGGCTTCTACCTCCCCGAGGGCTTCAAGAATGTCGCGGCCTATGTGGTGGTGCTGCTCGTGCTGATGATCCGGCCCTCCGGGCTGTTTGCCGAAATGCGGCGCAAGAAGGTCTGAGCGGGACACCCAAGCACGATGCGCTTCATTCTCAAGACCCGTTATGAGCAGGACCTGCGGCTGTTTCGCGACGGGACCGTCGCGGGCTGGTACGCGGTACTCGCCCTCGCGCTCCTCGCGGCGCCCTTCGTGCTGCCCGAGTACTACACCACCCAGCTTGTGTTCATCTTCATCTGGGGAATTGTTGGTTTCGGGCTGATGTTGCTGGCCGGGTTCACCGGGCAGATCTCTCTGGGCCATGCGGCGTTTCTGGCAATCGGTGCCTATGCCGAGGCGATCCTGCAGGCGCGCGGCTGGCCATTTTTCGCCAGCGCCCCAATTGCGATCGCGCTGTCCGCCTGCGCAGGCGTGGTGATCGGCTTGCCCGCGCTGAGGTTGACCGGCATCTATCTCGCGATTGCGACGCTTGCCTTCGGTTTCATCGTCGAGGAGGTGCTTGCGCGCTGGGAGTCTGTCACGGCGGGCAATTCGGGCATGATGGTGCCGCCGCTGCGCCTGTTTCTCGAGCCGCTTGGTTCGCAGACAGCTTTCTATTTCGTCTGTCTGGTCGCGATCGCGGGGACCGCGCTCCTTGTCCGGAATCTGTTGCGCTCGCCCACCGGGCGCGCCTTCATCGCGATCCGCGATTCGGAAATCTCGGCGCAGAGCATGGGTGTGAATCTCGCGCGCTACAAGACGATGAGCTTTGGGATCTCGGCCGGTATTACCGGCCTGGCGGGCGCACTGTATGCGCACCAGATCCGCTTCATTTCGCCCGAGCAGTTCACGATCTTCCTCTCGATCGAATTCCTGATGATGATCGTGATCGGCGGCATGGGGTCTCTGCACGGTGCGGTGCTCGGTGCGGTATTCATCGTGATGCTTCCCGAGTTGATCGCGGTGGCCAAGGACTGGCTGCCGCAGGTGATTGCGGAGCAGACCGGCCTCAAGGGGACGATCTTCGGTCTATGCGTGATCCTGTTCGTACTCTTCGAGCCCATGGGGCTGTATGGTCGCTGGGTCAAGGTGCGCACCTGGTTTTCGCTTTTTCCGCTTTACAAGGCGGGGCTCTTCAAGCGGCAGAAGAGCTATCAGAAATCCGAGAGGTTGCGCTGATGGAGGGGGCGCTTCTGCAGGTTGAGCAGCTCTCGAAATCCTTCGGGGGCTTGAGGGCGGTCGACGAGGTCAGTTTCTCCGTGCGCGAGGGCGAGGTCTACACGATCATCGGGCCCAACGGTGCGGGCAAGACCACGATCTTCAATCTCGTCAGTCTGCTTTTTGCGCCGACTGCCGGCCGGATCATTTTTCGCGGCGAGGATCTCACTCGGCTCGCGCCCGATCGGGTGGCCGGGCGGGGGATCGGCCGTACCTTCCAGAACATCGAGTTGTTCGAGCACGCGACCGTGCTGCAGAACCTGCTGATTGGCCGGCACGCCCGCGCGCAGACCAGCCTGCTCGCTGAATTGTTGTTTCTGCCTTCTGTGCGCCGTCGTGAGGTCGAGCATCGGCGCAAGGTCGAAGAGGTCATCGAATTTCTCGACCTGCAGCGGTACCGGGACAGCATGGTGGGCGGACTGGCCTACGGCGTACGAAAAGTCGTCGAGCTCGCACGAGCGCTTTGCGCCGAACCGACGCTGCTGCTCCTGGACGAACCCTCATCCGGGCTCAATGTCGAGGAGACCGACGACATGGCCTTCTGGATCGAGGATATCCGCAAGGAACTCGGCATGACCGTTCTGATGGTCGAGCATGACATGAGTCTCGTGTCGCGGGTCTCGGATCGGGTGCTTGCGGTCAACCAGGGACGGGTGCTCGCGGAAGGAACGCCCGCGCAGGTGCAGAGTCATCCGGACGTCATAGCAGCTTACCTCGGAGGTGCCACGCCGTGACCGTTTCCTTGGATGCCAAGGCACCCCTGACCGGTGGCGAGCTAGATGCTGTGCCTGAGGCGCGCGTCGAGGGCGCACCCGTCATGCTTCGGCTGTCGAACATCGAGTCGAGCTATGGGCCGGTCCAGGCGATCCGGGGTGTCAGCCTGGAGGTCAGGAAGGGCTCGATCGTGACGGTGCTGGGTGCAAATGGCGCCGGTAAGACAACGATTCTGAAGACCATCTCCGGCATCGTCGACCCGCAAAAGGGCAGCGTCTGGTTCGAAGGTGAGGAAATCGCCTGTCGCGATCCCGACTGGATCGTCAGACGAGGGATCAGTCATGTGCCCGAGGGACGAGAGGTGTTTCCGCTGCTCACCGTGCAAGAAAACCTGATGATGGGCGCCTACACCCGGCGCGATGGTGCGGGCGTCGAGGCCGATCTGGAACGCATGTACGGCTATTTCCCGATTCTTCGTGAGCGGGCCAGCCAGGAGGCCGGGCAGCTTTCAGGTGGCCAGCAGCAGATGCTCGCCATCGCGCGGGCCTTGATGTCACGCCCGCGTCTCTTGCTCCTCGATGAGCCCAGCCTTGGCCTGTCGCCCAAGCTCACTCGAGAGATTTTTGAGATCGTCACGCGCATCAACCGCGAGGAGGGCGTGACCATGCTGGTGGTCGAGCAAAACGCCAGCATTGCCCTTGCCACGGCTCATTTTGGCTATGTGATCGAGGTGGGGCGCGTGGTGATGGAAGACACCTGCGAGCGGCTCTTGCAGAAGGAGGACATTCGCGAGTTCTATCTCGGTGTGAAATCCGACACCGGGCGCGGTCAGCGTCGTTGGAAGAGGAAAAAGCAATGGCGCTGACGACTGCCGCTGCAGCCGGTCTTGCCCGCGCGCGGCCACAGGGCGAGACGATTGGCGCCCGATTTCTGGAGGCGGTCAGGTTGCGGGGTGATGGCTGTGCCTTGCGTCAGAAGGCCTTTGGCCTCTGGGAAGAAGTGAGCTGGAATGAGCTCGGTCACCACGCACGATGCATCGCGCTTGCCCTTGCGGCCGAAGGACTCGAGCCGGGTGAGACGGCTTCGATCCTTTCGAACACCCGGCGGGAGTGGACGTACGCG
>Ga0169931_10005131_pt1 | contig 20076 bp, 19 predicted proteins | sample Kivu_15m_20L_FD_129675 | JGI IMG/M metagenome (GOLD analysis project Ga0169931, IMG submission 129675) | Freshwater microbial communities from Lake Kivu, Western Province, Rwanda to study Microbial Dark Matter (Phase II) - Kivu_15m_20L... | ecosystem: Environmental > Aquatic > Freshwater > Lake... | reverse complement strand
GTGGGCCAACGGCTGACGGCCCGCATCCGCGATGACTTGTTTGCCCATGCCATGGCGCTGTCGTTGCGGTTTCACGACCGCACGCCGGTCGGCAAGCTGCTGACCCGCCTGACCAGCGATGTCGATGCCCTGGCCGAGGTGTTCGGCAGTGGCGCCGTCGGCGTGCTGGGCGACCTGGTCACCCTGTTGGTGATCGCCGCCACCATGGTCACGATTGAATGGCGCCTCGGACTGCTGCTGCTGGTGGCCCAGATTCCCGTCACCCTGGGAATCCTCTGGCTGCAGGGGCGGTACCGCAAGGCCAATTACCGGGTCCGCGAAGAGCTCAGCCAGCTGAATGCCGACCTGCAGGAGAACCTGCAGGGTTTGGAGGTGGTGCAGATGTTCCGCCGCGAGCGTCGCAACAGCGAGCGGTTTGCCACGACCACAGGCGCCTACCGCCGGGCGGTCACCGGCACCATCCTTTACGACAGTGCCATTTCGGCGTTCATCGAATGGGTCGCCCTGGTGGCGATCGCCCTGGTGCTGGCGTTGGGGGGGTCGATGGTCACCGCGGGGGTGATGGGTCTGGGCACGCTGACCACCTTCATCCTCTATTCCCAACGCCTGTTTGATCCCCTGCGCCAGCTGGCCGAGCGGTTCACCCAGATTCAGGGTGGTCTGACAGCGGTTGAGCGGATTGGTGAACTCCTGGAGGAGCCCATCGAGATCGCCGACCCCCACCAGCCGACCAGCCCGCGTGGGGCTTCCGGCCAAGCTGCCGAAGTGGTGTTTGAGGGGGTGAGCTTCGCCTACCGCCCCGACGAACCAATTCTGCAGGATTTCTCGATCCGCATCGCCCCGGGCGAACATGTTGCCCTGGTGGGCCCTACCGGTTCGGGCAAGACCACGGTGATCCGGCTGTTGTGCCGGCTGTATGAGCCGCAACAGGGGCGGATCCTGCTCGATGGGGTCGACATCCGCGAGCTGCCCTTGGCCAGCTTGCGGCAGCGCCTGGGGGTGGTACTGCAGGACACCTTTCTGTTCAGTGGCACCGTCGCCGACAACCTGCGGCTCGACACGCCGATCAGCCGAGACCAGCTGGAGCGCACGTGTGCCGACCTTGGCCTCAACCCGCTGCTCGGTCGCCTCAGCGATGGCCTGGCGACCGAACTACGGGAGCGAGGTGGCAACCTCTCGTCGGGCGAAAAGCAATTGTTGGCGGTGGCACGGGTGGCGATGCGCAACCCCTCGGTGCTGGTCATGGATGAGGCGACGGCGTTCATGGATCCCTCCACCGAGGCCACCCTGCAACGGGACCTCGACACCCTGCTCAGCGGGCGCACGGCGATCGTGATCGCCCACCGCCTGGCCACCGTCGAAGCCGCGGATCGCATCCTGGTGTTGCAGCGCGGACGGCTGGTCGAACAGGGCAACCATCGGCAGCTGCGCGCCTCCGGCGGGCTTTATGCCCGGTTGGCGGCGCTGCAGGAGCGTGGGCTGGCCAGTCTCTGACCCAACCAGCTGTCGATCGCCGCGCCGAGGGCAGCTGGCATCTGACGCATCGGCAAGTGGCCCCCTGCGACCAGCTCGACCAGCTCGTGGTCGGCGGCATAGCTGGCCAGATGGCGCACGTAGCGCGGTTCCATCACCCGGTCGTTGCTGCCAGCGATCCAGAGGGTTGGCACGGCGAGCCGGTGCACCAGCAGCGGCAGCTGATGCACCGCCTGGCGGCGCATGCTGCACGCCAGCAGACCGCGGGCGGCATGCAGGTCGGCGCGCAGGGGACTCGCCACAGGCCGGGCAGCCGGCCAATCCGCCAGCCATCCGGGCCGCCAACGCAAAAAGGCAGCACCACCACGGCGCACGGCCATGAACGGGCGCGGTTGGTAGATGCCACCGCCCACCGCCACCTGGACCAGCCCCTGCAGCTGATCGCCCAGGGTTGCCGCGGCATGCAGGGCGATGCTGCCCCCCAGTGAATGGCCGATCAACACCACCGGGGCCCCGTCGGCGCGCGCCTGAATCGCTGCCGCCAACCAGCGGCCGTAACTGGCCAGGCTGGGCTGCAGACCCCGCGGGCGGGGGGCCGTGCCAAACCCTGGCAGATCGGGACACCAACAGTGCCAACGGCCCTGCCAGTGGTCCAGCAGGGGATCCCAGAGACGCCCGGCCAACAGCCAGCCGTGCACACAGACCAACATGGGAGAGGATCGGGGGGATTCCTTCATGGCTGCCGGTCCCCAACCCGTGTCAGAGCTGCTCAATCATCTCTACGGGTCAGAGCATCAGCTTTGCACCACCCCTGCCGGTCGGGTGACCCTGGTGCTGAGCCGTGAGCGCGACATTGATTTGATCGAGCTGGAGCAGCTCTGTGATGCGGTCGGCTGGAGCCGCAGACCCCTGCGGCGGGTGCGCCGTGCCCTCCAACACAGCCTGTTGCGGGTCGGGATCTGGCGCCACGACCCACGGGTTCCCAAGCTTGTGGGCTTTGCCCGCTGCACCGGTGACGGCGTGATGGATGCCACGGTCTGGGATGTGGCCGTTCACCCGCTGTATCAGGGGGCCGGCCTGGGCAAGCAGCTCATGGCGTACGTGCTGGCCCAGCTGCAGCGGCAGCAGGTCCAACGGGTCAGCCTGTTTGCCGATCCCGAAGTGGTCGGGTTCTATGCGGCTCAGGGTTGGGAGCTGGAGCCCCAGGGACGCCGCTGCGCGTTCTGGTACGCGCCATAGAGCACCTGCGGCGCCACACCCCTGCGCCAGGCCCGACGCAGGGCAGCATTGGCCCACAGGGTTCCCAGCAAGCCAAGGCGGCGCCAGCGGCGCCCGTCCACCTGCACCGCCAGCCCCAGGCTGTCAAAGCGACCCTGGCGCGCCAGACGCTGGGCAAAGTCCAGGTCCTCCATCAAGGGCAGCGGGCGAAAGCCACCCACCAGATCAAGACAACGCCGCCTGAGCAGCAGGCTCTGATCCCCATAAGGGCGTTGCCAGAAGCGGCTGCGCAGCCCCACCGCCCGCTCCAGCAGGCGGTAGTGAGGACCCGGCAGCGGCAGACGCAACCAGCCGTACCAGGCCCGCACCACACCGTCGTCGGGTGCTGCCACCACGGCGGCCAGGCGCTGGTGCCAGCCCCGCGGCAGGCGGGCGTCCGCATGCAGCAGCCACAGCCACGGGGCCTGGGCCTGGGCCAGACCCGCCACCAACTGGACCCCCCGGCCGGGGGGTGCCGAGACAACGCGGGCTCCGGCCAGGCGGGCGGCACTGACCGTGGCATCGGCACTGCCGCCATCCACCACGATCACCTGGCTGATCAAGCCGGCATCGGCGGCCAGATCGGCCAGCAGGGATGGCAACCTGCCGGCCTCATCCAGGGCGGGGATGATGACGGCGATCATCGCCACGACGCCAGATCGGCCGTGCGGTCCAGATCGCCCTGATGACCCAGCAGGGTGAGCGGCAAGGCCAGCCGCCTGGCCTGGACCAGGGTCTGGGCCAGCACCTCTGGCCCACCCCAGTCAATGCCGGCGAACAGAGCGGCCGCAGGGGCGCGCAGGCCAATCAACCAGTAGCCGCCATCGTCCGCCGGCCCCAGCACCAGCGGCACCCGCTGCAGCACCGCGACAGCCTGATGCAGATCCGACACGCTCAACCTGGGCAGGTCGCTGCCCACGAGCACGATCGACCGGTACCCCTGGGCAAAACCCCGGGCAAACTGGCGTTGCATGCGCAGTCCAAGGCTGCCGCAGCCTTGATCCACCAGGTGGTCGGCATTGCCGAGACCTGGCAGGCGGCGGTTGCAGCGGGCTGCCCCCCCTGCCAGGGCCAGACGACTGTGGGCGTCGAGCTGGGTCGCTGCCTGGGCCACAACAGTCAGCGTGTGATCCAGCAACCGCGCCTGCACCAGGGCGGCGCGACGTGGCCCCAGGCCACCGCTGGCCAGCCGTGTTTTGCAGCGCAGCGGGGCGGGGGCACGGGCCATCAGGATCAGCAGTCGCCGTGAGATAGGCATCTGCGCTCAGCCCTGGCGGGGCAGCTCGGCTGGGCGCAGGTTCAGGGTCAGGCGCTGATCACCGCGGCGCACCTGCAAGGGCAACAACTCACCCACGCGGGCTCCATCGACCGCGAGTTGAACCTCGGAGGGGTTGCGCACCGGCCGACCGGCCACCGCGTCGATCAGATCACAGCTTTTGAGCCCGCCCTTGGCCGCCGGACTGCCGGCCATGACGTCGACCACGACCACACCGTTGACCTCGGGCAGGCGGCATTCGCTGGTGGAGGCATTGATCTCGCGGGCCAACTGGGGCGTCAGGCTCTGCAGACGCACCCCGATGTAGGGGTGGCTGGCGTAGCCCCGGGCCAGGATCTGGGCCGCGATCTGCCGGGCCACGTTGATCGGCACCGCAAAGCTGAGACCGGCACCGGGGGCCTGGCGGATCGCCGTGTTGATGCCGATCACCTGGCCGCGGTCATTGATCAACGGGCCGCCACTGTTGCCGGGATTGACGGCCGCATCGGTCTGGATGTAGGGCACCCGCTGCCCTTCACCCAAGGCATTGGTGCGCTGAATGGCGCTGATGATCCCTGCGGTCACGGTGTTGTCCAGACCAAGCGGGTTGCCGATCGCGATCGCCCACTCGCCCGGCCGCAGCTTGCTCGAATCGCCCAAGGGCGCCACCGGCAAGCGGCTGGCCACCAGCTTGACCACCGCCACATCGGTGAGCGGATCGCTGCCCAGCACCTTGCCGCTGAAACTGCGGCCATCTGGCAGGGTCACACTGACTTCGCTGGCCCCCTCGACCACGTGGGCATTGGTCAGCACCACCCCATCGGAGCGGGTGATGAACCCCGACCCCTGGCCCTGCTGCTGCTGGATCGACGGGCCCTGGCCGAACAGGCCCCCCAGGGGATTGATGGTGCGCTTGACCGTGTCGATGCGAACCACCGCCGGACCGACCCGCGACACGGCATCCACGATCACGTTGCTGCCGGGCTGCAGGGGCGGGGTGGACGGTGCATCGCTGATGGGGGCTGGTTCCTGGCGCCAGTTGCCCCCCGGCAGGCCGGGCAGGCGCCCGCCGCATCCCGACAGGGCCAGACCCGTGGCCAGACCCGTGGCCAGCAACGGCAACAGCGGCCGAGCCGGAGAGTTCGATGCGGTGCGTGTCATGGATGACGGATCGGCAGCGCCGAGCTGCGTATATTCGGCTCTCGTGATTGTGGCCGTCGGTGCAGCAGGGTGTAGAGCTGTGGCACCGGGTTCAGCAGGATCTTCAGGCCAGCCTCAGCAAGCCGACCTTTGAAACCTGGATCCGACCGGCCCGCTGCACCGGCTTCGAGCAGGGGCGGCTGGAGCTCGAGGCGCCCAACAGCTTTGCCTGTGGGTGGCTGCGCAAGAACTACCTGACGGCGATCTCCGCGGCCGCCAGCGCCATCGCCGGCGAACCGGTCGAGGTGATCATTCAGGCGGCCAATGGTTTCGCGGATCCCCAGGCGTCCGCCGCCGCCGAGGCCCCTGAGCAGCCCACCGGCCCTGGCGATCAGCCCGCTGCTCCGAGCCGAGTGGCAGCAGCTGGCCCACTCAGTGGCATGCCAACCCGGCTGAGCGCCGGTCTGAATCCCCGTTACGTGTTCAACCGCTTCGTCGTGGGGCCCAACAGCCGCATGGCCCACGCCGCCGCCCTGGCGGTAGCGGAAGCCCCCGGACGCGAATTCAACCCCCTGTTTCTGTGTGGCGGGGTGGGGCTGGGCAAGACCCATCTGATGCAGGCGATCGGCCATTACCGCCTCGAGATCGATCCCCAGGCTCGGGTCTTCTATGTCTCCACCGAAACCTTCACCAATGACCTGATCCAGGCGATCCGCAAGGACGGCATGCAGGCGTTTCGCGATCGCTACAGGGCCGCTGACCTGATCCTTGTGGACGACATTCAGTTCATTGAAGGCAAGGAATACACCCAGGAGGAGTTCTTCCACACGTTCAACGCCCTGCATGAGGCGGGCCGTCAGATCGTGATCGCCAGCGATCGTCCACCCAGCCAGATCCCCCGGCTGCAGGAACGGCTGATCTCGCGCTTTTCCATGGGCCTGATCGCCGACATCCAGGCACCGGACCTGGAAACCCGCATGGCGATCCTGCACAAGAAGGCCGAGCAGGAGCAGATGAGCTTGCCGCGCGAGTTGATCCAGTTCATCGCCGGGCGCTTCACCTCCAACATTCGTGAACTGGAGGGCGCCCTCACCCGCGCTGTCGCCTTTGTCTCGATCACCGGGCTGCCGATGACCGTCGAATCGGTGGCGCCAATGCTCGACCCGGTCGGGGGCGATGTCGATGTCACCCCCGATCAGGTGCTCAACAAGGTGGCCGAGGTGTTCAGCGTCAGCCCCGATGAGATGCGCAGTGCCAGCCGCAAACGCAACGTTTCACAGGCACGCCAGGTGGGCATGTTCCTGATGCGCCAATGCACCGACCTGTCCTTGCCGCGCATCGGCGAGGTGTTCGGTGGCAAGGACCACTCGACCGTGATGTACGCGGTTGAACAGATCGACAAGAAGGTCAACAGCGACCCCGCCCTGTCCCGTCAGGTGCAACAGGTGCGCGATCTGCTGCAGATCGACTGCCGCAAACGGCGCTGATCCGCCAACGTTGATCAGCTGAGGGGACGTGCGGGGTCAAGCCCCTCCAGTTCCCCGGCAAACACCCGAGAGGCCGTGATGTCGTCCGCTTCGATGGTCATCAGGTCCTGGCGCGTCAGCGGCTGCCCCATGCGCTTGAACAACCGTCCGGCCTGACGCATGCGGGCCCGGTCAATCGCATTGCGAATCGAGCGGGCATTGGCAAAGAAGGGCAATTGCATGCGCCGGCGAATGTACTCGGCAAACGCAGCGGTCGCCTCAGTGCTGAAGCGATAATGCTCGTTGGCAAGAATCAGCCGGGCGATGGCCAGCAGCTCGTCCGCGCTGTAATCGGGAAAATCGATGTGGTTGGCAACCCTGGAAGAGAGGCCGGGATTGCTCTGGTAGAAAATGTCCATCCGTTCCTTGTAACCAGCGAAGATCACCACCAGATCGTCGCGGTTGTTCTCCATCACCTGCAGCAGAATCTCAATCGCTTCGGCGCCGTAGTCGCGCTCGTTCTCAGGCCGGTAGAGGTAGTAAGCCTCGTCGATGAACAACACCCCGCCCATCGCCTTCTTGAGCATTTCACGGGTTTTGGGGGCGGTGTGACCGATGTACTGGCCGACCAGATCATCCCGGGTTGCCGTGACCACATGCCCCTTGCGCACATAACCGAGCTTGTGCAGGATCATGCTCATGCGTTCGGCCACGCTGGTCTTGCCGGTGCCCGGCCGACCGGTGAACGACATGTGCAGGCTTGGGGGTGTGGTCTGCAGCCCCAGGCCGGCCCGGGCCTTGTCGATCACCAGCAGTGCGGCGATCTCACGGATGCGTGCCTTGACCGGACGCAGACCGATCAACTCGCGATCAAGTTGGGCGAGCACGGCCTCGATGCCAGCCGCGTCATAGGTGTCCTGCAGGTTGATGCTGGGTGGGGAGCCGTCCATCACGCCCCCAGCAGGGCATCAATCGCGTCGGCAAAACACTGGTCGGCGGCGGCGATCCAGGCCTGGTCGTCGGCAGGACGCACAGTGAGGTTCACGTAGGTGCGTCCAAAGCTGATATCAGGAAAGCGGTTCTCAGCCTCGGAGAGGGCATTGAGGCGCTCCAGAAAGTCGCGGGTTGCCGGATAGTCGGCGAACTCAATCCGTCGCTCGAGCCGGTCGGCCTGCTCGGGCTTTGGCCTTGGCGTCCAGGGCTGATCCATCAGGCCAACCTACGCCGCCAGACAATCGGTGCGGCCTGCGGCCAGGCGAGTCGCCCAGGCCAGGGCATAGGCGGCATTGGCCGCCTGCTGCGTCGCATCCGTTGTGTCCAGCGGATGGGGCATGGTGCCATTGATGGCCGCGTTGGTGACACAGAACATCGCCTTCTGAAAACTCATGCAGATCTTCACGCGCACGTCACCTTCACCACGGCTGCGTTGGCGGTACAGCTCGTGCAAGGACTCAGGCAGATGGCGGTACATGTCCTGCATCAGCAGACTTGGGGGGATGCCTGCACCCATGCTGGGCAGGGGATCGGCATACAGCGCGCCATAGGCGAACTGAGCCTGATCGGGTGAAATCTGCTGGGCCTGGGCATTGAAGCTGACCGTGCCCAGAAACGGCATGCCTCGCAGAAACACCGCCTCCACATAGGGAACAGCCACGTCCACCAAAAAGGTGAGGCCGGCTTCTGGAGGCAACACCCAGTGGTGCTGACCGGCGATGGTGACTCCGTAGCTGATTGGATTGGCGGCTGCGGCCACCAGGCCGTCCATGATGAAATCGACAACGGCGGCGATGGTGCTGACCTGGCCACTGCGCTCAGCCCGCGCCAGATCGAGAAACAGGTCACTCATCACCCGCCAGAACTGACCCAGGGCGTGGGTGGTCGCGGCTGAGCGAATCAGCTCAGGCAGGAAGGCGGGGAACAGCGGGTGGAGCAACGCCAGCAGGGGGTCGCGGCGGCGCTTGGCCCGGATGATGGCCTGGCAGCTGGCGGCAAAGGCCTCACCGTCCAGGTAGGAATCCAGGCCGCCCGTTCCGTGCCAGAACATCGCCTTCTGGCAGTACTCGGCGTATTCGAAATTGATCCGGTCGTGGTTGAGGTGGCGCCAGATTTTGCCAAGGCTGAGATCGCCATCCAGATACTTGAAAATCGGGATTGGGTTGAGGAACTGCTGTTCAGCCTGAAAAATCAAGTTGAGGCTGTATGCATCCAGCACCTCCCCATAGCTCTCAAGCACGCCGACCACTTCAAGCAGATGATCGCTGCTTTCTGCAAGCAAGGTCTGGCCAGCGAGCAGCCGGCCCTGCAGCGCCTCACGGCTGAGTGAGGGCTCGAGATGAACGAGATCGGCCGAGATGACTGGCATGTCAGGCAGCTCCCGCAAAGGCCAGACCCATGGCCGTGGTGGCGGCCTCGCTCAGCTGGCCCAGGCTGGCGGGAAGCAGGCCGAGCAGCACCACGCCCACTGCCAGGGCAATGGCCGGCAGGGTTTCACGCAGAGCAACCGGCGCCAGGCGCACATCCAGACGACCATCGACCAGGGGATCCCCCGTGGGCGGGGTGATCGCCAGACGGCCGAAGTAGGCACGGTTGACCAGCAACAGGAAATACACGGCTGTCAGACCCGAGCCGACCATCGACAGCAGGGTGGCCAGGGGAAACACGCCGATGCTGCCGCGAAACACCAGGAATTCTGAGATGAAGCCGGCCATGCCAGGCAGGCCTGCACTGGCCATCACCGCCACAATCATCAACGATCCCGTCAACGGCAACCCTTTCTCGGGGTTCAACAAGCCATGCAGCACCTGCAGATCGCGGGTTCCAGTCTTGCGGTAGACGATCCCGACGAGCAGAAACAGCAAGGCCGAGATCAGACCATGGCTGACCATCTGGAACACGGCCCCCAGCAGGGCCACGGGGGTGCCAGCGGCAGCGGCCAACAGGACATAGCCCATATGACCGACAGAACTGAAGGCCACCATGCGCTTCATGTCAGTCTGACCAATCGCCGCCAACGACCCATAAAGAACCGAGAAAGCAGCCCAGATGGCCAGGGCAGGGGCGAGGCGCGCCCAGGCTTCGGGGAACAACTGCAGGCCGAATCGCAGCAGGCCGTAGGTGCCCAACTTGAGCAAGACCCCTGCAAGCAACACAGACACCGGGGTTGATGCCTGGGTGTGGGCATCGGGCAACCAGTTGTGCAGCGGCACCAGGGGAATCTTGATGCCAAAACCGATCAACAGCGGAATCAGCAACAGCAGCTGGCCCCCCATCGCCAAGCGATCAGAGAGGACCGGTGTGAGCGAGAAATCGACCGTACCGGTCAACAGCGACAAGCCAAGAAACGCCCCCAGGATCAACATGCCGGAAATGGCCGTGAAAATCAGGAACTTGGTGGCCGCGTAGGCCCTGTTCACCCCACCCCAGACGGAGATCAATAACCACAGGGGAATCAGTTCCAGTTCATAGAACAGGAAGAACAGCAACAGGTTTTCGGCCAGAAACGCACCATTCACAGCGCCGCTGATCAGCAGCAGCATGGCGAAATAGATGCGGGGTCGCTTGTCGATGTCGCGGGTGATCACAGCCGACACCAGCGTCAACGCAGCGTTGATCAGGACCAGGGGCAGAGACAGTCCATCCACCCCCAGGGCGTAATCGAGACCGATGCCCGGAACCCAGGCGTGGGATTCCTGCAACTGCATGCCCGGGGCGGCCGGATCAAACAGGGCGATCACACCAAGACTGACCAGCAGCTGGGCCACCAGAATCACAATCGTGACCAACCGCAGCCGTTGCGGGCTCGGTTGCCCGGGCCAGAGCAGCACCAGCAGTGAACCGACAAACGGAATCAGGAGCAGGGAGGTGAGCAACATCGATCAGGCTCCCCGCAGCCATTGCAGACCGCCAAGCAGCAACAGCACAGCGACGATGACGGTCAACAGGTAGCTCTGCAACTGGCCACTGACGGTGAGCTTGAGGCCTTCGGCTGTCGACAACGACAACCGGCCCACCCCATCGACCAGGCCCTTGATCAGCGTGCGGTCGATCCAGAGGGTGATACGGGCCAGCGAAGCCACCAAAGCAACGATGGTGCGGCGGTAAAACTCGGGTGTGTAGAAGTCGTAGGCGAGCAGATCCTGGATCAAGCGCAGCCAGGGGGTGGTGGCCCGGGACCAGAACTGGTCCTGGGGCAACAGGGTGCCAACGAGAACACCCGCTGCGGCACTGCCGGCCACACCGAGCGCCACGGGCAGTGGGAAAGAGGCAATCCCGGGCACTGGATCAATCCGCACCATGATCCAGGGCAACAGCAGCACCAACACGGTCAGGCTGACCATCGGCAACGCCATCAACCAGTTGCATTCGGGGGTGCGACGGCACTTCGGGGTTGGCGTGCCTCCGAACACCGACCGCAACACGCGCACGACATTGGCTGCTGTCAGTGCATTGGTCAGCAGAAAGATGCCCGCCAACAGTGGTGAGGCGGGTAGCAGGGTGTTGAGCATCAACCCGTAGCACCAGAAGGAACCCAGCGGCAGCAGTCCGACAATGCCGGCACCACCGACGACAAAGGCGAGCAGGGTCGCCGGCATCCGCGTGCCGATTCCGCCCAGCTCGGTCAGGTCCTGACAGTTGGTGGTGGCGATGATGCTGCCGACCCCCATGAACTGCAACGCTCTTGCCAGTCCGTGGGCCAACAGCAGCAACAGGGCCAGGCCCGGACGCTGCAGGGCAATGGCAATGAACACCAGTCCCAGGTAGGAGGTGGTGGAATAACTGAAAGCCCGCTTGAGATCGACCTGGGCCAGGGCGACCAAGGCGCCGCCGATGGCGCTGATGCTGCCGACCACCAGCAACACCTGGGTCGCCAGGGGTGAGAGGGGGGCCACCACCGGCATCAGCTTCATCAGCACGATGGCGCCGCAGGTGACCACCACCGAATTGCGCAGGATCGAGGCAGGGTTGGGACCCTCCATCGCCTCATCCAGCCACAGGTGCATGGGGAACTGGGCACACTTGCCGATCGGACCAGCGATCAGACCCAACCCCAGCAGGGTGCCGGCCAGCGGGCTGATCAAGCCCCCGGCCGCATTGGTGGACGCCCAGTCGTAGAGGTCGTTGAACTCGAGTGAGCCTGTCCAGGCAGCCAGGGCCACAACACCCATCAACAGGAGCACGTCGCCGACCCGTTTGGTCAGAAACGCGTCCCTGGCGGCGGTGACCACCAGCGGTTGGGCATACCAGAAGCCCACCAAAAGATAGGTGGACAGGGTCAGCATCTCGAGCAGGAAATAACTCAAAAACAGGTTGCTGCTGAGCACCACGCCGCTCATCGCCCCTTCGAAGAAACCCACCAGGGCATAGAAGCGGGCCAGTGACCACTCCTTGTCGAGATAGCCCAGGGCATAGACCTGGCAGACAAGGCTCATCGTGGTGACCAGCTCCAGGGCCGCCAGGTTGGTCAGCGACAGGTCAAAGCCCAGGCGCAGGTCGAGATCCGCGGCACTGAACCAGGGAAACTCGAGATGCTGCGGTCCCACGGCGAGCACGTCGCGGATCACCAGGCTGCCGTGCAGCACAGCCAGCAGTGTGACCAGAAGGTTCAGATAGGCCGCGGGCCTGGGCCCGTTGCGCTTGATCCATCCGGTGGCCCAAGGCAACGACAGCACAATGCCGCTGAAGCCATAGACGGGGATCAGCCAGGTGAATTGCAGCGGTAACGGCAGGGCTTCACTCAAGGACTGAGGCGGCAGGGTGGCGGTCGGCGAACTTAAAAGGTGGCCCGGGCATCGGGGTCCCGATCAGCAGTGGCAGAGACCAGGCCCCTTGGGCTGAGATCAGCGAACCAAGCAGTCAGCTCACGCAGGTGGTGCTCCTCCTCATCCAACAGGGATGTGAAGAGCTCACAACTGGGTTGATCGTCAATCAACAGGGTGAAGCGCACCGCCCCCGCATAAAGCGCGACCAGATCCTGCTCGAGAACAAGATTCTGGCGCAAGAGCCCCGCCAGATCCTGCGCATGGGTGACCGGTCTCAACTGGGAGGCGGCAGGAGCCGCCCCCAGCGTGAGCATGTGTTGCACCAGCCGCTCGGCGTGGCGCATTTCCTCGACGGTCTCGCGACGAAAGCGGTCTGCCGCTTCCCCCTCTCCCCAGAGCTCCAGCAGGGAAGCCTGGGTCATGTACTGCTGAACAGCAGAGAGCTCAAGGCTCAGGGCGCGGCCGAGGGTGCCCAGGACGCGCGGATGAACGGCGCCCATGGTGATCAGGCGCGGCGGTTACCGGCGCTGCCCAGAACCGGCTCCACTTCACTATGGGGGCGGGCAATGATGTGCGCGGCCACCAGGCCGTCGCCCACGCGCTCACAGGCGTCGGCACCAGCGCGCACGGCCGCATTGACCGCACCGGTCTCACCACGGACCAGGACGGTGACGTACCCGCCACCGACGAACTCACGGGCGATCATGGTCACTTCGGCCGCCTTGGTCATGGCGTCAGCCGCTTCGATCGCCGGCACCAGGCCACGGGTCTCGATCATGCCGAGGGCGATGCCCTGAATGTTGGATGCCATCGGAGTGGTGGAAGAGGGTGTCGAGGGAGGTGTGGTGCCACGGCCGCTACCGGAGCTGCTGCTGCGACTGGCGCTGCTGCTGGCACTGGTGCGACGGGTCGTGGTCCGTGCGGCGGAGCTGCGACGGGTTGTCCGCGGCGTACTGGTCGCCGCAGGCAGCACCTCAGGTGTAACGGCTTGGGGGGCCGCCTGGGGAGCTGGTGCCGGACTGGCCTTGGCAGCGACGCTGGGCTGGGAAGGCCCTGTCGGTGTCGCACCGGCGGTCGCCGCTGCGGCCGGCCCGGGGGACGCGGCAGAGGGCTTGGGAGGTGTGGCCATGGCTGGTGGGTGGAGGCAAGGGAGCTGGAACGTTCAGAGCGCTGAGAGCGCCCTCAACTAACCATCGGGCTCCCAGAAATCGATGATTCCGCCGATCGTCAGGTCGGTGTAGGTCTCGGGGTCGCCACACGCAAACCGGGCAGCCGAACCGCTGGCGGTGAACACCCAGTTGCCTGGAGAAGCCCCAACGGGGTCGACCGCCACGCTCAGCTTGCCCTTGGGGGTGCGCAGCACGCGCAGATTCCAATGTTTGAGGCCGCCAACGCGCTGGGTGCAGACGAGGGAGCCGGTGACCTGCATGATTTCCATTACTTGGCACCCCCTGACGTCGCCGCTGCCGCGGCTGCTTTGGCCGCGTCCGGGTCCCAGTGGTCAATGATTCCGACGATCGTCAGGTCGCTCGGATAGGACTTGCTGCCAGCGGCTTCACGGGCGGCAGAACTGCCGACACAGATGACCCAATCGCCGGGAATGCAGCCGACGGCGTCGACGGCCACCTTCTGGGTGCTGCCATCAAGCACGACCAGCAGATGCTTGTGCTCGAAATCTGGAATGCGATTGGTCGACACCAGAGGTTTGACAACCTTGCAGATCAACATGTCAATGGCCTCCTACGGTCGCAAAGGTGATCGTGGAACCGACCGCTTCAGCAGGGCAATGGCGCCCCTGATCGCGCACGGTCAGCAGGGCATGGAGCAAACCCTGCTGCACCAGGTCGCTGTAACGCTGTTCGATCGCGGCCTGCACCCGCTGGGCACGCACAATGGCGCGCTCCCGTGCCCCGGGAACCTGACCGTTGTAGTCAAAGCGAACAACGACGGGCACAGGGAGACCACGGGAGACATTGAGGCCTTTGAAGATCTTGACGCCAACGTCGAGATCGGGTGCCCCTTCTTCGACAGTGTCCATGTAGGCGAAGTACGTGAGGTTGCGCAGATGCACCTCCTTAAAGCCGATCCCGACACCGATGAACCGCTCGGCATGCCCCGCATCGCTGTAGGCGCCGTCATGGAACTGACGCACAAAGTCGATCTGGGACATGTTGTGCTCGAACAGGCGCGCAATCAGGCGAACCATGCCGGGGTCGGGGGTCGAGGCTGCAGCCTCGGTCACCAACTGTTCGAGCGTGGTCCGTGCCTGCTCGGGGCTGAGCGTGGCCGTTGCCTGGTACACGTCAGTGGCATCAAGCCAACGCTGCAGATTGGTGCTGCCGTCCAGTCCGGGCACATGGACGCGGATCGCATCGGTGTCGGTGTCGATCCCCATCAACAACAGATCAACCGAAGCACCACAACAGAAGCTGTTTTCGACAGCCTGTTGAAAATCCTGAAGGCGCCCCAGACCACTGCTGGCGGCAAGGCTGTCATCACTGCCATGGGCCGCGCACCCCTCGTGCCCGGGATCCTTGGAACTGAAGTGATACAGAACGACCTTCAGATAACGCGTGTCGTCGTGGGCGCTGTTGGGTTGACCTTCGCGGTAGCGGCGGTGCTCGGTCTTGACCCAACGGTTGACGGTGTTCTCCACATCGAACAGGGCACCGGCATGGGAACGCCGACGCACCGAGGCAAAGGGAAGCCGCAAGGCGTAGGCAATCGCATGGGCCAGGCGGCCATCCGCGCAGGGGGTGATGTCGAGCAGGTGAAAACCGCAGGTCAACAGAAAGGCGTTGAACGCATCAGACGCTTCGCTGCCTGGCTGACCCCGCAGGGGGTCCTGCTCGAAGAACGCAGCACTGGTGTGCGCATGGGTCTCAAACACGCACCAGGCAAACAGGGTGCGCATGTCCAGCTGGTTGACCCAGGCCGTCTCAAGAATCGGCTGGGGCAACGCAAAACCAAACTCCTGACGGGCCAGTTGCTGGGCCTGTTCGATGAACGTTGGCGCATGCTGCAGAGCGGCGATGCGCTTGAGCACCGGCACGATGCGATCAAAACTGTCCTTGACCTGGGTGTCGTACTGCTGCAGTGCCGCGTTGGCAGCCGCATCGGTCAACGGGTGCAGCCGACCAGTGGCCATGGACCGGGCGGGCCGAGGAGCCCGCATCGGCCGCAACCGTGCCGCTGCCGACCCTGCGCCGCGTGACTGACGCAGCGGTTCGGTGATCGGCTCAGGCTGGGGGTCAGGGGTCGCGCTGGGGCGACGGCGAGGAGCCGTCGGTGCCAGCGGACGGTTAGCAGTGGCCAGGGGGCGGCGCATCAGCTGCTCAACCGCGGGCCCCGCCCGAGACGGTGATCAGCGACCCTGCAGCGGTATTGCCACTGGATCCGGTCACGCGGCTCACAGGCTCGGGCACATCGTCATTGCGCTTGTTGTTGGAGCGCATGGCCATGGCAGCCATCGGCCCAGTCCGGGTTGGGTTGCGGCGGCGTGCCGAAGCCCCCTCTGTGCCGGTGACCCGCTCACCCCGATCCCAATCGTCACCGGTGATGCGCAGACCAGCGGAAATGCCTTCTCCGGTCACACGGGAGGTGGGACGCTGGTATTCTGTCGCGGCGACAGGAGCTGACGCGGCTTCGATCGGTCCGCGGGACAGCTGGGCACCGCGACGGTCAAAGCGGAACTGCTCGGTGCCGGTGACCTTGCCACCGGCCAGGTCAAAAGGGCCGGTAATCCTGTTGCCCTGTTCGTAGGAGGTTCCAGTGACCGAGCCGCCGCGCGACTTTTCGGTCTGTGCGGTGCGCGCCGGCGATTGGATGCTGAACCGTTGCCAGGGGGCCTGCTCGAGCATCTGGGGGAAATCAGCGTCCTGGCTGGTGGCAGCACCGCAGGCCGCGCTCTGCTGATCGGCACCCACGTAGGGAGTGCCGGTGATGTCTTCACAGGCCCCACGCTCGGCACCGGTCAGGGTGCCACCAATGCCGGGCTGAATGCCGCTGAGGCGATTGGCACCACGCACAGGCGTGCGCTCGCGAACCTGTCGGGCAGCGCCTGTTGAGCAATAGTTGTTCGCTTGTTCAAGGCCGGCGTAGGGAGTACCGGTCACGACCTTGCAGGTGCCGGGCTCATCCCCGGTGACCCTGTCGGAGCGCCCTGTGCGGGTGCCGCTGACGATCTGGGAGCGGTTGGTGATGCTGAAGCCAACCTTGGGAGCCTCAGCGGGTGGCTGGGAGCCACAGAACTGGCTGTATTGCTGGGTGCCGATGTATTCATCACCGGTGATGTTGCGGCAACTGCCGGGTTCATCGCCCGTCACGCGCTCACTGCGGCCAACGGCCGTGCCGGTCACGCCGGTGCCACGCAAGGTCTGCTGACTGGCGACTTTGGCGGGTGCGCGACCAGCTGTCGGAGGTTCAGCGCCGAGGTATTGGTCCCCGGTCAGTTGAAGGCCGGAGCCGGCTTCGTCGCCGGTGACCTTGCCCGAACGGCCAACCATGACACCTGACACAGGCTGGCCGCCCAGGGTCTGGCTACGCCCCACCTTGCGAGGGGTTTGGGCCGTGGTGCCGCAGTAGGCGGCCGACTGGTTGGCCGACACGTATTCGGTGCCGGTGATGGACTTGCAGGTGCCGGGCTCATCGCCGGTCACCTTGTCGGAGCGGCCCACCTCATTGCCGGTGACGCGGTTGCCATGGCTCGTGGCCGTGACACGCACCTTGGCGGGCTGGGTGGATGCAGGGGTGGTGTTGCAGAAGGTCTGGAACACTTCAGCCCCAAGGTATTCCGTGCCGGTGATCGACCGGCAGGTGGCGGCTTCATTGCCGGTGGTCTTGGCCGAGCGGTTGGCCTGGGTACCCGTGACCACCTGTCCAGCGGCGGTCTGGCTGACGCCGACCTTCCAGTGGGCGTCAGCGGCGGCAGCCTGTTTGGCGCCATGGCGGTTGGGACCTGACGGTCGCGTGCCACCACTGCAGCTGTTGCCGGCTGCGCCGCTCTTGCTCTTGAGCTCGCGAACTTTTTGCGCCAGTTCACGACCGTTCAGATCCGGATTGATCTGGCGAACAACGGCTGCTGCACCGCCCTGACTGGCGATGCTGGCCGACTTGCCGCGTTTGGCGAGGGCGTCGCGCCGGGCAAGCACCAGGGCGCGGCTGGGATTGTGCTGAGCCGTGCCCTTGCGCTGGGGTTGCTGACGGCGTGAGGTGCTCTCACCACCTCTTGAAGCAAGGGTCAGACCACGGGAGGACGGACGGTTCTGACTGGGGGTGGAGCTGGGCTGTTCCTGGCAGCGGCAGGGGTTGTGCTGCTCGCTGGGAGCCGTGGCAGCATCCACAGCCGCCGGGCGGGCGGTCACACCCAGATCGGTGCGCGTGCGATCACGGGACGTGCTGGCCCGCTTACCACTGCGGCTGAGGGCTTCACGACGGGCCAGAACCAGGTCGCGGCTGGGATTGGAGACCTTGCGGGCCTTTTGTTGAGGAGGCGTCGAGGGACTCCCCAGTGAGCGGGACCGCGGTTTCAGCGGCGCAGCGGTGACGGATGGTGCAGCGGCTGCAGGGGTTGCGGCAACCGCAACGGGTGATTCTGCGGCCGTGCGGCTTGGACGGGCATCGGTGGCCGAGCGCACCCGGTTGGGGGCTGATGTGAAGCGCCCAGCGGCTTTTTTACCGCCTGTGGTAAGTGCCTTACGCCGCTCGAGCGCTGCTTCCCGGCTGGATGTGCTGGCCATGACCGCCCGTCGAATGAATGTGCGAAAAATGTGCAGCGCGACGCAAAAGCCCGCACGGCATTGGTGAAGGGAAGGGGTCCCGGCGCTGCCGGGACCGCACAACCTTCGTCAATTCAGGAACGCTGAAACCTCAGCGGCCCTCGAACACAACGAAACAAGCACCCTGGCTCTGGGTGTAGGCGTCGTAGCCCACCAGACGCACATGGTGATCGGGGTAAGCACGATGGCAGGCCTCGAGCTCATTGACGATCACGCTCAGATCCTTCTCACCAAAGAAAGGCAGCTTCCAATAGGACCAGTAGGTGGCCATGGAGCGGCTGGGGTGGACGTGCTCAACGAGCGGGCTCCAACCCTGGGCAATGATGTAAGCAATCTGGTCGTAGATCTCGTCCTGGGTCATCGGCGGGAGGAAGCCGAATGTCTCCAGGGTGGCGACTGTTTGGTAGTCACCCACGGTGCTCTTGAAGGGCATGGGGAACCTTGGGGTGAATGGAATGATTGGGCCTGATCGCACGAGTGCTGATCAGGCCATGACAGAGGTCGACCGCATGCACTGGATTGGAGAACCGTCTGCGAACAGATGGTTCCAAGGGCCAGTGCAATCGCCGATCACTGAACGTCGAGTTTGTCGACGGTGTCGAACTCGAACTTGATCTCCTTCCAGGTCTCGAGGGCGATCGCCAGCTCGGGGCTGTGCTTCGCAGCTTCCGTGAGGATGTCGCGGCCTTCGCGCTCGATCTCGCGACCGGCGTTGCGTGCCTTGACGCAGGCTTCGAGAGCCACGCGGTTGGCCGCAGCACCAGCAGCGGAACCCCAGGGGTGACCGTGGGTACCACCACCAAACTGGAGCACCGAGTCGTCACCGAAGATGGCGACCAGAGCCGGCATGTGCCAGACGTGGATACCGCCGGAGGCCACGGCGAACACGCCGCCCATGGAACCCCAGTCCTGATCGAAGAAGTTGCCGCGGCTGCGATCTTCGGGAACGAAGGATTCGCGCAGTTGGTCGATGTAACCGAGGGTCGACTGACGGTCGCCTTCGAGTTTGCCGACCACGGTGCCGGTGTGGAGCTGGTCACCACCTGAGAGACGCAGGCACTTGGCCAGCACACGGAAGTGAATGCCGTGCTTGGGGTGACGGTCGATCACTGCGTGCATGGCGCGGTGGATGTGCAGCAGCATGCCGTTCTTGCGGCACCACTTCGCCAGACCGGTGTTGGCCGTGAAGCCACCGGTGATGTAGTCGTGCATGATGATCGGCTGCCCAAGTTCCTTGGCGAACTCGGCCCGCTCGTACATCTCTTCAGGAGTGGCGGCGGTGCAGTTCAGGTAGTGACCCTTCTTCTCACCGGTTTCTTCCTGGGCGGAGCGGACGGCTTCAGCCACGAACTCGAAACGGTTCTGCCAGCGCTGGAAGGGCTGGGAGTTGATGTTTTCGTCGTCCTTGGTGAAGTCCAGACCGCCGCGCAGGCACTCATAGACCACACGGCCATAGTTCTTACCGCTCAGGCCGAGCTTCGGCTTGATGGTGCAACCCAGCAGCGGGCGGCCGTACTTGTTCATGCGGTCGCGCTCGACCACGATGCCGTTCGGCGGACCCATGCAGGTCTTGATGAACGCCATCGGGAAGCGGATGTCTTCCAGGCGCAGGTTGCGCAGGGCTTTAAAACCGAACACGTTGCCGACCAGCGAGGTCAGCACGTTGGTGATCGAGCCCTCTTCGAACAGGTCGAGGGGGTAGGCGATGAAGGCGTAGAAGGCGTCTTTGTCGCCGGGGACGTCTTCAATGCGGTAGCAGCGGCCCTTGTAGAAGTCGAGATCGGTGAGGAGCTCGGACCACACGGTGGACCAGGTGCCGGTCGAGGATTCAGCGGCCACAGCGGCAGCCACTTCCTCGCGGGGCACACCTTCCTGGCCGGTGCACTTGAAGCAGGCCAGCAGGTCGGTGTCGAGGGGGACGTAATCAGGAGTCCAATACGTGTCGCGGT
>Ga0169931_10005130_pt1 | contig 20082 bp, 14 predicted proteins | sample Kivu_15m_20L_FD_129675 | JGI IMG/M metagenome (GOLD analysis project Ga0169931, IMG submission 129675) | Freshwater microbial communities from Lake Kivu, Western Province, Rwanda to study Microbial Dark Matter (Phase II) - Kivu_15m_20L... | ecosystem: Environmental > Aquatic > Freshwater > Lake... | reverse complement strand
TTTGTCCTCGATCACCCCGGGGGGTCCTTCGGGTACCGCTTCGATGCCGGAGGCAAGTCGGCTGCCATCGGCGTTGACGGCGAGTACAAGCGCATATCAGCCAAGGAACTCGGGAAGGACCTGCGCTATTTTCAGGATCTCGATCTGCTGATCTTCGACGCCCAATACGAGATGTCCGAGCTTGCCAGCCGCTTTGACTGGGGACACTGCACGCCCAACATTGGAATCGATCTCGCCCTGCGTGAGGGGATTCGCAATCTCGCATTTACGCACCACGATCCGTGGGCGACGCCGGCAAAGCTTCGTCGCATGTTTGCCAATGCGGAAAAACACCTCGCTCAGCAGCTTCCGGCGTATGCCGATCAATGGGCTGACCGGCAACCCGGTGGCCCGCGAATTCTCAACGCCTACGATGGACTTGTCCTCGACCTGGACACTCTGTAAGCTCCCGCCATATTCGGTTTTTTCCTGATTTTTCCGGCTCGACGTGCGCGATTCCGTGGCTGCGCGGGATATCGGCTTCAGCCGGCGAAAATTGCAAAACGGGGCGGAGGCAAAGCCTGTGGGACGACTCATTGCACACTGTGGCCGTAAACTCGCACACTCGCTGACGAACCGACTCGCTGCCGCGTTGGTGGTCCTGAGCAGTGTTGGCCTTGTCATCGGTGCCTCCGAAACACTGGCCGTCGGGGTCGTGACGGTTCAAGGCAACCTCCCGCGGGATCTCGCCGCTGGCTTTTTCGATATCTCGGTCACCGTGACAAACGTTGCCAAGGCTGAAGTGGACGATACGACCGTTGACCTGAAGTCTCGGTTGAAGATCGTTTTGTCGGATCAGAGCACAACCGAGCTCAAGACCGATGACTCGGGTCTCGACGAAGCTCTGCCGTTCTTCATGGAATTGCGCGAGGCTGAAGTCCAGCAGACGCCCAAGGCATCGCAGAAAGTCGATCTGACATGGCTCCTGCGCATTCGTCAGGGAGCTGGGTTTCCCAACGCGCTCAAGGAACTCGTCGACAAGAGCGATACGAAGAACAAGACGCGCGTTCTGGCGCGCTACACCTACAAGGATACGAAGTCCGAAAGTTCACCGACCGAACTTCGTATCAAGAATGCGGTCGCCAACGAGGCGCCAACCGGACTGTCTGTCGTTGGCACGGAGCAGGCCCTGATCATGGCGTGGGAATCGAAGAGCCAGATCGCCTTCATTGGCCAGGACACGGCCAACGACACGCCGGGCGAAGCCGTAGCCATCATCATTCGGCGTGATGCCACCATTCCCAGACTACCGGCGAAGACTTTCAATCAAACTGCAACCAGCGACGTCGCGTCGGAAGGCTGCGTCTACAACGCCGGCCACGGAAACGGCGAGGAGTGCATCAGCTGCCCTTCGTCGCTTGACTATCTCGACATCGAAGCACTCGAAGACGTTGCGCCGGGTAACGTCTTCGCCTTGTCGACGCCGCGCTCAAACCTTGATCTCTCCGGACTTGAGAACGAAGTCGAGTACTCGGTCTTCATGATGTATAAGCCCGACGGAATCAAACGCAGCGCCTGTCTCGTCGCGGCTCCGTCGCCGAATTTCACGCTCACGGAACTGAACGGCGAGGGCAAAGCCAAGGCCGGAAGTTTCAAGTGCCTCGTCGCAACCGCCGCATTTGGCTCGCCACTCCACCCTGGACTCGTCCAGCTCCGCTGGTTCCGGGACAATTTCCTGATGCATACAGCTTTCGGCCGCGAAGTTGTCGAGCAGTACTATCGCTACAGCCCGGCCCTTGCGACCTTCATCGAGGAACATCCGTGGGCAGCGACCGTCACACGCGGTTTGCTCTGGGCTCCGATCGAACTGATTCGCTGGTATGCGAGCTGGTCCAAAGCATGAATCCAGCACTCGCCTACTCCGTTTTTCACGACGTGCTTTTTCCGAAGGCGGGAAGTGAACGGGCCGAGCCGGAGGCGTTGCAACTGCGCAGGCTGCGGCGATTCCGCCCGACGGCAACGCTGCCACTCGAAACGACGCCGATCGTGGTGTTCGACTTTGAGTCGACCGGTCTCGACGTCACTCAGGACCGCATCATCGAGATCGGTGCGGAAAAGATCGTTGGTTTCGAAGTCGTTGCTGAGTTTTCGGAATTGATCAGCACGGACGTGGAGATTTCTCAGCACATCCAGAATCTCACTGGAATTTCTCCCGAGATGCTCGTCGGAAAACCTCGCATCGAGGACGTGCTGCCGCGATTTCTCGAGTTCATCGACGGCGCGCTCATCGTAGCCCACAACGCTGATTTTGACTTTGGTCTCCTCCGCGCGGCTGCGGCGCGGATCGGCTACGACCTCGACTGGCCTTGCTTCTGCACCGTCAAGATGGCGCGTGATCTCATGCCGGAACTGGAAAACCGCAAACTCGACACGCTCGCGAAGCACTTTGGTCTGACCTTTGGCTCGCGGCACAGATCCATGGGCGACGTCCGGGTGACGACCGAAGTCCTCAGGCATCTGGTCACAGAAGTTGGCGATGATCTGACGACGTGGCAGGATCTCGCTCCCTGGACATCGACCTGAAGTGCTGCCCTGAGTTGGGCCAAGGAAACGTCGTACCGATGAAAATTCGATCCCAGATCCAAACCTCAAGCGCGGAATTCAAGGCCAACAGCGAACACCATGCGCGTGCTCTGGCGGATCTCGAGACCAGACTCGCCGCCGTTCGCGCGGTCGGCGACGAACTCGAAGCACGCGGCAAGGGCACCGAGGGACGCGGCAATACCCCGAAGCTTTCCGCGCGTCGGCGCGTCGAAAAGCTACTCGACGACAATTCTACATTCCTTGAGCTCTCAGCCCTTGCGGGAGAAGGTCTCTACGAGGACAAAGTTCCCTCGGGTGGGATTGTGACGGGCGTTGGCCTTGTCAGCGGGCGACTCTGCATGATCGTCGCCAACGACCATGCAGTGAAGGGTGGGACGTACTACCCGATCACGGTCAAGAAGCACCTGCGCGCCCAGGAAATCGCTGCCGAAAATCAGCTGCCGTGCATCTACCTGGTCGACTCGGGCGGAGCATTTCTCCCGATGCAGGACGAAGTGTTTCCCGACAAGGATGACTTCGGAAGAATCTTCTTCAATCAGGCGCGCATGAGTGCCGCAGGGATTCAACAGATTGCATCCGTGCACGGGTTCTGCACTGCGGGTGGCGCCTACATTCCAGCCATGTCGGATCAGAGCGTGATCGTGCGCGGCAACGGCACGATTTTTCTCGGTGGCCCACCGCTCGTGAAGGCGGCGACCGGTGAGGATGTGACGGCAGAAGATCTGGGCGGAGCTGACGTCCATACGCGCGTCAGCGGCGTCGCTGACCATATGGCTGAAGATGATGAGCATGCGCTGGCGATCGTTCGTGAAATCATTGCCCGCACCGGCAAGCCGAAAACTGCACCGGTCAAACTCCAGCCTGCGTTGCCGCCAGATTACGATCCATCTGAGTTGCTTGGCATCGTGCCGGCCGATCCGCGCAAGGCTTTTGATATTCGCGAAGTCATCGCGCGCATCGTCGACGAGAGCAATCTTTTCGAGTTCAAGAAAAATTATGCGACGACACTCGTCACCGGATTCGCTCACATCAACGGCGTCCCGGTTGGCATCATTGCCAACAATGGCGTTCTCTTTTCAGAGAGCGCGCTGAAGGCAAGCCACTTCATCGAACTGTGCGCACAGGAACAAACACCGCTCCTCTTTCTCCAGAACATCACCGGCTTCATCGTTGGCAAGGAATACGAAAATCGCGGGATCGCCCGCGACGGCGCCAAGATGGTCCATGCTGTTGCCAATGCGCGCGTGCCGAAGATGACCGTCGTGATCGGCGGGAGTTTTGGTGCTGGCAACTACGGAATGTGTGGGCGCGCCTACGACCCGAGCTATCTGTTCATGTGGCCGACGGCAAGAATCTCGGTCATGGGCGGCGAACAGGCCGCGGAGGTTCTGGTCACGGTCAAGCAACAGCAGTTGGCGCGCAAGGGACAGACGATGTCGGCGGCAGACATCGCGAAATTGCGCGGACCGATCGTTGACAAGTACGCCGTTGAATCCAGCGCATGGTATGCGACCGCGCGTCTCTGGGACGACGGCATCATCGATCCGCGCAAGACGCGTGACACACTCGCCATGGGTCTTGCATCGACGCTGCACCGCGACTGGCAGCAAACGAAGTTCGGCGTATTCCGAATGTAAAGAGCAGGTGTTTCCTTGAGTACGATCGAAAGAAAACGCCGATCCACCACCCTCAGGATCGGTAACGCTGGCGGCTACTGGGGCGATGACCCGGAAGCTCTGGAGCGCCAGGTTCGCGGTGGACAGCTCGACTACGTGACGATGGATTTCCTCGCTGAAATCACCATGTCGATCATGCAGAAGCAACGCAGCCAGGACAGTGCGCTTGGCTACGCGCGAGATTTCATACCGATGCTTTCTCGCATTCTGCCGGATCTTCTCGCCAAAAAGACTCGCATCATCACGAATGCCGGCGGCGTCAACCCGGCGGCGTGTGCGGCAGCTATTTCGAAGCTTGCGCAGGACCTTGGTCTGAAACTGAAGATCGCAGTGGTTCATGGCGATGATATCCTGCCGAAGCTTCCTTCGCTTCGTGCGGGTGGCGCGCAGTTTGACAACATGGAGTCGGGGGCCAAGTTTGCCGGAGTCGCGGAACGGGTGATGGCCGCCAATGTTTACTTTGGCGCAGCACCGGTCGTCGCTGCGTTGCGATGGGAACCAGACATCATCGTTACGGGTCGGGTCACCGACACCGGAATCACGCTCGCGGCGATGATCCACGAGTTCGGCTGGGACTCGGGCGACTGGGATCGACTCGCGTCCGGAATCGTCGCCGGCCACATCATCGAGTGCGGCTCGCAGTCCACGGGCGGCAATTTCACTGACTGGCGACTTGTTTCGTCATGGGCGAACATGGGCTACCCGATCGTTGAGGTCGAACCCGACGGCAGCTTTGTCGTGACCAAACACCCGAACACGGGTGGCCTTGTGTCGGTCGACACGGTCCGCGAACAGCTCTTTTACGAAATGGGAAACCCAAAGGCCTACATCACGCCAGACGTCGTCGCCGATTTCAGCACGATCAAGCTTGCAGCGGCAGGAAAAGATCGCGTCCGCGTCCACGGCGTCAAGGGCTACGAACCAACCGCGCTGTACAAGGTCTCCATGGCCTACGGCGATGGATTCAAGGCCAACGGCGCCATCGTCATCTCCGGTCCGGACGCACGCGCCAAGGCGGAAGCGTTCGCCGAGATTTTCTGGGCCAAGGCAAAGCACCCCGATCTCATTGAGACGTCGACCGAGTATTTCGGATGGAACGCGTGTCACCGCTCCCTCGTACAGGCGGATGACGGCAACGAAATCATGCTCCGGCTCGGTGCACGGGCAAAAACCGAAGGTCCGTTGAAGCGCTTCGGCAAACTGATTCCCGCGCTGATCCTTGGCGGACCGCCGGGTGTGTGCGTCCTTGGCGGCGTTCCGAAACCGCAGGAAGTCGTGAGCTATTGGCCGGCACTGATGCCAAAGTCGATCGTGCGACCAGAGATTGCCCGCTTCGATGATGCTTCGGGCAAACTTGTCGATGCCCGCCAGGTCGACCTCGAACGCGTCGGCAGCTTCCGTCCTGACGAATCGGTCGACCAGACGGCAACAGCAGCAAAGCAAACGATTGAGAGCGTCCTCAGCTCCGGGTCGAAACCTTCGGACAGCGCCAATCTGCTGCCACTCAGCACGATTTGCCTCGGCCGCAGCGGCGACAAGGGAGACACGGCAAACATCGGTGTTCTGGCTCGTTCGCCGAAGGCTTTCGCGTTCATCGAGCAATGGCTGACTGCGCAACTCGTGAAGGATTTCTTTCAGGAGATCTGCCACGGTCGCGTTGTTCGCTACAAACTTCCAGGTTTGTCCGGCTTGAATTTTCTTCTGGAAGAATCCCTTGGCGGCGGCGGCACCGTGACCCTGCGCACAGACGCGCAAGGAAAGACCTTTGCTCAGGCACTGCTCGCGCAGCATGCGCCGATTCCGGCCGACGTGCTTGAAGAAGTGCGGAGCCTCGCGAGCAAGGAAGCAGGAGGCATAAGCGCTCACCGAGGCCAGAAGCCATGAGCACAAGCGATCCTGTGGGAGACCTGCAAACCGTTCGCCTTCGATTCGTGCCGACAGACCTGACTCCAGGCGACGGTGACGCTGCGGAGCGCGAGCATCCTCATGAAATCGCCGTCCTGACGCTCGCAAGACCCGAATCGGCAAATGCCCTGAGTGTCACCATGCTGGAAGAACTCGCGCGTGCGGCGGCACTCGTCGAACGCAGAGACTCTGTGCGCGCTGTCGTCATTCATGGCGAGGGAAAGCACTTCAGCGCCGGAGCCGATCTCGCCTGGATGAAGGAGTCTGCAGCGCTCGACTTCATGGCCAATGTTGCGGATGCCGAGCGCCTCCTCCATGCATTCGAGGCCATCGCAACACTCTCTGTTCCCACGCTTGCCGTCGTGCACGGCGCGGCTTACGGAGGAGCGGTTGGGCTTGTCGCAGCGTGTGACTTTGCCATCGCCCTCGATTCAGCGCGATTTTGTCTCTCCGAGATAAAGCTTGGGCTCATTCCCGCAGTCATCACACCATATCTGGCTCGCCGCATTCCACACGGCGAGCTTCGACGCCTCGCGCTTGGTGCGCGAATCTTCGATGGACAGGAGGCGCGCGAGGTGCATCTGGTCCAGCGCGTGGTCAGTGCAGACCAGCGTGATCAATGCATTCGCGAAGAACTGGGTGCACTTCTCCAGGGTGCGCGCGGAGCCCAGTCGTCCTTCAAGAGACTGCTCGATACGGTCGTTTCCGAGAACTATGCGCAGGGTGGCTACACCGCACGCGCGATCGCTGCGGCGCGCACGGGCGCGGAAGGCCAGGCTGGGCTTGCAGCGTTTTTCGCCAAGCAACCCGCACCGTGGACGACGCAGCTCCCGCCGAACTGGACCATTGATACGGCGGAGCGACCATGAGAAATGGCACAGGAGCCACGTCGCTGCCGAAACGACTTTTCATCGCCAATCGCGGTGAGATCGCGCGTCGCATCGGCATGTCGGCGCGACGACTTGGGATCGAAGTGGCCTGCATCACAGATCGTGCGGTGCCACCTGATTTTCTGACGCCTGCAGTGACGCATTTCGTGCGCGTGCCGGAGGAGACCGCGGGTCTCTATCTCGACGTCCAGCAGATGATTCAACTGGCGAGACAGGCCGGCGCAGATGCCGTCCATCCCGGCTTCGGGTTTCTCTCCGAGAACTCGGAGTTTGCCGACGCCGTGATCAAGGCGGGCATGCGCTGGGTCGGACCAAAACCCGCGGCGATTTCTGCCATGGCGAGCAAAGCCAGCGCCCGCGACTATGCAGTCGCAGCGAAAGTTCCGGTCGTTGAGGGGCTGCAGGGAATCGATCCGCTCGCGGATGCCATGGCAGCAAAACAAAGTCTGGTGACGTTTGCCCGAAAGACGGGGTATCCGCTCCTGATCAAGGCGGCGTTCGGTGGTGGCGGCAAGGGCATGCGACTCGTGCATGAAGAGGCCGAGCTCGTGGCCAACGCCGAGCGAGCCGCGTCGGAAGCCAGAAGCTCGTTTGGCAACTCAAGCCTCGTCGTCGAGCGCTACATCGGGGCGCCACGGCACGTTGAGGTCCAAGTTCTTGCTGACCAGCATGGATTTGTCACTGCCATCGGCAATCGCGACTGCTCACTCCAACGCCGGCACCAGAAGATCATCGAAGAAGCACCAGCGCCGTGGCTGACAACGACAACGGCAGCGGCCATGCATCGTGCCGCTTGTGCACTCGCGGCGAGTGTCGGCTACGATTCTGCTGGCACCGTTGAGTTCCTGGTTGATGGAGCGGACGTACCAAAGGGCGACTGTGACCTGCAGAAATTCTGGTTTCTCGAAATGAACACCAGACTTCAGGTTGAACATCCGGTGACCGAGCAAGTCTTCGGTATCGATCTCGTGGAATGGCAGCTTCGCGTCGCGAGCGGCGAGCGACTTCCACAGCACTTTGCAAATCTGACACCGCAAGGACACAGCGTCGAGGCGCGCATCTATGCGGAAGATGCCGTGAACGGGTTTCTTCCGGCGCCGGGACCGGTGCATGCATTTCGTACGGCTGGCGGACCAGGGATTCGTTGGGAAATCGGCCTCGACGCGGTCGACGAAGTGACGCCGCGGTTTGATCCGATGATCGCCAAGCTGGTTGCCACGGGTGAAACTCGTGAGATCGCATTGGACCGTCTGACGACCGCCCTGCGCGACTCTTTTCTCGCAACGTCTGCGAGCAATACTGAACAATTGATCTGGCTCGCCGGGATTTCGGATTTTCGTCGCAAGGCAGTGACGACCCACTTCATCGGTGACACGATTGACGCATTCCGAGCCTGGCGCATCGAGGCGCGAAAAGGGGTCGAATTGGCGGCGACGTCGGTTGCAGATCACATCCAAGGCGGCGGCGGACTTGCGGGCGCTGGTGCAACAAGCTCGCCCCAGGCGACCCGTGCCCCCGGCAGTGCCGTCTCACCAGTCGATTCCGTTACTGTTTCGGCCTTTGCGCGGCGAGCCTGCGGCGAGCCAGGGTCACGGATGACTGCGGGCAGAGACCCCGTGACGGTCGTGCACGAAGAAGTCGTGGCGGCCACCGTAACAGCGAGCTGGACCGCAAGAATTGGGACCTGCCTCGTGCCCATGCCCCATTCATCGGGAACGACGGGCCAGGCAGAACCAGGCATCCAGCGCATCTGGTATGCTGTATCGACTGGACCGGGCCGCAACGAGACCTGGGTTTCGGTGCGCGGACACCATTTTCAGCGCGTGAGCCAACGGCGAAGCCTTGAGGCTGCGAGCAGTGCTGGCGGCAGCACACGTGATGTCACCGCACCGGTTCCCGGGAAGGTCATCGATGTGCGCGTGACGCCCGGACAGAAAGTTGACGAGGGTTCGCGTCTGTTCGTGATCGAGTCCATGAAGATGGAGTTTGAAGTCAAGGCGACACAGTCGGCGGAGATCGCGAACGTACATGTACGGCCCGGCGATCAGGTCAAGGCTGGAGCGCTGCTGGCAGAGTGGAAAAAGGCCTGAGCCAAGTTCATTGCGATGGAGTGGTGTTCGATGTCCGTTCAAGTCTTTCTCCGCGAGTCTGGCTTCAAGGTGCTCGCGATGGCGCGGCTCACGCAGTGCGAGTACAGCCTTGTGCTCTACACGCTGAACTGTGCCGTTTCCGGGCTTGATCAGTTCATCACGACCGAGGCCGAGCTTGCCCTCATGATCGGCTACGATGAACGCACGGTTGCCGACTCACTCACGAATCTCGCATCGCGTAACATCGTACGGGTTCATTACGGGGATCTCACGCAAATGCCGCGCGCGCAATCGATGCGCATTGGCATGCAATGGGACATCAGCCGCTGGCGTCTTGATTTCGATGACGACGTCACATCGCAGGATGCGATCGTGTTTCCGTTTCGTCGACAAGGATTCGCCAACCTGCAACTCCTCGAGGGTCGCCGTCACGAAGTGCCACCACCGCCGAAAGGCGGCGAGGCTCCAACGTGGCAACGGGTGCGTGACGCGTTTGCGCGTGGTCGCGGCGCCGATGAAGACACCCAGAACGCCGAGCTTGCAGCCCGAACGCTCGTCGACACTCATCCAGTCGATCTCGTGCTGCTGATGATTCGTCATTTCGGCATGCGTATTCCGACGCTGAGTCTCCTTGCCAGTTCGTGGCAGCACTATCACGAGGTCTTCGAGGAAGAGACCCAGAAGGTCGACCTGCTTGGTGCGCGTCAGAAACACCTCGAGCTCGATCAGCGCGTACGCGAGAGCGCGACGGCACAGCTCGAGCAGAAGGACAAACTTGAACTCAGCGAAGAAGAACTGACCGTGCTGCAGATTCTGGCGCAACATCGCCACCCGCGTCGGCAACTGTTCTGGGCCTGGCAGCTGCGTTCACGATATCCAAAACTGGCAAAGTTCTTCGAGGATCTGGCACCGATGATGCTGCCAGTAACGTCGACGGGAAGTGTTGTGAAGCGTGGATTCCCCGAGCCACCGCCGTGATTCGGCGATGATCAGGCTCAGGCAGCGTTTGGAATCGACATCTCGATTCCGTCAACCTCGACAGAGATTCCATTGGCCGTGCGGGTGATGTCGAACTGCTGACCAAACGCCGAGAACGATTTCTTGTTCGAGGCGAATCGCGACGGGTCAAATCCGATGCGCGCACCGGATGCAAAGGTCAGGGCCCACTTGCCACCTTCAAGTGCCACCACTCCCGAGAATTCGTTCCCACCGCGTGTCGATGCGTGGACGCTGGCGTTCGAAATTCTGGGGGAAGGGCGAACGCCAGCGGCCGCAGTGATCACGGGCACCGCTTCAAGCGCTTCAGCCGCGGAAATCCCATGTGCCTCGGTCGCACCAATCGCTGATTCCTCGACCGCAGCCACAGCCGTGTGAGCGGACGAGTCGTCGTCGAGAATCTCATCGTCCGCCATCATCTCGGGAGCCAGTTCGTCGACCGAACCGACAGACTCACTGTCGTCAATCCCAGCCAGAGCCGCTTCCGCAGCATTGTGCGCAGGAGCGTCCTCGCCGGATTCGATCATCGCAACAGCTGCGAGGCGATCTTCCGCATTGGCGTCTTCATCAACCGGGATCGCTTCAGTTTCTGCGATCGACTCATTCAGCTTCGCCTCAAACGCACTCTCCTCGTCCTCGCCGGCTGATTGTGCGTCGAGATCGCTCGTCGACGACTCAGCAGGCGGGGGCTCAGGCGCCTTCGGGGTTGAAGCAGCACTTGCAGCAGGTGACGAACCACTCATCTGGACCGGCGGCGGCGGCACAGAGGCTCGCGCCATCTCCCGAGCTACGTCGTCGCGACTCGCAGCGTTCGTCGCTGCGGCCACAGAGTCCGTGTCATCGTGAATGATCGTCTTGGCATCGTCATGAGCCTGAGAACCTTCGTCTTCATCTATCAAGGCGTCCGCATCGGTCATGCCATCGTCGAGCGGCACTGGCAGCTTATCGGCATCGATACTCTCGATTTCCTCATCTATCAGCTCGTGCTCCAGTTCACCGTCGCCAGAGGCGTCAACAAGTCCATCGACCGGATCCAGCTCGTCAGCGATCAAAATGTCGGAAGACAGATGATCTCCGGCTCCGGATCCACTCTGCGGATCGATATCTTCCATCGCGACGTCGTCGCCGATGACAACATCATCGCCGCCCTCATCGAATGTTTCGTCCCCCGCAGGTGCTTCTCCGCCAAACGGTGATGATGCCCCAAGGTCGTCAGCCGAACCGAGCGAATCCCCTCCGCCAGCAGCATCCTGACTGTACGGCGCAAGTGCAGCGATGAAATCTCGCAGCCCAACACGCTCCAGCATTGCCTGCAGCGTTTCATCCGGCTCGCATCCGGCCTTGAAGATTTCAACGATCTTGCGAATTCGACTCGGCAGCTCAGCCGCTGGAACACCTTCGGCGAGGAAGGTTGCCATCTCCGGAATCTGTGTATTCTTGCCGCCGATCGACACGCGGTAGCCATTCGCCTCGCCGACGACTGAGATGTCGAGCGTGTGCGTCGGCACACAGGTCTGCGCGCACCCATTGATCCCAATGCGCATGGAGTTGGACATTGCGATGCCAGCGAGCTGACTCGTCACGTCCATCGCCGTGCCAAGTGCGTCCTGCTGATGCTCGCTGCACAGTTCTCCCACGCATGAAATTGGCTGATGGAGCCCGTCCTGATAATGGCGGAGAGCGAGACCAACCGCCTTGAGTCCGCCTGTTACCGGAACTACCGCGGCTTCAGGCACGAACAAGGCGAGTCGCTGGTCCTCGGTTGCTTTGACAACGGCACCATGCGCATCGCACAGCGACATGATGGTCTTCAGCTGCGCGGAATTATAGATCCCCCCCGGAGCCTCCGTGGAGATCATTAACGTGCCGTTACGCAATTTGAATGGCTTGGCCATGCTGCCCCGTTTCAAAGCCGATACAAAACGTTCACTCGCTCCAATGGCTTCGGCTTCCGAGGCGCAATCTTGAATCTCGTGCGAGTGAACGAGGCTAAACGGGAGGTACGGAATGTTTGGTAAAAATCGAAACACCCGAAGAAAAGGCGATCATGTCGCAACGAAAGACTAACGGGCGACGAGTTCTTGTCTCGTCGCCCGTCGGTGATTTCGGACTGACTCCTGACCCGAATCGGTCAGTCCAGGTGCTCCATATAGTCGCGCAGCCGCTGATTCATCAGGGCTTTGGAAACCCAGAACGTGTCAGCAAGTTGGAGCACGATGTCGAGCGAACTGTTGATGTCTTCAACCTCGCGGCGCAGCATGGCTCCGGGAATCAGCAGGAGGCCAGCAAACACGTTGCCCTGCACATCGATGACTTCGGGCGGATTGTCGACAAATTTGGCTGCAAGCGTGTTGCGGGTCGCGCACAGATGCTTGAACAGTTCTTTCGCTGCAACGAATCGAACGAAGGGCCGCATCTCCGGACCACGGTAGCGAATCTCAGTGATCGGCTTGCTCGCGGTTCCATCCGTCGTCGCACCGGCTGAGTTCACTGCAATTACAATGACCGGTTCCGTCTGAGTCTCGTCCGAGACCAGCCGGATGTCGTCAAAGAGACTGAACACCTCTGGAAGGTATACAGGCGCCTCAACGAAGTTTCCTTTGGCAAGAACCGCCTGTGCGCATCGCACAACGCTCGGGCGATCGGCATCGAACAGTTCTTCGAACGTTCGCATCGTGCCACCGGTCTGCCACTTGGTCGGATTCTTGAAGAATTCCTTCTTCAGGTTTTCCAGCGAACGACCTTGAATCGCAAAGCTGCCGTAACCACGGTACTCGAAAACAGCTTCCTCGAGACCAACTGAGCCCGACGCGATATCGATCAGAAGGCGTTCGTCGATATTCAGATGATCGGCGATGCTGCGCAGAGTCGCGAGCGCGCGAATGTTCTTCTTGCCCTTCTTCCAGTGACTGCAGTCAGCTGGGTCGTAGCCAAGAATGGCACCCACATCCTGATCGATGACCTTGACGTTACCCTGATAGCGAATCTCCAGCGCTTCCTTGCAGAACTTGAACAGGGTCGCGGAATGTGGATAACGATTCTCGGCAGTCTTCTTCATGGCGGCAACCTCCCTGCTGACCCGACCAAATGAAAGTAACGAGAGCGGAACATCGAACCTGACGTCGCCTCTTGACGACAAATCAGTCGCGTATGCGCGCCGTGCCACATCCTGTGACACGGGTTGCCCCGACACGCGCCGCAAAACCACTCCTGCCTCTAAGCCTGCTGCAAGGAGCACCTACTGCGGTGCGATCAGGTGCAAATCAACAAATTCGTGGATTGTCCTCCGACAATTAGAATCGATTTTGGTCAAAGGGTCAAGAAGAGGGGCCCCGGTCACCGGGGCAATTCGCCAAAACCCCGAAGGAGCGCGGGAATCGGGTTGTTTTTGGTTTTGGTCAGTAGCCGCCTGCCAGAGGCGATCCCCGACGTCAGCGCTGGGGGCTCGGAATGATCCATCGTGGATCACCGCCGCGCACAGGCTCACTTGACTGGTTCGAGGATGGCGATGGCGATCGGACCGGGAACGAGGGCGACCTTGCATGGCACTGCTTTGGTCACGCGATTGAGGAGATCGCGCGCACGATGCGGATTCTCACGCTCGCGTCCCTTGAGTCGGACCGAGACTTTCACTTTGTCGCCGCGCTCGAGAAATTTTTGGATCGCGTTGAGTTTCGTACCGAGATCGTGATCGGTGATATTGACCTTGAGCTGGATTTCCTTCAGCTCGGAACCCTTCTGCTGCTTGGACTTCGCCTTCTTCTGCTCGTAGAGGATTTTCTTGAAGTCCTGAATGCGCACGACGACCGGAGTCGACTTGTCGCTGACGAGACAAAGGTCGAGACCTTCATCTTCAGCGCGGCGCAGAGCTTCTTGGATTGGAATGACTTCGTTGACACTCTCACCGACCATCCGAACTTCGGGAAAGAGGCGAGCATTGGCGCGGGTGATAACTTGCAAAAGCGAACGGTCCTTTCGCGTCTGTTGACGGAATATTCAATCGTGGGAACTTACAACAATGCATCACAAAGATCATCGTGGAAAGCACGGATATCGGCAGCCCATGAACGACATCCGTCAGTTCCGTTAACACATTGATATGGATACATAATATAGAACCTACGCGGACACCGCTTCGCGCGTTGCGCGGGCTTTCTGAGGGCGTTACGCTTATCGACCACGCCATGAAGGCGCCCAACTTCACCCAACGAATCAAGGCCAACAGGGGGAATCCAACGATGAGCAAGACCCGGAAAAAAGCCAAGGCAGGCAAGGCAAAGACGAAAACCGCGAAGCGAACGGTCGCGAAAAAGACCACGAAGACAAAGGCAGCGAAAAAGAGCACTGCCGGAAAGAAACTCAAGACCTCGACCGCAGCACGCAAGACGACCAGGACAACCTCACGCACTTCGGCCCGCAGCGCAAAACGCCCCGTTGCCACCATCACTGGCGTCATTCGCACGATCCCGCAAGCTCGCACGAAGACAGCCGGCAGCTCGATGCCGCCCATTGGTACGCCGGCACCGGCATTTGAACTCATGGCCACGGATGGATCGCAGATTTCGTTGGAAGACTTCCGCGGTCGCGCCAACGTCGTGCTCTACTTCTATCCCAAGGATGACACGCCTGGCTGCACCGTCGAAGCATGCTCATTTCGCGACGACTATCCGCGATTTGATGGCGCGGACACGGTGGTTCTCGGCGTCAGCCCGGACTCCGTCACGAGTCACGACAAGTTCACGCGCAAATTCAATCTGCCGTTTCCGCTGCTGGCCGACGAAGGTGCTGATGTCGCGCGAAAGTATGGCGTGTGGGTTGAAAAGAACATGTACGGAAAGAAATACATGGGTGTTCAGCGCGCAACATTCCTGATCGACAAGTCTGGCCAACTCGCAGCGGTGTGGCCGAAGGTTAGCGTGGACGGGCACAGCGCCGAAGTCCTCACGGCCGTGCAGAAGCTCGGTCACTGAACCGCACGGCCCGCATCATTCAGTAGCGAACAACAACGCGCACCATGCTGCGCTCCGGAAGGGGCGCAGCAAACGTGATTTGGTTGCCATCACGACTGAAACTGTCGGAAGCCACTGGCGAACCGTTCACCAGCACCGTCCACTCCTGACGCACATCGGAAGCCGGAAGATTCGGGTCGTCGACCACGAATTCCTGATGGCGCATGGCAACGTATTCGTACTCGACGTCGATGCGGGTCACGTCCGCCGGAAACCCGCAGTTGTTGACTCTCACCGTCTGTCCCGACACATCGATCATTCCGGGGGCAGCGCACTCAACACCGCCGCCAACGGCCACGACACTGCCACCGACTGGAGTGTGCGGCAGCATGACGGTGAACAAGTCGCGCGATGGGTTGCGATAACGAAGCGTGACACGGCGATCTTCCTGCCAGTCACCCGGTGCGATCGTCACGAAGCCAATCACAACCGCTGCGGTGATCGCGGCTCCAGTCGCCGTGTCGAACACGCGCAACTGGCGAGCCTGCCCACCGACTGGGGCGAAGGGATAGGCGAGAATCGGATCACCGACCTGCACATATTCGAAGCGCAGGTTCGCGCCCTCAGGTGGCGCCGGGCTGAATCGAACGATGGCTGCGGGGTTGACGAGTGTCCAGCCAGCCGTCGTGCCCGCGCCGTTGACCCTAACCACGAGAGAGCCGGGACGAACTTCTTCACCGAGAGCAAACTCGGTGTTGAGAGGAAGGTTTTCCTTGTACGTCACGCGGATGGCCGCACGCTCAGCGGGCAACTCGGTGAACGTGAGGCGACGTGAGGCGCTGTCATACGTCCAGACTTCTGCGCCAACCGCAGAGTTGTTGACGCTGACACCAAGAGAACCTTCGAGAGGATCTTGCCGCAGCGTGAACGTATTGTTGATCGGGCGTGCAGAATGCGAGTACGAGAATGTCACCTGCACTCCATCAGCCGGCGGAGTGTCGAAGGTCACGACTTTCCCGGTTCGCGTCCAGCCCGTCAGCACTTCCTGCGTTCCGAAGAAGACGCGGAGCGAGTCCGTATCCGGAGTATCGCGAAGCGTAAACGAACGGGCGAGCACGCCGGCAATGTTCTGTGACATGGCCGACAGGGTCGCTGAATAATCCGCATCACAAATCGATCCCCACGTCCCGCTGGTGGCTGCGATCGCCTGCGCGTAGATCGTTCCGCGGTTTCTTGCCGTCGAGCACTGCGCCTGTTCCTGACTCGGGTGCCAGATGATGCCATACACGCGTGCGTTGACGCCCGGCTGGCGCGTGCGACCGAGATAATCAGTCAGATATGAAGCAGACGCAAACGGCTGGTTCGCACAGCCGGCACCGTTGCTGCAGTTATCTTCATCCGACACGATCAGAACCGCAACAGTCGAATCGGTGCGCACCCAGGGCTGGCTCAGACAAGCTCCCTCGAGCACGTTGACCGCCTGCAGAATTCCGCGTTCTGTTGAGCTGCCCTGCACGCCTGCAGTGACGGCCGCAGAAAACGCCTGCGCCGCGTTGGTGTCGCCCTTGCGGATGAGGCGTCGCAGACATCCGCCAGCCGGATCGGTGGTCACGACACCAATCTGCCAATCATAGGTCGCAACAAAACTCAGGAGCGGAGAGAGTTTCGTGGACAGGTTCACCTGCTCTTCACTCATGGAGTTCGAGTTGTCGATCACGACGGCGATGTCGAGCGGGCGACGCTCCGCCTGCAGAAAGAACTCGGTGGCTGGCATCCCGGCGTTGCCCTGCGTAAATGTATCGGTGAGAGACCGACGCGTGATTTGGGTTGCCGTGCGTGCACGATTCACATAATTGCGGCGAAGAGTGATCTCCTGATTGAGGTCAGGACTCGCCAGATCGTGGCTTATGGCCGATGGTGCTATCGATTCAGATGCGAACGATGCTTCGATCGTTCGCGTGAGTGCGGGCAGCCGTGGCGGTGCGTCCGGTCCGGCTGGCGGGTTGTCTGTTCCCGGAGGAGTGTCAGAGCCGGGGGTATCGGGATTTCCGGGATCTCCGTCAACCGGGTTTTCTTCGTCGATTGGGCGGGGATCATCTTCGGGATCATCGGGACTTCCACCAACGGCGTCAGCTTCGCCACCCTTGCCCTCGAGATCGCCGAAGCGAGTCTTCTCCTCCTTCTCAACGAACGAAGGATCATCCGCACAACCTGCGAGTTGCAATGCGAGCAGCACGCTAGAGCCGAGCCGCGCGGCAAACCACAACTCTTTGTTGATACCTCGTGCGAAACTCACGTTCCGATTCCTCCAGAAGGTCGCGATGCGGACTCCGCAAATCGCTGGGCGGGTCTTCGGCGGCCGTCGCGCAAACCTGAGCGCAACACTCCAACCCACTGAATTGACTAATGTCTCAGGTCGAATTTGAAATGCCACCAACCCGGAGGCACATGACGCACACACGATTTCCGCAGGTTGGAGCCGGAGAGCCCTGCCGCAGTTCCGTTGGCCACACCGTTGGCGCCATGTGCGGCGAAAATCACGACCGCAACCACCCGAGGATGCATCGGATTCTGCGTTCTACGCAGTCGAAAGAATTCGCCACCGAGATTCCACAGAGTGGCTGCGTCTGCGGCAGCCTGATCTTGTTCTCAGCTTTTCTGGAGGAACCCATCATGAACGTCTTCCCAGTGCTTTCCGCGCTCTTCTGGATTGCCATCGCCGCAAGTCGCGGTCTCACGTCGAAAACCGCCGTGGCTGACAAGTCTGGCTATGTCACGAAGGGCGGAACCGTGGCCTTTGACGATGATGTCAGCGATCCGAGCGCAGCCGACAAGGACGATGCTGCCGCTGCTGGCGCGCGCGCTGTTTCGATTCGGGAATTCTCCGGCAGCTGCGCCGAGCTCTCCTACATGAGTGAGGCTCAGCGCAAAGCCCTTACCGAAGGTGCAAGCGAAGGAGAACTCGAACGGTTCTGTCATCCAGAAGAACCGTTCGAATGCAGTGACTATGGCTCAAGCATTGCCCACTGGGGATCGCTGCAAACCAACGACGACGGCTTCTGGTGCCGATTCGTTCCGTCCCGGAAGTGAGCGCCAGCCTGAACTGGTCCCAGCTCAGAGCAGATTCGCAGCCAACGTCGCCAGCTCACTGCGCTCTCCGCGTTGGAGAGTGACGTGAGCTGCGATTCGTTCGGTGCGAAATCGTTCGATCACGTAGGTCAAGCCGTTGTTCTCCGAGTCGATGTAGGGATTGTCGATCTGATACGGGTCACCCGTCAGCACGACCTTGGTTCCCTCACCAGCGCGGGTAAGAATCGTCTTGATCTCGTGTGGCGTGAGGTTCTGCGCCTCATCCACGATGAAATACTGGCTCGGAAGTGAGCGACCACGAATGTAGGTCAGCGGCTCGACAGCGAGCATGCCCTGATTGATCAGCTCCTGATAACTCTTGCTGAAGCGTTTGTGCTTCGTGCCGGCACCGCCGCCGAGGAGGAGTTCCAGGTTGTCGTAGATCGGTTGCATCCACGGGTTGAGTTTTTCGTCGAGGTCACCGGGAAGAAAACCGATGTCCTTGCCGAGGGGAAAGATCGGTCGCGCGACGAGAAGCTTCTGATATTCGTCTTCGTCGGTCACTTTCGAAAGGCCCGCCGCGATGGCAAGAAGAGTCTTTCCAGTGCCGGCCCCGCCGCTCAGGGTCACGAGCTTGATGTTGTCGTCCAGCAGCGCTTCGAGGCCAAAGGTCTGCTCGAGGTTGCGGGGATAGATACCCCAAACACCCTCAGAGTGGGGATCCAGCATCCGAACGCAACCGTCATGCGGATCAAAGACGCCGTAAACGAATTGATTCGCGTCCTCCTTGTCCTCCATGATCACGAACTCATTCGGATACAATTCCATCGGCAACCGGATCTCGCGCTTGGCGTAGAACTCGTTGATCAGCGGTGCCTCGACCTTGACGTTGCGAATCCCCTTGAACAGGTGAGAAATGTCGACTTTGTCGGCCTCGAAGTCCTCGGCAGCGATGCCGAACGCGTCGGCCTTGATTCGAAGGTTGGAGTCCCGGGTGATGATCAGAACCTTGCGGCCGGTGCCGTACTGCTTCTGCAGAGTCAAGGCGATGGCGAGGATGTGATTGTCGGTCGAGTCTTCAAGCTGGTCCGGCAGAATGCCGGGGTTGTGCCCGAGATAGACAAACAATGATCCAGAATCCTCGCGCCCCTCGAACAGCTTGATTCCCGATGAGAGGGTGCCGCGCTGACGCAGCCGATCAAGGATTCGTGACACTTCCCGCGCGTTGCGTCCCGTCTCGCTGAGATCTTTCTTGAACGTGTCGATTTCTTCGATCACCGAAATCGGAATGACGACGTCGTTGTCCTCGAACTTGAAAATACTGGCCGGGTTGTTGAGCAGAATGTTCGTATCAAGCACGAAGACTTTTTTCATGGTTGGCGCTGAACCGTCCCTTCGTTTGAGGCGTTGCGAAGTGTAGCGGAAGATTTTGCCAAGCCTACCACATCGGCCGATATCGCTACAGGGACGAAATTCAAGTAACATTCATCAACATGAAGCCCTGATTCAGTCGTTCACTCCAACCGAGTGTCAACAACCCACTGAGAGGCATCCATGCGCACCGAAGAAACCTCGTCGCTGCTCGATGATCTGACAAGCGAGTACAAGGACCTGTTTCGCAAGCGTCAGGTGATCCTGCCGTTCAATGGGTTCATCGAGATGGTGCGGCGCAGCCCGCGGCGGATGATTCGCAATGCACCGCAGTATCTGCGGGACACGTTCCAGCATTTCGGCAGCGGCGACATCGATGCCGGAAAACTCAAGACAAGTGAGCGCGACACGTCGAGTGGGACGAAGGAAACCCGATTTCGGCTGTTTGACGTCGGGACCGAGCGCGGCGTCCCGATCGTGGGCGGCGAGGCCGTGCAGCGCGAGATCTACAACGTCGTTCAGTCGTTTGTCCGTCACGGTCAGTCGAACAAAC
>Ga0169931_10005129_pt1 | contig 20088 bp, 22 predicted proteins | sample Kivu_15m_20L_FD_129675 | JGI IMG/M metagenome (GOLD analysis project Ga0169931, IMG submission 129675) | Freshwater microbial communities from Lake Kivu, Western Province, Rwanda to study Microbial Dark Matter (Phase II) - Kivu_15m_20L... | ecosystem: Environmental > Aquatic > Freshwater > Lake... | reverse complement strand
TATCGCCGTTGGTGCCACCTGTCCTTTTCTGAAATCCGGTGTGGGCGCCGTCAGCACGCAATCCATGAGCAATCGCTATCTGGGCCCGGCCGTGCTGCAAGGCCTGGAACGTGGCCTGACGCCAGCCAGGGCGATTGAAGCGGCGCTGGTGGGTGATGAAGGCAAGGGCTTGCGGCAAATTCATGCGGTGGATTGCCATGGCCGCAACGCAGCCTGGACTGGCGAGAATTGCGTTGAATGGTGCGGGCATCTCAGCGGCGATGGCTTCAGCATCGCCGGCAATATGCTGGCGGGTAGTGCCGTGGTGCAGGCAAGCTTTGACAGTTTCCGCGCCAATGCCAGCCTTGCGCTGCCGGAACGCCTGATCACCGCGCTTGATGCGGGTCAGGCCGCCGGCGGTGACAAGCGCGGGCGACAATCCGCGGCCTTGGTGTTGACCACGACTGAGGATTTCCCGGATATTAATCTGCGTGTGGATGATCACACGACGCCGCTTTCAGAATTGCGCCGCCTGCTTGGCCTTTGGCGTATTCAAGCCGAACCTGGGCTTGCGTCCCGGCCCAGTAAGGCCAATCCTTCCGGCGAAACTGATCTTGATGTGATTGAAGCCGCCTGGATTGCGCGCGGTCTGGATTTGCGCCTGAGGCGCCCGTGAAAGGAAAGCAGTTATCATGAAGAACTATCGCATTGCTGCCATGGGTGGCGATGGCATTGGGCCAGATGTCATCAGGGCCGGTTGCCATGTTTTACAGGCTTTGGCTGACAAGAATGGCACCTTCAAACTGGATTTTCAGGATTTCGACTGGGGGAGCGACCATTATCGGCGTACCGGGCGCATGATGCCGGAAGATGGCTTGCGGCAATTGCAGGGTTTTGATGCGATTTTTTTCGGCGCGGTTGGTGCGCCGGATATTCCTGACCATGTCACGCTATGGGAATTGCGTTTGGCGATCTGCCAGGGCTTTGACCAATACGCCAATGTTCGCCCGACGCGCCTGCTGCCCGGCATCAACGGCCCCTTGCGGCCTGATCTGGGGGAGCAGATTGATTGGGTGATCGTCCGCGAAAATAGTGAGGGCGAATATGCCGGTGTTGGCGGGCGCGCACATCGCGGCCTGCCGATTGAAGTTGCAATGGATGTGGCAGTCTTCACCCGCGAAGGCGTCGCGCGCATTTGCCGCCACGCCTGCGAAGTCGCCATGGCGCGCCCGCGCAAGCATTTGACGGTGGTGACGAAATCCAACGCGCAGCGTCATGGCATGGTGATGTGGGATGAGGTCTGCGCGGAAATCACTGCGCAATATCCAGCCCTTACTGTGGAGAAAATGCTGGTGGATGCCATGACCGCGCGCATGGTGATGAAGCCCGGCAGCGTTGATACGGTTGTCGCTACCAATTTACATGCGGATATCCTGCCTGACCTTGCGGCGGCCTTGGCGGGGTCGCTCGGGATTGGCGCGACAGGCAATATTGATCCGTCCCGCAAACGTCCTTCCATGTTTGAACCGATCCATAGTTCCGCCTTCGATATCACCGGCAAGGGCATTGCCAATCCGCTTGGCGCCTTCTGGACCGCTTCAATGATGCTGGAGCATTTAAGTGAGGCCGCGGCGGCGATGCAGCTGATGCGCGCGGTGGAATTGGTGACCAGCCGCGGCGACGTACTGACGCCCGATCTGGGCGGCAAGGCGACCACAGATCAGGTAACGGACGCCATCATCAACGCCATTCGCGGCGTCAATATCTGAAACGCGTTTGCAAAAGGAAATACTCCATGGAATTTGTTGACCTCAGCCGAGAGATCTTTCACCGCACGCAGACCCATCCAAGCCATCCGCCTGTGGTGATGACCGTCTGGGGCGACCACAGCGAAAAGAAGGTCGCTGGCAATACGGTTTTCACCAGCAAGGCGCTTTATTTTTCGATGTCGGATCACGCCGGCACGCATGTGGATGCGCCGGTGCATTTCGACCCGCGCCCGGATGCGCTTTCGGTCGAACAAATGCCGCTTGAGAAATTCTACACCAGTGCGATTTGCCTTGACCTTTCCCATGTGCCGCTGAAGCACGCGATAACGGTTGCGGAAATGGAAGCTGCCCTCGCCGCATCGGGGCAGGACATCCGCAAGGGCGATACGGTGCTGATCTGGATGGCGACGAATGAAAGGCTGCTCGGCAAGCCTGGCTATTTGCATGACTTCCCAGGACTTGCGCTTGAATCCGTCCATTGGATCGCGGATCGCGGCATTGGCATGTTTGGGGTCGAAGCCATTAGCCCTGCGCCAGAGGGTGAGTTGAATTTCCAAGCCCATATGGCCTGCGCGGAACGTGGCATTACCCACATGGAATGCCTGGCCAATCTGGACAAGTTGGTTGGCCGCGGGCGCTTCACCTTTATCGGCTTTCCGCTGAAAATCAGGGGCGGCACGGCAAGCCCCATCCGTGCCGTTGCCATGTTCCCCTGATTTTGGGATCAGCGCCCGCGAAAACGTGGCGGGCGCTTTTCGCGAAAGGCGGCCTTGCCTTCGACGAAATCTTCAGAAGCGCGAATGGCGCCCATGCGTTGGCCATGGATCGCCATTTGCTCTGAAGGACCGCGCGGCAGGATTTCCTCGGTCACCATGCGCTTCAATTCCGCAACGACCATCGGTGCCATGCCAGTCAATTCCAGCGCCCAGGCCTTGGCGACCTCGAGCGCCTTGCCGTCTTCCACCACCTCATTTACCAAACCAATCATGGCCGCACGATCTGCATCCACGGTGCGGCAGAGCAGCATGATTTCCATCGCGATCTTATGCGGAATGCGGCTTACCAGGCCAGCAATCATGCCGCCCGTCAGGCCAAGCTTTGCCTCCGGATAATAGAATTTGGCGCTTTTGCCGCAGACCAGCAGATCAGCCATCATCGCCAGCACAATGCCACCGCCCACGCACCACCCTTCAACCGCACAAATCACGGGCTTGAGTGGTCGATAACCGACACTTGGAATTGTACGCCATAATTCTGGCGGGTCGGAGACATCCGCACCGAAGGTAAAGGCGCGCGTGCCGGCGGCGGTAATGATGGCTGAGCGCAAATCATCGCGCGCCTCAAATTCGCGCATGGCCGCCTGAACCGCCTCCCCCATTGGTTTGCTGATGGCATTGCCCTTGGCGGGATTGTTCAGCGTGACGATGCGAATAGGGCCTTCATCGGTAACGGTTACATGTTCCATCTTAATTGACCTTCCTTCTATCTCGTCCCATGAAATCAGTGCTCTGGCAGAACTTCGGCCAAGTTCAAGCCGATTCATGCCGATCTTGAAAGGGTGGGGCCATGCTACGCAAAGGGCCAGATGATCCCTTATCCATCCACCGCCTCTGCGCGGAAGCCATCACCCCAGCGCTTGATCAGACCGCGCGACGGCGATGGAAAATGCCCAAAGCACAGAATGGTGGAGGTATCGCAGGCGCATTCCAGCACGCGCCTTCTCGTGGCGGCTGCCTGCACAGGATCAACATCAGCACGCATGGAGATCTCCGGATAGCGCGCTTGTAGCGGCGAATGGATCAAGTCACCTGTCGCCAGCGCATCAGCGCCCTTCTTGCCAAGCCGCACTGCCACATGGTCTGGTGTGTGGCCCGGCGTTGATTCCAGTTTCACCAGATCATTCATCTGGTAATCATTGGTCACCAAATCCACACGGCCCGCTTCGACCACCGGCAGCACGCTATCAGCAAATACCGGCGATGGCGCCTTGGCGTGTTCCCTTTCCCAATGGGCATATTCTTCCTTGGCAAAAAGATAGCGCGCCTTGGGGAAACTCGGCACCCATCGGCCATTTTCCAACCTTGTGTTCCAGCCGACATGATCAACATGCAAATGCGTGCACATGACGAAATCAATATCGCCAACGCCAAGCCCAAGCGCAGCCAAGTTACGCATATAGGCATCGCTCTTCATCTGGTGCCAAAAGGCATGCGATGGGCGGTTCTTGTCATTGCCAACACAGGTATCAATCAGGATGTTATGATGCGGCGTGCGTACCACCCAGGATTGGATGCAAAGCATCAGCTTGCCCGTCTCCGGGTCCAGCGCCTTGGGTTGCAACCAGTCGCGGTTTTCCGCCAGCAATTCCGGCGTCAGGGTGGGGAAAAAGGTGAGCGGGTCAAAAATAGGTCTTTCTTCCTCAACAATCCGCTGAACGGTGAGCTCGCCAAGCTGAAAACCTTTAACCATGGACTTTCCCCTTCACGCATTTGGGGTAGCATAGCGTGAGATTAGGGCATTGACAGTCCCAGCAGAGGGCTTTCCGCTGGCTCTGAAAAGGCAACCCTTGGAGGATGAACGTGGCACAGGAACATCATGGCGCTGTCATTGCTGGCGCGGGCTTTGCCGGGCTTTACCTGCTGCATCGCCTGCGCGGGCTTGGCATTGATGCGATTTGCCTGGAAGCGGCGGATGATGTGGGCGGCACCTGGTATTGGAACCGCTACCCTGGCGCCCGCTGCGACGTGGAGAGCATGCAATATTCCTTTTCTTTTTCTGAGGAATTGCAGCAGGAATGGCGCTGGTCAGAACGCTTTGCTGCGCAGCCAGAAATCCTGGCCTATGCGCGCCATGTCGCGGAACGCTTCGATCTGCGCCGCGATATCCGCTTTGAAACCCGCGTGACCGATGCTGCCTGGGATGATGCCGTCGGGCTTTGGCGCATTGCAACCAATCGCGGGGAGAAGTTCACCGCGCGCTATTTCTTCATGGCGACAGGTTGCCTTTCCGCGGCCCGGCTGCCCGATATTCCGGGCCTTGCCGATTTCAAAGGGCAGCAATTCCATACCGGCTATTGGCCGCATCACAAGGTGGATTTCAGCGGCCGCAGGGTCGCGGTAATCGGCACCGGGTCTTCAGCCATTCAATCCATCCCCGTGATTGCTGAACAGGCCGCGCAGCTCACGGTTTTTCAGCGCACGCCCAATTTCAGTATTCCATCGCGGAATCGCCCGATGGATGATGACTATGAGCAAAGCTGGAAGGGCGATTACGCCAATCTCCGCGCGAAGGCGCGCATGATGCGTACCGGCATCCTTTATGGCCTGAGCGATACACCCGCCATGTCCGTCAGCGCCGAGGAACGCAAAGCCGAATATGAAAAGCGTTGGGCCGTGGGCGGCACTGCCTTCATGGGTTCCTTCCGCGATTTGCTGCTCGATCAGGCCGCGAATGACACGGCGGCTGACTTCGTACGCGGCAAGATTCGCGAAACCGTGAAGGACCCAGCCACGGCTGAGAAACTCTGCCCGCGCAATCACCCAATAGGCACCAAGCGCATTTGCGTGGATACGCATTATTACGAGACCTATAACCGCCCCAATGTCACGTTGATTGACATCAACGAAGCGCCGATCACGCGCATTACCGCAAACGGCATTGCAGCCGGCGGGGTGCTGCATGAATGCGATGATATCGTTTTCGCAACAGGCTTTGATGCCATGACGGGCGCGCTGCTTGGTGTGGATATCAAGGGCCGCGCGGGTGAAAGCCTCAATGCCAAATGGGAAGCCGGGCCACGTACGCTGCTTGGCATCATGACGGCAGGTTTTCCGAATATGTTCATGATCACGGGTCCGGGCAGCCCATCTGTGCTCAGCAACATGATCGTTTCCATCGAACAGCATGTGGATTGGACCATGGATTGCCTTGCTGGTATGCAGGCCAAGGGCCACGCCACGATTGAGGCTGATCGCGATGCGGAAGATCATTGGGTAGAAGAAGTCAATACGGTTGCGCACCGTACGCTCTATCCGCGCGCGGCATCCTGGTACATGGGGGCCAATGTACCGGGCAAACCAAGGCTATTCATGCCCTATGTCGGCGGGGTTGGAAATTACCGCGTACTCTGCGATGAAATTGCTGCCAATGGCTATCGCGGTTTTCATTTCGGCGGTGCGGAACGGCCCGCAGCGGCACCCGCAGCGGCAGCGGAATAAGGGGACGGTTCATGACACTTGATGCAGGCGCCCAACATGTTCTTAACCTGATCAAGGAAGCCAAGCGCCCGGCTTTCAATACCCTGACGCCCACCGAAGCGCGGGAGGTTTCCGCCGCGTCCCGCCGTGTGATGCAGCCAGACCCGCCCGAGGTCGCGCTGGTGGAAGACCTGAAATGCCCTGGGCCTGCCGGCAAAATACGCCTGCGGCGCTACCGTGGCATCGGCACTGATCCCGATGCGGCGCTGCCCTGCCTTGTCTATATGCATGGCGGCGGCTGGGTGATTGGTGATCTGGACAGCCATGATCAGGTTTGCCGGCGCCTTGCCAATCTTTCCCAGGCTTGTGTCATTGCGATTGACTACCGCCTTGCACCAGAACATCGCTACCCGGCAGCGGTCGAAGATTCCGCCGCCGCCTATCGCTATATCTGCCGGCAAGCGAAGCGTCTTGGCATAGACCGCACCCGCATTGCAGTGGGGGGCGATAGCGCTGGCGGCAATCTTGCCGCCGTGCTGGCGTTGATGGCGCTGCATGGCGAAGTGCCCATGCCGGATTATCAGATTTTATTTTATCCCGTTACCGATATGGCCGGCAATCCGCCATCCTATGATCGCTTCACCGAAGGCCTGGTGCTAACGCGCGATGTCATGAAGTGGTTCATTGCGCATTATCTCGGCCCCCATGAAAAGGGCATTGATTGGCGCGCTTCGCCCCTGCGTGCGCCCTCGCTGAAGGGCCTGCCGCCGGCCTTCCTGATGACAGCGGGTGTTGATCCGCTCGTGGATGAAGGCATTGCCTATGCCAAGCGCCTGGATGAGGAAGGTGTCAATGTCACGCATCTGCATGTCGCGGATCAGATCCATGCTTGTTTGACCATGGGGCGCTTCATTCCGAAATCCGATCTGGTACTGCAACATGCGGCGGCCAGCCTGCGCGCGCATTGGGGCATATGATTTACCGCTTCACCCCAAGCTTCATTTCGCGGTGCCAGATGTAAAGCCCCGCGCCAACCAGAATCAGGATGCCAAGGAAATCCCAGGCATCCGGCATTTCCGCCCAGATCAGCGCACCAAGCGCCGTGGTCCAGATGATCGCTGAATATTCAAAGGGCGCCAACAAGGAAGCCTCTCCCTTGCGATAGGCGTCCGTCATCATGATTTGCGCAATCGCGGAAACCAGGCCGATGCCTGCCAGCAGCGCCCATTGCGTCGGGCTTGGCCAGACCCAAACGGGGATCATCGCAATCCCCGCCAGCACGGCAGAGAAAAACGCGAACCAAAACACAATGGCAACGCCGCTTTCGCCGGCCTGACCCATTTTGCGGATGGTGATCATGGCAAGTGCCCAGGCCAGCGCGCCCAAAAGACAAAGGCCGAGCGCCAGCCATTCTGTATCCGTGGTGCCCGGTTCGGGGCGCACCATCAGCAGCACACCACAAAAGCCGACCAGCACCGCAAGCCAACGGCGCCAGCCCACTTTCTCGCCCAGAATAGGAATGGCAAGCAGGGTCAGGAATAGTGGCATGGTGAAGCCAAGCGCCGTCACTGTCACCAGCGGCAGATGGACATAGCCGTAAAAGGACCCAACCATGCCCATCATGCCGAAAATCATGCGCAGCACATGGCTGCCGGGATGGCGCATGCGCAGTGCGGCCAAGCCGCCGGCGCCGATGATCACCGGCAAAAGCGGTATCAACGCAAAGAAATTGCGGAAGAAAATCACCTCGGCGACTGGAATGCCCGTACCGATGGTCTTGGCGAAAGCCGCCGAGATGGAAAAGCTCGCCGCCGCCAGAACCACCAGAATGACGCCACGGCGGCGCGCGCGCCGGGTCCGGGCGGGATCTTGGACAGGGGAATCGTTTTGGTTCATGCGACTGGCGGCGCAAACCTAACCCGAAACCCGCCTGAGGGGCAGAGGTTTTGTTCCGCCGCTTTCTGGCCTAGCCTATGCAATCAAAGTGACGCTCAGGAAACGCATGACTGATTTGATCTTTCGCGACGATGCCTATGCTGCCGAGATCGGCGCCAAGGTGCTGGCTGCCTCGGCCGAGGCGATCATGACGGACCGTACGAATTTCTACGCCCAGGCCGGCGGACAGCCAGGTGATACGGGCGTGCTGCGCTGGCCGGGTGGGGAAGCGCGCATCGCCAATACCATCAAGGGGCCGGAAGATACGGTTCTGCATGTGCCCGAAGCCGGCGCAGCCCTGCCTGAAGTCGGGGCGGCGGTCACGCTCGTGCTTGATTGGCAGCGGCGCTTCCGCCTGATGCGCATGCATACCACGCTGCATTTGCTATGCAGCCTAATCCCCGGCGCGGGGGTTACGGGCGGGCAGATCGGGCTTGAGAAATCGCGCCTTGATTTCGACCTGCCGGAACCACCCAGCAAGGAAAGCCTGACCGAAGCGCTGAATGCGCTGATCGCTGCCAATCACCCCATCACGCAGGAATGGATCACCGAGGCGGAACTGGATGCCAATCCCGGTCTGGTGCGCACGCTTTCTGTGCAGCCACCGCGTGGTGCCGGGCGTATTCGCCTGGTGCGCATCGGCAGCGCCGAAGCGCCAATTGATCTGCAACCCTGCGGCGGGACGCATGTGCGCCATACGGGCGAGATCGGGCGTGTGGAGGTCACGAAAATCGAAAACAAGGGCAGGCAGAATCGCCGCGTTTCCCTGGTATTGATGGAGGATTGATCCATGCATGATTTGGTTTCAACCGAATGGCTGGCCGAGGCACTCGGCGCGCCTGATCTGATGGTATTCGACGCCACCAAATATTTGCCCAATGAACCTTTTGACGGCCTGACCAAGTATCGCGAAGCGCATATCCCGGGCGCGCGTTTTTTCGACATTGATGTGGTGGCTGATCCCGACACCAATCTGCCGCATATGGCCCCAACCGCCGGCCGCTTCGCGCGGCTGATGAGCGAAATGGGCATCAGTAATGCGACGCGCGTGATCTTCTATGATCAGAAAGGGCTGCAATCCTCGGCGCGTGGCTGGTGGCTGATGAAGTTGTTTGGGCATGAAAAGGCCGCCGTGCTGGATGGTGGTTTGCCGAAATGGTTGGCCGAAGCTCGTGCGACTGAAAGTGGCGACGCGAAGCCCGCCGCCCCCAGCATCTACACGCCGGATTTCCGCGCCGATCTGGTGAAGGGAATTGGTGATGTTAAGCGCATCATTGTGGGTGGCAGCGCGCTGATCCTGGATGCGCGCACCAAAGGCCGCTTTGACGGCACTGCCCCGGAACCACGCCCCGGCCTGCCTTCCGGCCATATGCCGAGTGCCAAAAGCCTGCCCTTCACTGAATTGCTCAATGCCGATTTCACCATGAAGGATGCCGCGGCGCTGCGCGCACGTTTCGCCGCTGCGGGTGCGGATGGCAGCAAGCCGATTATCACCAGCTGCGGCACGGGTGTTACTGCCTGCATCCTGGCGCTTGGGCTGAAACAGGCTGGGCTAGGTGATGCCGCGATTTACGATGGTTCCTGGACCGAATGGGCCGGCAGGCCTGAAACCCAAAAGGAAAAGAGTAGCTGATATGGCCGACAACAACGCCAAACAGGGGCATAGCTTTGCCACCCGCATGTCCCATGCCGGGCGCGCGGGAACGCGTGCGCATGGCTTCGTCAATCCGCCCGTGCATCGCGGCTCCACCGTGCTGCACCCAAATTCAGAATCACGCCGCGCCTTCCAGAAGGACAAATGGAACCGCGTGATGACCTACGGCACCGCCGGCGGTCCTACGCAATATGCTCTGGAAGATGTGGTGGCGGAAATTGAAGGGGGTACACGCTGCGTGTTGGTCGGCACAGGCCTTGCCGCTGTGACGGTGCCGCTGATGGCTTATCTTAAAACCGGTGATCATTGCCTGATGCCGGATTCCGCTTATGGCCCCGCGCGCAATGTCTGCAATGGCCTACTGAATGATTGGGGGGTCGAGACCACCTATTACGACCCGCTGATTGATGAGGCCGGCATCCGTGCGCTGATCCGCCCGAATACCAAGGTCGTTTACACCGAAAGCCCCGGCAGCCACACCTTCGAAGTGCAGGATGTGCCAGCCATTGCGCGTGTGGCGCATGCGGCAGGCTGCGTGGTGATGATGGACAATACCTGGGGCATTCATCACTTCATGCCCTTCCAGCATGGCGTTGATGTTTCGATCCAGGCGCTGACAAAATATGTCGGCGGACACTCGGATGTGCTGCTGGGTTCCATCACCGTGAATAGCGAAAAGCATTATGAGATTGTGCGCGGTGCGGCCTCCCAAATGGGGCATTTCGCCGCACCAGATGATTGCTGGCTGGCATTGCGCGGCGCGCGCACCATGCCCATTCGTCTGAAACAGCAGGAAAAAAGCGGGCTTGAAGTGGCGCGCTGGTTTGAAAACCGGCCAGAGGTGTTGCGTGTGCTGCACCCTGCCCTGCCATCGCATCCGCAGCACGCCTTGTGGAAGCGCGATTTCACCGGCGCCTGCAGCCTATTCGGTGTGGTGTTCAAGCCGCGCTATACGGAAGCGGATATCTTCAACTTCATTGATACCCTCAAGCTTTTTGGCATTGGCGCTTCCTGGGGCGGGTTTGAAAGTCTCGCACTTCCCACGACTGGCTTCATCACCCGCACTGCAACCAGCCCAGATTTGGGCGGCTTCACTGTGCGTATTCATATCGGGCTTGAAGATGTGGGCGATTTGATCGCTGATCTGACGCAAGGCCTGGCGGTGCTGCCAAAATAACTTCGTACGCTATCGGGGCAGCTTGAAACAATCAGCGGCCCCGATCGCCTCAACGCTGGCTACGGCCGGACTCCACGCCGCGCTGATAAGCACGCCGTTCATTCTCACGCGATTGCCCCACCGCCAAGCCGCCAGCAGCGCCGACACCAGCACCGATCAGCGCACCCCAACCGGCATTGCCCGAAAAGGAACCGATGGCCGCGCCGCCGAGCGCGCCTGCGCCGGCGCCAATTGCGGTACTGCGCTGCTTATCGCTCATATCCGCGCAGCCGGTAAGCGCAATCACGGCCAATGATGCAAGGCCCATTTTCCAATATTTGGTCATTGAAGTCTCCTCATCGGTTACGAATGGCTGGCGTACACATATTCTGCGTAATGACTGGCCCGACAGGTGGCAGCGTTATCGGCCGATCAGTACTGACCAGCCTGATTGCGGGCGCCGGCTGCCCAGCACCACCAAACGCTGCAAGCCCAGGCGGGCAATAGGCCATGGCGTTAAGCGGCAGCCCACCGAAAACGCCCTGCGCCATGCCAGCATCCACCACGGCGCCAAGGCAAAAATCACCGGCATGGAATAACTGAGCAGCCGGCCTTCCCATGGCTGCTTCGGAAAGGCTTGCCTCATCCGCGCGCCACGCTGCCCAGGCTTGGAAATCGCGCGGCAATTCAGCCACGCGCAAAGGCTCCCGCGCCATGGCGGGCTGGCAGATAGCTAACACCAGCGATAGCGCAGTCAAAACACCGCGCAGCACTTGGTATTTTGCCTCCCAGCAAGCCCTGGCGCGCATGGTCCTCTCCTATCGGCGCGCCGGACGACCGGCGCAGGGATATTGCGCAGCGGCAAAGCGCAGAAGCCCATCGGCGGCGCGTGTGCCAGCAAGTTGTGGATTGGCCGCCGCCCAGGCAACAAAACTTGCTGCAACCTGATCAAGGCTCGGTGATGGCTCCGGAAGGCAATAATTCGGCTTTGTGCCGTGGCGCTTATGCATAGAATCGCTTGTTTGCCCGGTGCCAACCAGCAAGCCATGGCAGAAATGCACCGCCGCCGCATAGGCAGCCTCCTGCGAGGAGGCCCCACACAGCCGCGCCAAGGCACCTGTTGTGCCGGCGGTAAAAGTCTCGCTCGTGATCGGCACACTCTGCGCCGAAACCAACGGCGAGACACTCAAGGACAAGGTGAAAGCCGCCAAGGGCAAGGCAAGCCTGAATACGCGAAACGCCATCATACCCTCCCGATACGCGATAACGCGCACAGAGTAAGCATTACAGAACTGTTCTGGCAATTCAATTATCCGCCATTGTCCGCGACTGACTCCCCGCATTTGGCACAAAACCCTTCAATCTCCACCGTGGCGCGTGCTGCGGAAAACCCAGCGCGCGCCGCAGCGGCCGTAATCGCCTCGGCCACCGCATGGTCGGAAATCTCGCGCGTTGCGCCGCAGCTGCGGCAGATCAGGAATTGATGCGGATGGTCATGCATATGGTCATGATGCGCGCCATGCCCTTCCAGGGCTTCGGCGCAGCCCATGAAGGCGTTCAGCCGCTCAAGCCGATGGATCAAACCCTGTTCAAGTAGAAAATCGAGCGCGCGATATACCGTGGGCGGCGCGGCCTTGGCGCGGCTTGCCTTCAATTGATCAAGCAACGCATAGGCACCGATCGGCGCTTCGGCTTCCAGCACCAGACGCAGCACATCGCGCCTTAGCGGCGTAAGTTGCACGCCACGCGTCTGGCAAAGCGCCTCCGCCCTTTCGAGCGCCGTCAAATGATGAGCCGATCCATGCATGGCGCTTCCTAACAGGAATCGTGTATGTTATAAAGTAACAATGTCATCCTTCACCATTTCCGCCTCTGCGCGCGATTCCCTTTTTGCCGCCATCAAGCCTGATGCCGCGGGGCTGATCCCCGCCATTGCCCAGCAGCATGACACGGGCGAGGTGCTGATGATGGCCTGGATGAATGCCGAGAGTCTCGCGGAAACCCTCGCGACCCGTCGCGTCTGCTATTATTCGCGTTCCCGGAACGCGCTGTGGCGCAAGGGGGAAACTTCCGGCCAGGTACAAATGCTGGTGGATGTGCGGCTTGATTGTGATGGCGATACCATCCTGCTGTTGGTGGATCAGCAGGGCGTCGCCTGCCATACCGGGCGGCGTAATTGCTTCTATCGCGCACCGCGCGGCGAAGCGTTGGCAAATATCGCTGAACCGCTGATGGACCCGGAAGCGCTTTACCGCAAATGAGCCTCATTCCCGTCACGGTGCTGACTGGCTTTCTGGGGGCGGGCAAGACCACGCTCTTGAACCGGCTACTGAAGCACCCGGATATGGCCGGCAGTGCGGTGCTGATCAATGAATTTGGCGAAATCGGCCTTGATCATCTGCTGGTCGAAAAGCTTGATGAAGATACCGTGCTGCTCAATGCCGGCTGCCTCTGCTGCACGATTCGCGGGGATTTGCAGCGCGCGCTTCGTGATTTGGCGCTGAGGGCCGAAGCGGGGCATGACATCCGCCGCGTGTTGATTGAAACCACGGGCTTGGCGGACCCGGCGCCCATTCTGCAAACACTGATGAGCGATCCCGTTGCACTGCGGTCCTTCCGCTTGGATGGAGTCGTGACGGTGGTGGATGCGGTGTTTGGTGCGGCCACTTTGGACGCCCAGATAGAAGCCGTGAAGCAGGTCGCCGTGGCCGACCGGTTGATCTTGAGCAAGACAGATATCGCGAGTGCGGATCAGATCAGCGCGCTGGGAACACGGCTGCGCGCGCTTAATCCCGGCGCGCCAATCCAGCACGTTGTGGCGGGGGATGTCGCACCAGATTTCCTTTTTGGCGCGGGCGGCTTTGACGCTAACGCAAAGATCGCCGAGGTCGCGGATTGGTTGGCGGCGGAAGCCGCGCATCATCACCATCACCACGACCATCACCATGACCCGAACCGCCATGATGCGCGCATCCAGGCCTTTGGCCTGACCTTTACCGAACCGCTGCCCTGGGAGGGCCTGGCGAGCTGGCTTGAAATGCTCGCCATCACGCGCGGCGCCAGCATCCTTCGCATGAAGGCCATATTGAATTTGCAAGCAGAAGATCGCCCGGTGGTGCTGCATGGCGTGCAGCATGTGTTCCACCCGCCGGAACGCCTGGCCGCCTGGCCGGCCGGGCATGATCGGTTCTCCCGCATCGTCTTTATCCTGCGTGATCTGGACCGCGCCGTGGTGGAAGAAGGCCTGGCCGCCTTTCTGCAAGCGGCGCGTGACAAGGCCGCGCTGGCCGCTAGCGCGAAATGATTCCGCCCGAAAGCAATCTCCGCTAATACCCTACCATGTCCCCTGCCACTTTGACCTTTGAAACCCTCTCTGGCGCCGCGCTTACCGCACGGATGGACGCGCTGGCCGGTTTGCGCATCCGCGTTTTTCGCGAATGGCCCTATTTGTACGATGGCGATGCGGCCTATGAGGCGCGCTACTTGGCAGCCTATGCGCAAAGCCCCGGCGCCTTGGTGGTGGCGGCCAGTACAGCGCAGGGAGAAGCGGTTGGGATGGCGACCTGCCAGCCCGGCAAGGAAGCCAGCGAAAAGCTCCGCGCTTCCTGGGCTGCGGCAGGGCTTGATGCGGCGACGCTATGTTATTTCGGTGAGAGTGTTTTGTTGCCGGAATATCGCGGCCAAGGTGCGGGCGTGCGGTTTTTTGAGGAACGCGAAGCCCATGCGCGGCACCTTGGACTTTCCATCGCCGCCTTTTGCGCCGTGGTGCGCAATGAAAACGACCCGCGTCGCCCGCGCGACTATACGCCGCTTGATGGTTTCTGGCGCAATCGCGGTTATACGCCGCGGCCGGATATCTCAACCGTGATGTCCTGGCGCGAGGTTGGCGATACGCGCGAAACACCGCATGTGCTTTCCTTATGGATCAAGCGGCTTTCATGACGGAAGCCGCCCCCATCCGCCTTGGCCTGTTGCAATATCCGGTGGGGCGCCCGGCCTCCATCGCAGATTTCGCCAAGGGGCTTGATCGCTGGCTGGAAGAAGGCCGCGCGAGCGCGGATTTGCTGGTAATGCCCGAATATGCCGTAGTGGAACTTGGCGCTGGGCTGAATGGTGGCGAGGCCACTGAAGCCGCTGAGCTCGCCGCCATGGTCACCGCCGCGCCGGATATCCTGGCCGCGATGCGCGACGCCGCGCGGCGCCATCAGGTCTGGCTACAACCCGGCACCTTGCCGATGCGCACCGCTGATGGCCGCGTGATCAATCGCGCGCCCTTGATCACGCCAGAAGGGCTTATCGCCTTTCAGGACAAGCGCGCCATGACGCGGTTTGAGACTGAACGTTGGGGCGTCAGCCAAGGCGCCGATCCCAATGTGTTTGACACTCCTTGGGGTAGGATCGGTATCTCGATTTGCTACGATATCGAATTTCCGAAACACGCGCGCGTACAAGTCATGGCGGGTGCCTGGTTGATCCTGTCTCCAAGCTGCACGGATAGCCTCGCTGGTTTCAATCGCGTGCATTTCTCGGCGCGCGCGCGCGCTTTGGAAAACCAATGCTATGTCGCGATCACGTCAACAATTGGCGAAGCGCCATGGTCCGCGGCGCTTGATGTCAATCGTGGTCGCGCTGGCGTTTTTGGCCCGATGGATCGCGGCTTTCCTGCCGATGGTATCCTCGCCGAAGGTCAGATGGATGCGCCGGGATGGGTATTTTGCACGCTCGATCCCAGTTTGATTGAGGCCGTGCGGCGTGATGGCGCCGTGCTCAATCACCGTGATTGGCCCAGGGCACCCTTTGCCAAGCCCAAATCCGCCAGCTTCACATGACGCTGATTTACGTCATCGCTGGTGAGGCTTCGGGCGATGTGCTCGGCGCGCGGCTGATCACGGCTTTACGCAAGGCGCGGCCTGAGTTGAGCTTCGCCGGCATTGGCGGCGAACGCATGGCCGAACAGGGCATGCCAAGCCTGTTCCCCTATCGCGAATTGGCGCTGATGGGCTTGCTGGAAGTGCTGCCGCGCATCCGCCAATTGAAGCGGCGCCTTGCTGAAACAGAAGCTGATATCCTCGCCCGCCAACCTGCCCTGCTGGTGACGATTGACAGCCCCGGTTTCACGCTGCGGATAGCGGAAGCCGTAAAGCCGCGCGGCATTCGCGTGCTGCATTATGTCGCACCGCAAGTCTGGGCGTGGCGCCCGGGGCGCGTCAAGAAACTTCGACACAAGATTGACCATTTGCTCTGCCTGCTACCTTTCGAGCCCGTATTTTTCGAAGCGGCAGGCATACCGGTGACTTTCGTGGGCCATCCCGTGCTGGAAAGCGGGGTGGATCAGGGCAATGCCGCACGTTTCCGCGCCCGCCATGGGCTGGCGGCAACCGATCGCCCGCTGATCATCATGCCCGGCAGCCGGCGCATTGAAGCAACGCGCCTGCTGCCGATTTTTGGCGCCACCTTGAAGGCCTTGTTGCCACAAAACCCAGCGCTGCGCCCGGTGGTCGCTGTCTCACCTATTGTTGCACCGCTGGTGCGCGAAGCGGCGGCCACTTGGCCGGCCGCACCCATTCTGGTGGAAGACATCGCGGATAAGCATGATGCCTTTGCGGCAGCGGCAGAAAACGGTGCGGGGTTGATCAAATCCGGCACCTCATCGCTCGAAATGGCGGTGGCGGGTGTGCCGCATATCGTGGCCTATCGCGTCAATCCCATCACGGCGGCGATAGCGCGGCGGCTGGTCAAGGTGCCGCATGCCTCGCTCGTCAATCTGCTCTGCGCAAGGGAAGTGGTGCCGGAACGTATTCAGGAAAGCTGCGCACCCGAAGCGCTTTCCGCCGCCCTGCTGCCCTTGTTGCAGAATCCGGCGGCGGTCGCAGCGCAACGCCAGGGTTTTGCTGAAACACTCGCCAAGTTAAGCGCGCCACAAGGCACGCCATCGGAAGCGGCGGCGAAGGCTGTGCTCGCCGCCCTTCCATAATTCCATCAAGGCTGCATATGCGCGCCCCCGCATTGCACCCAATTCTGGCCGGTGATGAAGGAAGCCCCTTCGGATAGCAGGAAGCAGATCAAGGGTGCCACTTCCGATGGCTGCGCCACGCGCCCAAGCGGAATACGCGCCAGCGTGCGTTCGCGGAAACGTTCTGAGCGGATCACCTCGGTCATCGGCGTTTCTACCGTGCCGAAGCCAACACTATTCACGCGAATGCCATAACGCGCCCATTCGCCTGCCGCTGTCATGGTAATGCCAAAAAGCCCGGATTTGGCGGCGGCGTAATTCACCTGCCCGATGCTGCCCCTTTTGCCGGCAGTCGAGGAGATATTCACAATCGCGCCCGGGCGTTCTTCCCCAGCACGCGCACGTTCGATCATATGCTTGCCCACCGCCTGCTGCATCAAATGGCAGGCGGTCAGGTTCACATTGATCACCTCCTGCCATTGGCGAAAGGTCATTTTCTCAATCATGGCGGGGCGCGTGATGCCGGCGCAATTCACCAGGCCATGCACCGCGCCAAAACGCGCTACCGCATCAGCCACGCATTGCGGCGCGAATTCTTCTGCCGCGACATCGCCTTCAAGCGCCATGGTGCGATCCCCGGCCAGCGCTTCCGCCACCTGCATCAAGGTTTCGCGATTGCGTTCCACCATCACCAGATTGCCGCCAAGCCCTAGCACCAATTCGGAAATGGCACGGCCAATCCCCTGCCCCGCGCCGGTTACAATGATGGTCTTGCCTGTCAGCGCCATCGGATTCATCATGGTCGTTTCCTTCCTTTTCTTCTCTGCAAAAACCGCGTTTCATTTCAACCGCAAGCCGCGGATCAATTCAGGGCTGGGCTTGGCGTCACCGCGTTCAACGCGCTTCACAATATCGGTCAGCGCCGCATTGGCCGGCGCATCAATGCCAATCGTCGCACCCTTTTCCACGACAAAGCCGTTCAGGTATTCAATCTCTGTCCGGCGGCCCTTCACCATATCCTGGCCCATGGAAGGCCGGTGCGCGCCGCCGCCGCCCTTGGATGTTTCGGCCAGGCGATGCTCATCATAGGTTTGGCGCGCTGCCGCATCGCCCTCACCAGCGCGGGCGATGATTTCGGGATCCAGGTGGAACACCTCCTCCAGATCATAACCCAGCGCCTGGCCGATGCGGATCGCCTCAGACCCCAAGCGCGCCGCAAAAGCGCGAATGGCATCATCGGCCACCATGTCGCGCGTGGTCAGGCCGGTGCAGGCGGAAAGCCCATTGCCCATGACATTGGCAACCAGTTTGGACCAGCGCTCACCCCATAAATTGCTGGTGGTCAAAGCACTATCCGTGAGCCCCACCAGCTTCGTGATATGTTCCGCGCGCGGAGAAATCCGCCCATGCGGTTCTCCCACGCGAAATACGGTATGCGATGTTCCGCTTTTGCCCGCAGCGCGCCGCACATGGCCGGGCTCAGCCAATTCCACCGTGATCAGGCTGGCAATCGCGCCCAGCACGCGGCCCCAGCCGACAATGCCCGCGATCACTTCCTCATTGATGCAATTCTGGAGCGAAACCACATAGCCATTGGGCGCAAGATATTGCGCGATCATCGTCGTTGCCCAGGCGGTGTCATACGACTTCATGCACATGAAGGCGATGTCTATGGGCTTTTCCTTCGCCAGTGCCTGCACTTCCGTCAAATGCAGCGCGCGCGGCCTCACCGTGAATTCCGGCACATCGCGCAAATGGGTGATGCGAAGGCCGGTCTTCCTCATTGCCTCCACATGCTCGGGCCAGGGGTCAATGAAGGTCACATCCTCCCCCGCCTGGACCATATGCGCGCCGGCATAACCGCCAACCGCCCCCGCACCGAAAATCGCTATTCTTGGCTTCATCGCGTTTCCCCAACCTCAACCTAAGCTGGCGCGATGCTCCGCCCGGAATCGCACGGCGGCAAGAGGGGGTCAGGCCTTGGCCTTGATCGCTTCCTCAATCGCGAGTGCCCATTTCAACGCCCGCCGCCCGGCAGCGCCATCCACCACCACCGGCGCCCGCCCCTGGCAGGCCGCGATGAAGGCCGCCTGTTCGGCTTCCAGACTGTCATGATCCGTCCAGGTGGCGCGATCCACGCCATGGCCCGGCATGGTCTCCACGGCCTCCGCCCCATCGCGCCGCAGCACGGCAAGTGACCGTGTGAGGAAATCCACCGCCATTTCGCCCTCGGTCCCCAGCACACGAAGCCGCCTCTCCATGGCGAGCGATACCCGCGACGCCGTGATGGACGCCGCCCGCCCGCCCGGAAAGCGCAGCCGTGCCACGGCGAAATCCGGATGATCTGATGCTATGGCCGCCCCCACCGCCTCCACCGCTTCAGGCTCCCCGCCCGCCAATTCCATGACCAGGTCCAGATCATGGATCATCAAATCCAGCACGACAGAGACATCCAGGCTGCGCGGGCGGAAGGGCGCGGCGCGCACGGCTTCAAAAGACAGCGCCCGCCCGCCGGAGGGCGCTCCCATCACGGTCCGAAAGGCCGCCGAGAAGCGTTCAATATGGCCAACTTGCAAGACGCGCCCCTGCCGGGCGGCAAGCGCAATCAGCCGATCCGCCTGATCAAGGCTGGCCGCGATGGGTTTTTCGATAAAAACATGCCGCCCGGCTTCAAGCGCCTGTTCCGCCAGCGCGTAATGAAAGCCTGTGGGGGCGGCGATGATCACGGCCTCGGCGGCTGCGATCACGGCCTCGGGCGTCAGGGCGGGGGCGCGGACCTCTGCCGCGATCTGGGCGGCCCGATCAGCCGAGGCATCATGCAGGCCAATAAGGGTGGCTTCGGGGGTGGCGGCAGCCTTGAGCGCATGGAATCGGCCAAAATGGCCGACCCCTAAAATGCCAAGGCGGAGCTTTGCGGGGTTCACATTCATGGCCAGAAGCTACACCTAACCGGGGCGGGCTTGCATCCCCTGGGGTGCCTCGCCATTGTCCGCCCGCTCAACCAGGGGATTCCACCCGTCCATGCTTCATTTCGCGCGCTGGAAACAGGCTGTCATTCTTGGCGTTTGTCTGCTCGGGGTGGTTTTGTGCCTGCCCAACCTCATGCCGCGTTCGGCCTTTCCATCCTGGCTGGAACCGCGCCAGATCAGCCTTGGGCTCGATTTGCGCGGCGGGTCCTATCTGCTGCTGGAAGTGGATTTGAACACTGTTGTGCGGGAAAGGCTGGAATCCGCGGTGGATGGCGTGCGCGGCAAGCTCCGCACCGCCAATATCCGCTATGTGAATCTGGGCGCGGATGCGCCCAATCGCCGCATGGGTTTCCGCGTGCTGGACACAGCCCAGGCTGGCGCCGCAGCCGCGGCTTTGCGCGAATTGGCCGAACCCGTCACGCTGCCCACCGGCCAGAATGTCCCGGATATTGAGGTCACCACCACCCCAGATGGCAC
>Ga0169931_10005128_pt1 | contig 20093 bp, 20 predicted proteins | sample Kivu_15m_20L_FD_129675 | JGI IMG/M metagenome (GOLD analysis project Ga0169931, IMG submission 129675) | Freshwater microbial communities from Lake Kivu, Western Province, Rwanda to study Microbial Dark Matter (Phase II) - Kivu_15m_20L... | ecosystem: Environmental > Aquatic > Freshwater > Lake... | reverse complement strand
ATTCAATTTATCCCTGGTGAGTTGCTCCCCAGCAGAGCCCACTTCCGTTTCAATTGAACCTTGCAAATTTCAGTTCAATGAAATATATTTACAAACTGTCAAAAAAGGCTACCACTTACCAGCATGCTTAAAAACAAAGTTATAGTTGTTACAGGCGGATCAGGACTGTTAGGGGACTCAGTTCTCAAGGATTTGTTGACAAAAGGAGCGATAGCCATTAATGCAGATATACATTGTTTAGATAATCTTGAGGCGGGTATAATTAAATGTGATGTTAGCAATGAAAATTCGGTCAGGCAGGTATTACAATCCATTCTTAATCACTACGGAAGAATTGATGGCTGGGTGAATAATGCATATCCTCGGACTGATGACTGGGGGACTGATTTTGAGAATGTGAATTTAACTTCATGGAATCGTAACTTTGAATTGCAAATGGGTAGCGTTTTTTTGTGCTCTCAAATGGTATTGAAGATTATGAAAGAACAAGGGTCAGGATCACTGATAAATATTTCCTCTATTTATGGGATGATAGGCCCAGATTTTTCTGTATATAATGGAACTGGAATGACTATGCCTGCTGCTTACTCAGCAATCAAAGGAGGCGTTATTAATTTTACAAAGTATCTAGCTTCTTATTATGGACCATACGGGGTTAGAGTAAATTGTATTTCTCCAGGAGGAGTTTTCAATAATCAACCCGAACCATTTGTAATTAGTTATTCAAAGAAAGTACCTTTAAAAAGGATGGCTTTGCCTATTGATATTTCCCCCTCGGTAAGTTTTTTATTGAGTGATGATTCTTCTTATATTACTGGTCATAATCTAGTCATTGATGGCGGATGGACTGCTATATAAAATTTAAAATAAATAAATGAGTAATAGGATGAGTATAACAAACAAAATATTTTGGTGTAAGAATTGCTTAAACATGTCAACCAGACCGCGTATTTCATTCGACGAAAAAGGCTGGTGTAATGCTTGTCAATGGATGGAAGAAAAGAAAACATTTGATTTTTCAAAGCGACAGGAGGAATTAAAAACTTTGCTAGAAAAATATAGATCAAAAAATGGCAGTTTTGATTGTATTGTTCCTGTAAGTGGTGGTAAGGACGGCTCTTATGTAGCTTACAACCTTAAGCATAAGTATAAGATGAACCCATTGGCTGTAACGATAAGACCAGCACTCTCGCTCGAAATTGGAGATAAAAATCTACTTAATTTCATTAATTCAGGGTATGATCATATTCACATAACCCCCAATCCAAAAGTCTTAAATCGACTAAATAAATATGGCTTTATTGAGAAAGGGTTTCCTTATTACGGATGGTTAATTGCTATTCACACAGCAGTAATCAAAACTGCAAGCAGTTTTGGAATACCTCTTCTTTTTTATGGAGAGGATGGTGAAATCGAATATGGTGGCTCTACTGAGAGTAAGAATAAAGCTTTATATAATATTGATTACATGCGTAAAGTATACCTGGAAGGAGGGCATGAAAAAGTATATCAACGTATTTTATTAGACAAGGATATTGCTGAAAATGAATTAGCCTTTTTTAAATTTCCAGAACCTAACCAAATTGCAGAGAATGAACTTTCATTTACACACTGGTCCTACTTTGAACCTTGGGATTCATATAGAAATTATGTAACAGCAAAAGAACACTGTGGTTTAATTGAAAAAGAAGAAGGGCATGTTGATACATTCACAAATTTTTCTCAAAATGATCAAGCTTTGTACGCTCTGCACGCATACATGATGTACTTGAAATTTGGATTTGGACGAGCTACACAGGATGCAGGTATTGAAATTCGGCGTGGTGCTATGACACGGGATCAGGCACTTAATCTTGTTAAAATGTATGATAATGCATATCCGCATCACCTTATCGATACATATTTAGCGTATTATGAAATGACGCGAGATGAATTTGATGCAGTATTGGATTTCTACGCAAATAAAGATCTGTTCGAGAAGGTTGATGGCGTTTGGCAACCTAAATTTATTCCAGGCGAAGATTATTATATATGAAAATAGTCATTGTGGATTATGGGATGGGGAATATCAAGTCTATTTCAAGTACATTGATATATCTGGGGGTTTCTGATGTGATATTATCATCAAAATATGAGGAGTTGGCTCAGGCGGATAAAATCATTCTACCGGGTGTAGGCTCATTTTCTCAGGCAATGAAACAGATTGTCTTAAATAAAATAGATTTAACATTGGCTGATTTGGTGATGAATAAGAAAAAACCATTATTGGGAATCTGTTTGGGTATGCAACTTTTAGGAATGTCGAGTACAGAAGATGGTTTTTCTAAGGGATTATGTTTTATTGATGGCGTAGTTACACTTTTTGAAAACCCGAAATTAGATCTGAAGATACCCCATGTTGGATTTAACCAGGTTAATCCTGATGCCAACTCCTTGTTATATAAAAATATTACGGGAACGCCGGATTTTTATTTTACACACAGCTATAAAATGTTAAGTACAGCCTCAATAAGTGCCAGTATGTGTACTTATGGCGAAAAATTTGTAGCTAGTTTTGAGGTAGACAATATTGCCGGAGTACAATTTCATCCAGAGTTGAGTCAAAATAATGGATTGAAATTATTACAAAATTTTATTGATAGGTTCTAATGCTACGGAAAAGAATAATTTTTTCACTTATTTATAGCCAAAGTTTTTTTACGCAAAGCAGAAATTTCCGGCTTCAAAAAGTAGGTAACTTGCAATGGTTAGAAAAAAACTATAAGTTTCAGGATATTGCTTTTTCACTCGATGAATTAGTTGTTATTGACGCATCTAAAGGTAAGAAATCAATCAGTGAGTTTGCCAATATGATTAGCCAGTTGGTAAATGATGTTTTTATTCCGATATGCGCTGGCGGTGGTATCAAAAGTATGAGTGATGCTGAACTTCTTTTTAAGAATGGAGCAGATAAAATAATCATGAATACTTCGATTTATGAAAATGCAGCACTTGTAAAAGAACTCATTCAACGATACGGGTCGCAAAGTATAGTTGCTTCAGTTGATTATAAACGTTTAAATAATAAAAAGGAGGTTTATATTTCTGACGGAACTAGGAAAATAAATCTAAACCTTGAAGAATACTTAGCTTACATAGAATCTTTGAATGTAGGGGAGATATATTTAAACTCTATTGATAAAGATGGTACTGGATTCGGGTATGATTTTGATTCAATTAGAGAAGTTAGTGCTTCTTTATCAAAACCGTTGATAATTGCAGGTGGAGCTGGAAATGAAAAACATCTGATAGAAGGGCTTAGTATTCAAGGTGTAAGCGCAGTTGCCACAGCAAACTTGTTTAATTTTATTGGAGATGGTTTGCCGAATGCCAGAAAAACAATCATAGATTCAGGCCAAAATATTGCAGACTGGAGTAAATATTATTAAGTAAACATTTAATTAATCAATCATTATGTACACTGAAATTTCAAAATGTAGGATAAGCGGAAGTTCAAACTTAGTCACCGTTTTATCATTAGGAGAACAATATCTCACTGGGGTATTTCCCAAAAAAGTAGATACCGAAATCACAAAAGGCCCTTTGGATCTTGTATGGTGTCCAGATAGTGGGCTTTTACAAATGAAACAGTCGTATAGTTTGGAAGAAATGTATGGCGAAAATTATGGATACCGTTCTGGATTAAATTCCTCAATGGTGGCACATCTCCAGCAAAAGATTAAAACACTTGAAAGACTGGTTGAATTATCTGACATGGATTTGGTAATAGATATTGGTAGTAATGATGCGACATCTTTGAAAGCGTATAGTGGTAAGCATAAAAAAGTTGGAATTGATCCCACAGGGTTGAAATTCAAACAATACTATACTGATGAGATTGTATTGATTCCTGATTTTTTTTCGGCTGAGAACTTTAAAGGGGTTTTTGAAAAAGAAAAGGCCAAAATAATTACATCTATAGCAATGTTCTATGACTTGGAAAGTCCTTTGGACTTTGTAAGAGATATTGAAAAATGCCTAGAAGATGAAGGTATATGGCATTTTGAACAAAGTTATATGCCCAGTATGCTAAGAACAAATAGTTATGATACTATTTGTCATGAACACCTTGAGTTTTACTCTTTCCGGGTTGTAAAAAACATGGTTGAAGCATGTGGCTTGCGGGTAATTGATGTTCAAATGAACGCAATCAATGGAGGTAGTTTTGCAGTTACAGTATGTAAAAATAAAGCTCATTATAAGTCAAATACTCCCATTATAAACTGGTTATTGAAGCAGGAAGATGATATGCACCTAGATACGATCAAACCATATCAGGAATTTGAAGAAAGAGTGTTTAAACATAGAAAGAATCTTACAGAATTGATTAAGGCCCTTGTAGACGATGGTAAAAAAGTATTCGGTTATGGTGCAAGCACCAAGGGTAATGTTCTTCTGCAGTTTTGTGGTCTAACACAAAAGGAAATACCATTTATAGCTGAAGTAAACCCCGATAAATTTGGTACTTATACACCCGGCACCTTAATTCCCATTATATCAGAAGAAGAGGCGAAGAAAATGAACCCAGATTATTTTATAGTACTTCCTTGGCATTTTAAGCACAACATATTGAATCGTGAAAAAGAATATATAGCTAACGGTGGTAAGTTTATCTTCCCTTTACCTGAAATCGAAATAGTATAATTTTTGTAATGAAAGCCATTATTTTTGGAGCTAATGGGCAAGATGGTTTTTTTCTTAAGGATATTCTCTTGTTGAACAATATAGAGCCTATTTTAGTATCAAGATCTGACAGGTTTATTAAGGGGGATGTATCGGACCCTTTTTTTGTAAGAAATATCATCAGGCAATATAAACCTGCCTATATATTTCATTTAGCAGCGGTCTCAACTACTAGGCACAATGTGTTATTTGAAAATTATAAAGCTATTTGTGAGGGGACCAATTACATCCTTGAATCTGTAAAAGATGAATCACCCAATACGAAAGTTTTTTTGTCAGGAAGTGCCATGCAGTTTGAAAATAAAGGAGTTCCAATTGATGAATCTACTCCTTTTGCAGCCTTAAGTCCCTATGCAGTTGCAAGAATTTATTCTGTTTATGCTGGTAGATACTACAGAAATGTATTTAATCTTAAAGTATATGTTGGTTATTTTTTTAACCACGATAGCGAGCTTCGGTCAGAGGAACATGTTAATCAAAAAATAATCCGATGCGTGCAAAGAATTGCGAAAGGAAGTAATGAAAAACTTGAAATTGGAAGCCTTAACGTAAAAAAAGAATTTAATTATGCAGGTGATGCTGTAGCAGCAATTTGGCAACTTGTCAACCAAGATAAAGTAATGGAAGTAGTAATTGGCTCCGGTGTAGCTTATTCGATAAGAGAGTGGGTAAAATGTTGTTTCGAATTAATCAACAAGAATTGGGAAGAACACGTAGTTGTTAAAGAGGATTTTGTTCCTGAGTATGATATTTTAGTGAGCAATCCTCGCTTATTATTTTCTTTGGGGTGGGTGCCTAAAGTTAGGTTCACCGACCTTGCCCGACTTATGTTTTCACATGCTAACAATTAATAGCTTGGTTAACTGATTACTAAGTATTCTTCATTTTATTATGTCTTATTTATTAAACAACAGTTATTTTACCTTATAGATAGTATTTTCTAAACAATGTAGTAATGTCAACTTTACGATTCGTTTACACAAAATCGGTTAAGCCAAGGTTATTTTTTGTCCCATATTATATCCATTGGTTTGTTTTGAAAACAATATCTTTTTTTGTTTGTAGCAAAAGCAATAACAAATACCTGAAGAATAATACTAAATTGTTGATAAGTGCAGGGGTGCGTGGTTGGGAATCTATAGAATTTAAAGAATTGTTGCGGTCGGCTAATGAATATTTGGGAAAACCAGATAAAGTTATACAACATCGTCTTGAAGATAATAGAAACTATATTTCTGATGTCAGATACTTGATTAGGGAACACGGGATAACACATTTTTTTTATGATCCGAGAACTGGCGATCAAACAATTTTTGGAGGATTTCTTGAGTCGGTTCGGCTTTCGATTTTATGCACTAGAAACGATGTTACACCGATTGTTTTTTTCACTGATATGTCATTTAGGCGATGGCGCATTAAAGGAGCATTAATGTCTGCGATTTCAGGAATTGCTATATGTTTTGTAACACCTAGGCTAGCACATCCGATTTTACCGCACAAAAGGTTATTTGGTCCGTCTTTAATGCCATTTTCGCTTGAAACACTAAATTGGATACAAAAAGGGGGAGAAGGAGATTCCCTGGTGAAAGATAAGAATGCTGCCTACTTTATCGGTTCTTTGTATGAACCAAGAACTACAATTCTAAATAATGTAAAAAAAGGCTTAAATGAAAAAAAAGTTGATCTGGTAATATTGGGGCGTCAATTAGGCGCCACACGAAAACCTGATTCTGTTTACTGGAAAACAATGATCGATGCGCCGATTATTTTCACAACTTCGGATCAATTATTGTCTCCTCAATTTGATTGGACATGGATTCCAAATCTTGTGTATCGATATTTGGAAGCGATTTCTTCTGGTGCACTTCTCATAGCACCGGTTGTGCCTTGTATAGAAAGATATTTTGAACCGGGTGTGCATTTTATACCATTTTACTCCCAGGACGATGCAATTCAAAAAATAGAATATTATCTTGTTCATCATGACGAAAGGAAGAAAATAGCGGATGAGGGAATGCGAAAGGCCAGGGCTTTGGTGGAATCTAAAATATTTTGGCTTCATATAGATTCCTGCTTATCTTCTAAATCTCTTTTGTAGTGTAATTAAATCTTATAAATAATTCAAAAGAAATGAAAAGTATTTACCAACAATATTTAAGGAAATTAGGAATACGTGATACTTATTCGCAAGCTTGTCAGGATTTATTTGTTTTAGATATGTTATCTAATAAACAAAAAGGGTTCTATTTCGAAGTTGGAGCATCTCATCCTTTCGAATCAAGCAATACTTTTCTATTACAAAATGATTTTCACTGGAATGGATATTCAATAGAAATTGATGAAAGGCTCGCCGTAGATTTTAATAATGTAAGAAATAATACATGTCTTGTATATGATGCTACTACCCTAGATTATAAGCAATTGTTTCAATCTAAGGGTTTTCCAAAACAGATTGATTATTTGTCGCTTGATATAGAACCTGCTAGTAATACACTAAAAGCTTTAGAAGCACTTCCGCTTGATGATTACCGATTTTCAGTTATTACGTACGAACATGAGTTTTATATGTCAGGACCTGAGTGCATGGAGAAATCAAGAGCAATCTTAAAGTCGAAAGGGTATGAATTAGTTGTTGAAAATGTAATCAGTGCGGGTAGAGATTTTGAAGATTGGTATGTTGATCCAACTGTCATACAAAAATCTATTTGGGAAAAATATAGAAATAAGAAAGTTAATTTTAAAGAAGTATTCAATATTTGATTACACTAAACAAACATAATTATATTTAGTATTCATGGGGAATTATCAATCGAAGAAAAAAGGTAAAAATATTATAGTATTAAATGACTTAAGATCCATACCAATTGTTTCAGTTGTAAAGTTAAAAAAGACAATTAGCGGAAGTAAAATTGTTGCACATGAAAGCATATTTAAGAATAAAGAATATGCTGATCATACTGTCAAAGTATGGAAATACTTTCTGAAGTTTATTTTATCGATGTTCTTCGGAGTTAAGATAATAAAAAAGATTAACAAAGAATTATCCGAGCAGGAAAAAATGGGATTTTATTCTTCACTCTTGTCCATAGTAGAAGATACTAGTGCTACTGCTGAAAAATACCCTCAGATTTATGCTCAGGCGATGAATATAGCTTTGGGGTCAAAGGATGTTGTAAATTATATAAAAGAAGTTGAAGCAAACGTCGTGTTTATTTTTAATGGGAGAACCGCCTCCAGTTATTTAATCTCAAAATATTGCGTGGTTAATCGTGTAAATATATTCTATTATGAATATGCAGGGCATGATAATGGTTTCAGGCTTTTTCCAGTCGCCCCTCATGCTTCAGGCCGATTAGGAGCACTTTTATTGCCGTACTATAAAAATGGTGTTTATAATAATCGTAGCCTAGAAGCTGCAGCAGACATTATTCGATACCAAAAGCTAAATTCTATATATAAAAAGCGAACTAATCAGCAGGTTTCTAAAAAATATGATGTTGCAATTTTTCTTGGGAGTGATTTTGAGTACACAGCAGTAGACCCTCAAATTTGTGAAGTTACTTGGCTGGGTAACCCTAATTTTTGTAAATCGGTAATTGAAAAATATGGGCAAGGGCTCCAATATGTAATACGCTGCCATCCAAATTCTGCTTTAGATCCTAATTGGCCTGAATTGTTTCGGGAACTTCAATCAAGTGTTCAAGCATTAAATGTTTCTGTGGATATTATTCCTCCAGACTCCCCTGTTGATTCTCATGATTTAATTAGAAACTGCTCACAGGTAGTTACCGACCTTTCTACTATTTCCCTTGATTCTATTCTTCTTGGTAAACCAACTGATATTTTTGGTAATACCGATATACGGTATATCTACACCAATTCATGGTTTGTTGAAAATAGCAAAGGTAATATTGCGTCTGAAATAATAAAACCTTTTGCACTAGGTCACAATTTTCTTGTTTTCAGATTTAATATGGTTGAAAAGGTAATAAGCAACATTATTTTTTTAATACATGAAACTTTTTCCAAATTAAACAAGATTAAAAAACAAGTATGGTTCAAAACTTCCTAATAAAGCTAAAATACCCCAGGATTTCTTTCTATAAAAGCACTGAGCAGAAGTATACTGACCTTATTTCAGTTGTAATGCGATTAAGTTCAAACTCATTACAGAATAATACAACTAAACACATTTTCGAATTCGATTGTGGTGATTCTTTAGAATATGGATCTGTGATAAACGAGTTTTCAGGGATTAAGAACTGTAATTTTTATTTTTTTAATACAGTAAATCAAACGATGACTTACTATGGTTGCGAAAGAAATGTAATTACAGATTTTCAAGTACTTAGTGAGGATAACAATAAGCATGATCTGAAAAATGGACTAGGTGCTTTTGGTAAAGTAATAACGTATGCTAACGTGTCTGAGGAAAGTGTGCTCCAATTTATTGCTAATCAACAATTATCGGTAAGTCTTTTAACTTTTTCACTTAATGATAGCTCAATCGATTTAATAAAACATATTGTTTCTAAAACAGAAGTTTATTTTGTTGTAATAAAAAATAATTCGACAGGCTTTCTTTCTTTAGGTAATTCGCAACTGAGGAATTATTTTTTAGGTTTAGGGTACGTTTATCATTCCCGTATAGATAAGAAACATGATATCTTTGTGCTTTCTGATTTTGTGAACGGATTCCCTTCTGCATCCTTTCGACAACTTAATACTTTGAAGCTCCAAAAATATATTAGTGAACCTCCCGGATCAGACTACACAAAACCCCGGTAATATCAATCTGTTTTCAAAACTTTATTTCTAACCTTACTAAATGCAATTAAAAAATAACGTCACTGTATTAATAGAAGTATATAATGAAGCACATAGAATTGAAGAGTGCTTGAAATGTTTTACTTGGGCGGAGGAATTGGTGGTTTTTGTAAAAGAGTCAACAGACAATACATTAGAAATCGCAAAAAGAATAGCTACACATGTTTACTCAGTCCCCTACGTTCAGGCTAGTGAAAACGTTGTTTCAAATTTCGCACTGCATGATTCTAAAGAGTGGTGCTTTTATATTACTGCATCAAGTAGAATGGATGCGGATCTTGCTGCTGAAATCCAAAAATTAACAACCGACGATACTTTTGAATTTGATGTAATAGGTTTACCCTATTACATGTACGTGATGGGCGTAACCGGTAAAGCTTCTCCCTGGGGAAACGGATACAAATTTGTACTTATTAAGAAAAAAGTGCTACGTTTATCTACAGTATTACACAAAGAAGTAAGTTGGGATAGTAATAACATATATAAAATTCCAAGAGTGGCGGCCTCAGGAAAGTTTTTTCATTATACACATAGTAACCCTGATGATTTTTTTATCCGCCATATGCGATATGTCAAAAATGAGGCAGATCACTACATAGAAACATATGGCAAAAAAGCTTTTCGAGCGGCTCTAATAATATTGTTCCGTATGATAGGTTCAGTTGTAATAAAGAAGCGAACTATTTTTAGAGGTAAGAATGGTTTTGTGTTAAGCATCGCATATATCTCTTACTTTATAATGCTGCTAATTTATGTTTGGTATAACTTGAGACAGACCAAAGAAGAAAATTATGAAAAAAAATAGAATCAATTCTATCGTTATAGAGATCAAGCGCAATCTTCTTTTTTTACTATGAATATACAGTCGCTTAAATCGAAATTGACTATTAAGAATAAGTTTTATATTCTTTTAGTTTGGATATTATTTACAAGTGTTGAACCTTTTCAATTTTATGCAATCGTTCCATTTCATCCTTATAAAATATTGGTGTTTCTTGTAGCATCTTTATTCTTTTTTATTCTTTTATCAAAAGGAAACAAGCTTATTTTTGATATTCCTGCTTGTATTATTATTTTACATGTTTTTTACTCATTATTGGCAATACCTATTCATTTAGCCTTTTTAGATGATTTTTCGCCTGATGATGGTGTAATTTATATAAATCTGTTTTTACAGCTAATAGTTATTTTCATTACATATATATTTATAACTCAAATTCTTTCAATACATGTTATTGCAGTAACACTCATTAAGGTAATGGCTGTTATGGCCTTTCTTGGTATGGTTTCCTTATTCCTGATATACTTTTTTAACTTTCAACCGTTTTCATATACAGTAAGACCGGGAGTAAGAGATATCAGTAATTTTATTACCACATTTGCAACTGGCGTTCACGATAATAATTTTGCGTCTATTGTACGAAGTGCTGGTTATTTTGACGAGCCCGGTACTTTTGCATACTTCTTGACCGTTGCCTTACTACTGAATAAGCTATATGGTTACTCTAAGGCAATTGAGAAAATCCTTGTTTTCTTTGGATTCTGTACATTATCATTGGCGTTTATGGTAACATTATTTCTTTATTTTATTATATTCGGAATCATTGAGAAGAAATATCTGTTTATTATGATTTTTTTCGGAGTAATAAGTATTCTAACACAATTAATTTACATTTATAAAGAAAAAAATGAATTTGGAAAGCAAGTATATGAATTAACTATGTATCGACTGCAGTCTGATGATACAGGGGATAAACTTTTTAATGGAGATAATAGATCGGAAAATCTATCTTACGCATATAAGGCTTTTCTCAAAGCTCCATTATTCGGTCATGGGATGAATGCACACGTTAACATTAAAAATGAATTTTATGGTAAATTATGTTGTAATCCATTGCACCCTATTGCTACTGACGGAATAATTGGAACCCTGATTTTTTTTCTTTTATTTATTGTTTGGGGCTTATATATTTTTAAAGGTGGAAATGTTGATTTAATATCAGCTGGGGCATGGTTTATTATATTAATCAGTCTTATTCAAAGGCCAGGTTTTTTGGCAGGACCATTCGGATATTTTGTATTTATTTTCTTGTTTCAAGCTACAAAATGGCGTAAGGAAAAATTACCAACCGTGGATATTTACAAGTTTAATAAGCTAGAAATAAAATAATGTCAGTAAAACAAGCACGTCGTATTACAATTATCACATCAACATTCAATTGTGCCAAAGATTTTAAAAAAACTGCTGACTCTATACGTTCTCAATCTTATAATCATATTCAATGGATAGTTGTGGACGGAAAGTCAAGTGATAATACAGTGGAAATAATACGGGAGAATAATGATATTATTTCTAATTGGATGAGTGAGTCTGACCAAGGGATATATGATGCTTGGAATAAGGCTTGTAGATTTATAGATGGTGATTGGGTCCTTTTTTTAGGCGCCGGCGACGTTTTTAATGACGAGATGGCTTTATTAACTTTTTGGAATCTTGCTCCAGAATATTGTGAGCAATACTCTCTCATTTATGGGAATGTATACATTTCAAAGTCTGATGGAAAGTTACGTTATCTAAGCAGAAAACCAAGACTTAATTATTGGGAGTATGGGCGTGTTGCTTTACCCAATCATCAAGGTGTATTCCACAGGGCTAATCTTTTTCAATCTGACAAATCTTTCGATGCTTCGCTTAAAATTGTAGGTGATTCAAAGTTTATGATGCAGGCTCTACAAATATCAGGGGCATACCATATAGATATAGTACTTTCCCGTATGCAAGATGATGGAATAAGCAATAACAGAAGTAGTGTAAGAGTAGCACGAAGGGAAATCAAAAAAGTTTGCAAGGATCTTAACATAAAAGTGCCACTATCGAGTAGGTTATATGCCCAAATCCGAGATTCTTTTTATTTATTGGGTTATACAATAATACCTTCAAGGTTAATTGATTTTTTGAAACAGTGGAACGATACACTAAGAAGAAGTAAACTATGAAGTTGATCTATTTTATATCCGGGTTAGGTGTAGGGGGTGCTGAAAGGCAGGTTTGTGATCTTGCTGATCAGTTATCTGAGATAGGACACGAAATCATAATTGTTTCTCTTACAGGAGAAGCTTTGTTCCTGCCTCAAAATTCTTCTATTCCAATTATTGAATTAAGAATTGGTCGATCCTTTCTTTGTTCAATAAAAGCCTGCATTAAAATCAATAAGCTTATACGAACCTTTAAGCCTGATGTAGTTCATTGCCATATGTTTCATGCCATTTTATTTGTGCGACTGTTACGAATCTTTATTCCCATTCCCATATTAATAAGTACTTCACATTGTGTTAATGAGTTTAGCAAATACAGGATGATGGCATACAGATTTACAGACAGACTTAATAACTTAACTACTAATGTAAGTGAAATTGCAAGGACCGTGTTTATTAAGAAGCGTGCATGGCCTGCAAATAAGTCAATTGTAATGTATAATGGTATTAATACAGATCGATTTCATTTCAATAAAGAAGCCAGAATAGCTAAAAGAAAGGAATTAGGCATTGATGAGCAGAACATAGTATTACTTGCTGTAGGGAGAATTGTTAAAGAAAAAGATTATCCCAATTTACTAAAAGCTTTTGCTGTTTGTAATAAGGAGAGACAAAACTTACAACTGCTAATCATCGGAAGCGGAAATTTATTTAATGAATTACAAACTCAAACGGCTGAGTTGGGAATAGCTGAGAAAGTATTCTTTCTAGGTCAAAAAAAAGATGTAGATCAATGGATGAGTGCGGCGGATTTATTTGTACTTTCTTCAGAATTTGAAGGGTTTGGCTTAGTAACAGCGGAAGCAATGGCAACTGGCTTACCTGTTGTAAGTACTAATTGCGGTGCGGTTACCAAAATTCTCGAAAATCATGGTACGATTGTACCCATAAAAAATGAAATTGCTTTAGCGAACGCCATTCTTGCTACATTATCAAATCTCAAAACAGAGGGGTTGGATAAAAAGATATTAGTAGCACGAGAATACATAATCAATAATTACTCAATTAGTTTCGTAGCAAACCGTTGGGTTGAATTGTATGAGTCATTTACTAACCGATGATTTTTCTGCGCACGTTGGCTAAATCTTAATAAATGGAACATGAATATTAGGATAGCTTTAATTAACTTTCAATATTTCAATCTTCAAAATGTGTAGAATAGCTGGATTTTTAGACCTAAAGGCGCAAGGCAGTAACGAGGAAGTGCTAGTGCGAATGCGCGATAGTCTTGCTGCCGGAGGCCCAGATTCTGCAGGTGTATACTTATCTGACTCAGTTGGATTAGCACATCGAAGACTTTCAATTATTGATCTTTCAGCAGCTGGTTTTCAACCTATGATCCTTGGAAAATGGGTTATCACCTATAATGGAGAGGTTTATAATTATCAGGAAATTAAAGATGAACTAATTGCCTTAGGTTGTCAATTCATAACTAAAACTGACACAGAGGTAATTGTACGATCAATTGAAACTTGGGGAAGTGAAGCAGTTAAAAAGTTTCGAGGGATGTTTGCTTTTGCATTATGGGATAGTGAAGAAAAAAAGCTGACATTATACCGAGACAGATTAGGAGTAAAACCACTTTATTGGTACTATAAAGATGGTCTTTTTTTGTTTGCCTCTGAATTGAAAGCATTTCATGAGCACCCTGCATTTGACAAAACAATTAATCTAGCCAGTTTACCTCACTATTTTCAAAAAGGATATATTCATCCTACACATTGTATATACAAGTACGTAAGTCAAATTTTACCTGGGTCTTTTGTGCAAATTGATCAAAAAGGTATTGTTGAAAAAAGTACCTACTGGGATGTGAAGGAAATTTATAAAAATTCTGTTATTGATACCAGAGCTGAAGAAGAAATCCTTTCGAATTTAGAGTTGAAATTGGCAGAAAGCTTCAAACTGAGGATGGTTTCCGATGTTGAAGTAGGTGTTTTTTTAAGCGGTGGCATAGATTCTTCATTAGTAACCGCTATTCTCCAGAAAGATAATCCAAGGAAATTAAAAACATTTACCATCGGGTTTAATGACAAGGAATTTAATGAGGCTGAAGTTGCCGATCTAGTTGCTAAAGAATTGGGTACTGATCATACTTCTTTGATTTGTACAGAAGAAGAAGTTAGAAATGTGCTTCCTCACCTGACAAATATGTATGATGAGCCTTTTGGTGATAGCTCCTCAATTCCTACTTATCTAGTGTCTAAGTTGGCGCGAACGACCGTAAAAGTAGCGCTGTCTGGTGATGGAGGGGATGAATTATTTGGCGGTTATTCAAAATATCGCTTTGGAATGCATGCTAAAATGTTGCTACGAATTCCTTATTCCATAAGAGTTCTAATGAATAAAGCTTCTTATTATCTTAGTCCTGGTAAAGTGGAATGGCTAAGTCGTCGAATTGGACTAAATTCTTATACACAAATCGGAGAGAAATACAGAAAGTTTCAAGAAACGCTTTTAGCTAAGAATTTGGAAGATTTTTTTCATAGATCCTCTTCATATTTTTCTGATATCAGTCTTCAAAAATTTACGGGTGGAGGAGATTTAAACGTAGAACCAGACAATATAAATAGTAGAGTAGAGCTAATTAGTTTTTTTGGATTAAAGGATATGCTTTCATATTTACCGGGTGATATTCTTACAAAAGTAGATAGGGCTTCAATGTATGTTGCGCTTGAGTCTCGTGAACCTTTTCTTGACCCAGAATTAATAGCTTTTTCACTTAATATCCCTGATCATTTAAAAATCAGTAGTGATGGTCAAAGTAAGTATCTTCTAAAAAAAATATTATCTAAATATATTAGCCCCAATTTAATGGCAAGACCCAAACAAGGCTTTACAGTTCCTATAGAGAGCTGGCTTAATGGATTTCTTAAAGAAGGCGTGTTAGAAATGTCTAAAGATTCCTCTTTTTTTGAAACATTCAATCTTAATAAAAATTTTTTTGAAGAAATTTTGACATCCTTTTATAAAGGGGAGAACAGATATAATCCACACTTTATCTGGTTTGTGTATACTTTATATAACTGGTATAAGAAATGGATGTAAACAAACGCCGTAGCATTTTATTGATAGAGAATGATGCTACTGATTTTTATAAAGCAAGACTCCCTTTAGCCCTTTTTTTAATAGAGCGCAAGTGGCAAGTCACAGCTCTGATACCTCAAGGTGAGAAAGTTTCTTTAATTGAGAAGGCCGGAATAAATACATTAACGTATTCTCTTGACAGAAGAAACAAAGGAATTCTGCAACTTGTTAAGCTCGTATCTTTTTATAAAAAATTACTTGATGGTCATAGTTTTGACTACATCCATTCATTCCGCTTTCAGCCTAATTTCATAAGTGTATTAGTTAACTTTTTTAATAAAAAAAAATTAATACTACACGTTACGGGCTTAGGAATTGTTTTTTCAAATGAGTCATTCAAATACAAGCTATTACGATTTGCGAGCCAGATTATTTACCAGATTAAACTAATTAGAGTTAATAAAATAATTTTCCAAAATCCTGATGATGTGACCACTATATGGTTTCATCAATTTTGGAAAAGAAAAATTGAGGTAATATATGGAAGTGGGGTTAATACAGAATTCTATAAACTGCAGCAATTTGACAAAAAATTGATTCGGTTGCGTTTTGGGGCGAGTACTTCAGATACTATTTTTTTATGTGTGAGCAGGTTGATATGGGAGAAAGGTATTCGCGAAATGGTGGGGGCATTCGAGAAATTAAAGCAAAAAGGGTATCCCTACAAATTATGGATTGTGGGATCTCCAGATACTGACAATCCAAGATCTTTGGATTCCGCATTTATTAACCGATATGATAATAATGATACCATTCTTTTTTTAGGTAGGCACGATAATGTGCGTGAGTTGTTAGCGGGAGCAGATGTCTTTTTATATCCTAGTTATTACCGGGAAGGCATTCCAAGAAGTATTCTGGAAGCCCTTTCTATGGCATTGCCCATTATAACTTCTGATATGCCCGGGTGTAACCTTACTGTTAAAAATGGAGTAAATGGGTATATGATACCTCCTAGATCCGAAGAAGCGATTTATGACACAGTGGTGCGTATTACAAAAGATGATTCACTCGCTGTGATGGGTGAGTCCAGTAGATTGATGGCCGAAAATCTTTTTTCAAACAGTGTCGTTTTTCATCAAATAGAAAATAATTATAAACCGTAATTTCTAAGTTCATATCTACTTTAAAGTAGTAAAAAAGGTCTAAGAGATGATCGAAACCAACCAGATATTGAATTCTAATCCTTTAGTTAACATAGAAATTTTTCGTTGCCCTATTTGCAAAGAAAAACTGTTTGTAAATGAAATCGGTCAGTTGTATTGTTCTAATACACAGTGTACCAAAAATAACGAGTCATTTCTTTTACTCAATAATAAACCTGTACTAATTGATTTTGATAAGTCAATTATTGGTGAATCAAATTTTACCGCGAATGTTGGGAAAAGTCTTGTGCCGCGAAGAGAAAAATGGTTTGGAAAAGCGCTGAGATATATTTTTCAAGGGGAAAGTTCTATTACCAGATCCAATGTTTCTTATTTGATCAAAACAATGAACACATTAACGAACCCTCGAATTTTAGTAGTTGGAGGGGGTGAAATAGGTTCTGGATTCGAAGAGTTTTATCAGTTGTTTAGAGATAATATCATGTCTTTTGATATTTATGATTCTGAAAATATTGAATTTATTGCTGATGGTCATTCAATACCTCTTCAATCCGAAGTTTTCGATTTGGTAATTATTCAGGCAGTATTAGAACATGTTTTAGACCCTCAACTTGTGGCTAGTGAATGTACAAGGGTATTAAAAAAAGGCGGAATTATATATGCAGAAACCCCGTTTATGCAGCAAATTCATGAGGGACCATTTGACTTTACAAGATTTACCGAATCCGGGCATAGATATTTATTCAAAGAACATATCCTTATTTCATCTGGTCATACATCGGGTGTCGGCGTCGCATTAATCTGGTCCCTAAGTGCTTTTTTCTCAGGGTTATTTCAAACCAGAAAAGTAGGCAAGCTTATTCGTGTTCTATTTTTCTGGCTCAGATTTTTTGATAAATTAGTACCCAATAAATATAATGTTGATGGAGCTTGTGGCGTTTATTTTATAGGGAAAAAAGATGACCAACCCATTAAAAGTGTTGAAATTATTAAGCATTACAAAGGAAGCCAACGTATTTAATCATTTAAGAATTTCGACCCCTTAAGAGGGGTAAGAGGTAGCGGCATTAACAGGTATAACCTTAAAATATTCCTTCAGATGAATGTGTTGATATCAGGGTCAAATGGTTTTGTAGGGAAAAATTTATCACAATATTTAGATCAAGATTCTGCTTTATTAAATCTTGCATCTTTTGAGAGATCCTTACTAGAGTCACATCAAATCGATATACAAAATTTTATGTATGAGCGCAATGCCAATGTAGTCATTCATTTAGCGGGTATAGCGCACGATTTTAAGGGAAATATCAATTTAACACAATATAGTAGGGTGAATACAGATTTAACAATAAAGCTGTTTGACGCTTTTGTTTTATCTCAAGCTGAAGTATTCATATTCTTAAGTTCAGCAAAATCGGTAACTGATATTTCTTCGAGTCTCTTAACAGAGGAAACCATTTGTAACCCACAAACGGATTATGGCAAATCCAAATTAGCTGCTGAAGAGTATATATTAAGTAAAGAGTTGTCGAAAAATAAACGCATTTATATACTCAGACCCTGTATGATTCATGGCCCGGAAAACAAAGGGAATTTGAATTTATTGTTTAAAATTGTTTCAAAGAGTATACCTTGGCCATTAGGCGCTTTCGAGAATAAGCGTTCTTTCTGTAGTATTGATAATTTGATGTTCATATTTAAAGAACTCATTGAGAGAGAAGATATTCCGTCAGGCATTTATAATGTTGCAGACGATGAACCGCTTTCAACGAATGAATTGATTGGATTGATTGCACAATCTCAATATAGAAGCCCAAAGATTTGGAGTATTTCACGATCATTGATTGACAAAGTTGCTCGAATCGGAGATAAACTTAATTTACCACTCAATACAGAGCGCTTACAAAAATTAACTTCTTCTTATGTGGTGAGTAATGCCAAAATTAAAGCAGCAATTGGTAAACCCTTACCCGTATCGAGTAGAGAAGGATTATTAAAGACATTTAAGTCATTCAATAGTAAGTGACCCGTATTTTCGATATTCTACTTTCATTCCTAGGCTTAATTCTTTTAAGTCCAATCCTGATTGTTTTGGTGGTCATTGGATACTTTGATACAGGTTCTCCCATATTTCGACAAGAACGAGTAGGGAAAGGTAAGCAGCCATTCCGTTTGATGAAGTTTCGTTCCATGCACGTAAACGCACCATCTGTGGCGACACACTTAGCCAGTGCTAGTTCAATAACACCCTTTGGTAGTTTCTTGCGTAAATTAAAGTTGGATGAACTTCCTCAATTGTGGAACGTCTTTGTGGGTGATATGAGTTTGGTGGGTCCACGTCCCAACTTGTTCAACCAAGATGAACTGATTCAAGAGCGCGATTCACGTGGAGTGTATGCTGTGCGTCCAGGTATTACTGGTTTAGCTCAAATTAACAAAATTGACATGTCAACTCCTCAGCTTTTAGCTGAAACCGATGGCAAGATGATTCAGGAGTTAAATACCCTTGGATACTTCAAGTACATCTTCCTTACTATCTTTGGAAAGGGGTTTGGGGATCGAATCGTTAAAAATTAATTCTCAGCAATGTATTCAAATAATTTGAACCCACCACCAGGTGGGTTTTTACGTTTTCAGGTATTACATCATTATTTGAACCCTTTTTCGTAACCCTTGATTTTAGCTCCCAAAATTCCTAACTCTTTTTCAATCGTAATTCTGTTAAATGTATTAGGATTAAATTTCGGACCTAACCATTCTACTATGCTTTCATATTCTTCGTGAGAAGGATCTGGCAAAATTTCTAAAAGTTCTCGGTAGCGAAAAGTGCCTCCGCAATCTTCTGGTGGACATGCATTTTGGCCTGAAACTAAAGACGGCAACAATTCATTTTGCGGAGCATTGCTTATTTCAATTAGTTCGAGTTTGTGCTTCCATCCATCTCCAAAATCATAAAGGTAAATAGCGATCGTCCCGGTTTTGGGAAAAACATCCTCCAATAGTGCCTTCTTAACATCTGTTATATCACCAAAATCCTCATCAACAAGTCTACTATCTGCAAAACGTAAGGTGTTGATTGTGAACTCATACAAATGACGATTCTCCCAGCCCATGACGGTTTGAATGATATGATGCATCAGATATAGAGTAGTCTCTGACGATACTTTAACAGTTCTTGAAACCAATGGTTCCGTATTGATTAGATCTATTTTGAAGGTATATGTTGGCATAAATTGAAAGGTTGACCGTTAACCTCTATATTTTTTACTTTCTAAAATTAACTGATTTACCAGCATTTTTGCTTGTTTTTCAGTAATT